>Ga0255758_10002183_pt1 | contig 18607 bp, 17 predicted proteins | sample 011ome_24_FD_179958 | JGI IMG/M metagenome (GOLD analysis project Ga0255758, IMG submission 179958) | Coastal salt marsh microbial communities from the Groves Creek Marsh, Skidaway Island, Georgia - 011513CT metaG (version 2) | ecosystem: Environmental > Aquatic > Marine > Intertidal zone >...
ATAAAAATGAAATCGTGCATTTTGATAATGAAGATGAAGAAGAAGAGTTTCGTAGTATATGGGATTATGAACCAGATGAAGTATCGCAGTCGGTTACTAACCGATGTATTGGAAGTGGTCACGAAGAGCAGATGTCTGTCAAAGATTTCTGTAAACAATTCCATTACACGATTATCAGTCGTATAGTAAAGCGACCTACTACAAATACTTAGATCAATGAATAGGTAATATAGGTGGTAGTTAGCATTAGAATACCACCCCATATAGTGTCCAGCACTGCTAAATAGGGTGACCATCCATCTATTAATGCACAAGTAGTTGCATCATATACCCCATATATAACTACTCCAAAGAGGAAAGCGTCCAATAATGATAAGTTTCTATCGATAATAAAGTAGTTCAACCCGAACAAGAGAATTAGATAACACACAATCGCCGGTATTATTTTTAACTTCAATGGAGAACCTTGTATTAATTTGAGTTGATTAGAATAGGCATTTTGTACACTCTGTAAATACAAACTGTCTAGTGCAATCATAGTAATAGCCGATATGCCGACTTCCTTAAATAACATTGTAATATAGTATACAACGCTATTTTTTTATTTGGTTAAGCAATTTGTTATTTTCTTGTATCATGGTGTAGTATTTCGAAGGTGTGGGCGTTTTCGGTCCCTCATTTATCAACATGTCTCGCTTTCTTCCCGATTGTACACAATTATGTATAGCGATTTGTTTACTTGGAATATATTGTTGCGGTTGTGTTGTATGTGAGGAGAACAAACCAGCATCCTCGCTATATGATACATCACTCTCTATACTATCCATTGATAGTATACTGGATGTTCTCTCACGATCGTCCATAGATCCACTTTCAATACTAATCCTATTACTTTCAAAACCAAACATTCTATATGAATTATCGATCTCCATTTCGATATATACACCTTTATATATAAAAAACATTTTATTACTTTATTTCCTAGAAACTCCCAGAAAAGAAATGGCATCGCTCGTTGAAAATGGACATTTTTAAAAATGTCCAAAATGGATTTCCCCAAAATAGTTTTGTAAAAACACTCTTCAAAAAAAGGATTGTTAGCATAATGCTTTGAAAACCATTTTTCCTCCCCAAAAATTGTTACGGTAAAAAAATAAGTATATTATGCCGAAAATGGTTTAGGAACTTTTTCCTGCCTCTATTATAGGAACCAATGGAGCAGGATTTAGTTCGAAAATCAATAAATAATTATGAATGTAAAATTTGTGACTATAAATCGGTTCGACGTAGTCAATATGACCGACATTTAATGACTGCAAAACACATGAAACTGTATATGGAGCAGAATGGAGCAGAAAAAGGTTCGACTGCATTATACGAGTGTGTTTGTGGCAATTCATACAAGTATCGTCGTGGTTTGAATAAACATCAATTATCTTGCAAATACGCAGATATGTCAAATACACCCTCGGAGACATCAACGACGATGCAATCGTCTATAATGCCGATAGATACTTCGGTAGTAATTGAATTACTACGACAGAATAATGAATTCAAAGAGTTAATGGTTGAACAGTATAAACAGAATGCTGGTTTACAAGAACAGTTACTGGAAGCAGTGAAGGATGGAAAAATTGGCAATACTATTCATAATAATAACACAACGAATAACACAACGAATAACAAGTTTAATTTGAATTTTTTCTTGAATGAGACATGTAAAGATGCGATAACAATGAGTGATTTTATCAATTCAATTGACGTTACTATGGAGGATTTTATTCGCACCGGTAACATCGGGTTTGTAGAGGGTATTTCAAAGGTAATGGTGGAACGCATCAAAGATATGGAGATGCATACACGTCCAATGCATTGTACTGATTTGAAACGCGAAACAGTATATATAAAGGATGAAGAGAAATGGGAGAAGGACGATGCAGATAAGACATCTTTGCGAAGGGCAGTAAAGAATGTCGCCAATAAGAATTACAAACAATTACAGAAGTGGTATGATAATTCCAAACCTAATGTAGAACAGATAGGTAGTGAAGATTGTGAGAACTATTTTAAGTATTATAAGGCTTCATTGGGTGGATATGACAAAGAAGAAGATAAAAAATTCGAAGAGAAAATAATAAAGAATGTTCTCAAAGAAGTGGTGTTAGATAAAATGCCACCGGCGTAATGTAATTCGGTAGTAAATTGATATGTAATTTGTGTAATTGTATATCAATTCGTGTTATACGACACTTTCGTCTTCGTCCCAATTATCAAGGGCTTCATGTTGTAGAAGAATACTGGGTCGGAAATTTTTAGTGTGTTTTTTCTGTTCAGCAACGATCTTGCTCTCTAAGTCGGCCTCCATTTTTTGCGTTGTGAATAATTCCATGCGGTTATTGTAATTTCGATTGGCATTGATGTAATTGTATTTGTTTCGAGAGATAGTATCCATGATAATTTCAAATTCAGTGGTTAATGATTGTTTAGTCTCAATGATATTTCTATATTGTTCATTCATATCACTAAGCACTTCTCTCCATTCGGCTAGGCGTTCGGTGGCACTATTGTATTCCCATAGATGTCTATTGTTCCATGGTCCGAGAACATCCATGCGGTGTTCGATTTTATTGTGCAACAATGAGTATTTTTCTCTTAAATTCTGTATTTGTTCCTTTAATTCATCCAACTTATAGTATTTTGAGATGGATAGAATTAGAGAAATATAGGTAGAGATTGTGATTGAAACTACTTCGATTATTTGAACCGGAATGCCAAATTGCACCTTAGTGGCCTGTAAAAAACCAGACAGGGTAGATACAAAGATAACCGAAGTTTGTATATTGTTTACAGTTGTAGTTAAATCATTGTATTTCAGATCGAGTAGGCGCTTGTTCTCTTTACATTCCTTCAATATAAAGTTGTTTATTTTGCGTTGCGAAGTAAGCTCGTTCTTAAACATAATATATTCACGTTGTGCAAACCAGTCAAATTCATCGTCACTATCTTTGTCTAGTTCTTTTCTACTGATCAATGAAGTCATTTCATTTGGTGTGTGGTTTGATGAAACTGTTGTATCATCGTCATTGTTGCGCGACCGAGATGATAGTGACGAGGACGGCTCACGGGAACTAGCAGGAGAGGGTGTCGATATTTGTAACACAGGGTCATTGGTAGATGATCCGTCAGAGACTGTTTCGGTTATATCTACATTAACATTAGTCGAAGGAGGAATTACATCATTGTCATTATCAATAAAAGCGTTCTCAATCTCGTCGTTATTATCGTTATTATCGTTATTATCGTTATTATTATGATTAGAATTGCCAGAGATTTCTATTGGATTATCAGAACTCATTTAGATAATGTACAGATAATTACTTTACAATACTGACTAAATAATTTCAGTTGTATCTGCAATAGGTATTTCTTCATCGCTTGTATCCGCAGATATAGTAGTAGGTTCAATGGGAATAGTCTTTGCAATACGGGTATTTGTATTATCTTGTTGCATATAATAGAGTGCCCATTTCGGAATATTAGCAACACAATTCATAATGGTGTTGTATGAAAATCCAGTCACTAGGGTATCTGCATCACCAGAATATTTAATACTATACCACCAATATGGAGGTATGTATAACATGAACCCCGGAACAATATCAAACTCCAAGAACTGCATCTTATCGAGTTCAGACTTGTATTTTTTCTGTGGAGCCCATACATTTACCGTCGATGAGAACTCATAGTTTTCATAATCATTTATCGGGTATAAGTATTTATGGCTTTTCCATGGTGTCATTTTTATAGTGATTTTACCAGAGTGTGTAGTGATGAACCTACGACTATCGTTATGATATCGCAGTGGAGTGTATGCTCCGGAGGATCCCATCATAATATCGTACTTAGTAATGACAGAATTAGCCGGTTTGATGTTGTCATCATTTGCATGGAAGAATTGGAAAAGGTTGGCATCCTCTATAAACTCTTGGTTATTTTCAGTGAAATAGCTGGAATGAGTATCACTTTTTAACAACCGGTTTGCACTCTGCATGGGAAGTACGACGTATTCCACGCTATTTGTATCCTGCTCTTCGGAATAGTAATCTTTTACATCTTTGATCTTGATATCGTGCATTCCATTTGGTTCGATTGTGTCATTGGAAATCTCTTTGTAAAATTCGGGAGAAACAAGGTTGTATTCAAATAAAACCGGTTGTTTTACCTCACATACTTCTTGTAAATGAGAGTTAGTAGTATAATCCATTTCATATATTTCTAAATCCTCGCTCGTCTTTAATTGTTGAACGATATGGAGATATAGAATGAGAACTATGACAAAGAGTATACAATTACTTAACGTCGACATGTTATAATATATCATAATATGTTGTTTTTTGTGTTGTTTTCGAACGCAAATATATTTAGTTATCGTCTATCTTGGGGGCCAAGTAAAATACCAATTTGGCATCGGAGTTGTTATTATTAAGATGGTATATCAGTTTCAAGGGGAAGTTCTTGGTCAAATGTAGCTCCATCTCTTTTGAAAGCTTATTATATTGGCAAATGTTATGTAATATGTTTAAACTAAATGATAAATGCATTGTTTCGCCTTCATTGATTGAATAGGAAGTAAGATCATCAATGTCTATATCCACCGTCATTTTACCGGATTCTTGACTAATCGATAACAATTCTATCTTTTCTTCTGTGCAGTTTATTTCAATCGTATCGCCGAACAGTTTTAGTTGATTGATAATGCTGGCGAAATTTGCTGACGAAATCGCAAACTCGGCGTCACTCTCGCTCTCGGGAATAGCCATCAGCTCGCTATCTATATCAATAAGTGGCAATTCAAAATTCTTGTCGAAAATCGATTTGTCGTCGCTACTGAAATATAAGTATAACTTGTCTTCATTTTCGGTATCAAATGTTATATTAAGGGTTTGATTTTTATCACGAGTATTTAATACTTTAAACAACATTGTCGAGTTGATGCCCAAAGTAATTGTAGTTTCACCTTGATGATCATACTTGCAAAACCATTCGGATGGGAGATATACCTCAAATATAGAGACACGGGTCGAGTCCATGGATTGTATATACATACGCCCTTGTTCAAACAATATGTTTATATGATCGGTAAACAGACGTGCATGTTGAAATATCTGGGTAAAGGCATCGGCTGATTGAAAATCATTAATAGCAATATTAATGCTCATAACTTATAGTATGTATGTAGGCATTTCTACATATGTTTTTTATCTAATTTATTTTTTTTGAGATGAGGTCGGGTAATTTGTTTGTATCATTTTTATGGATGAATTGTATCTTGTTCTTTACAGTATCTGGCATAAATGGTGCCAATAAATTGGAAGTAGATGTTAAAAAACTAGGCGAATTATGTATATTAAATATATCAAGGTATTGGTCAAATTGGTTCTCACTGCATCTTTTGCTAATTAACATGATCAACTCCTTGTATCTGTCAAGAGCGGATATAGTAAGTGAATTCAAATTAACATGCAGATGAAATCTACCATTGCAATTTAATATTGACGTGATAATGTTAATAAAATGATCAACCACAATTGTATAATTGGCAGGACATACAAATGTTTTTAATACCGTATAATCGACATATATTTTATACCCGTCAAATGACGTTATAGATTGGTTCAATAGATCTAGTATGCCAATTGATTGTGAAATCGAATTTGCACAGTCTAACTTTTGTTGTTTTTTCATAAACCGGTTTTTTTGGTTAGCAGAATAGTATTGCTCCTGTAAATTTAATATTGTTTGTACAAATTCCGTTGATGGATTGTTCGCCATGTTATTACATAGATATGGATCACATATTTATATAATTTTCGCCACAGAATGATATATTACTCAGTGTTTTCAGTAACCTCTTTGCGCATATCGACGCTCGTAGGTGAACCAGGTACATGTTTAGTATCGTTGGGTAGGTTAGCATCAGAATTCAAGCTGTATACGCTATTCATATCGACATCTTCGGTACCTCTCATAGTTATATTTGTTCCCAATTCAGAGAGAACTTGTACTCGTTCACCCAAAAGCATCTTGTTTACGTCCATTGTGTACGTCTGTAATTTAAGAACGGTTTCTTTTAAGTCAGAAATTTCATTTGCAAGCATTTCAAACCTATGATTGAACTCATCTAACACATTCGATATTTCAGTACCATCTTCAATAACGCCCAATGTGCCACGCGAAACAGAACCTTCGGAGAGTTTACGACTTTCCTCCAAAGCATTAATGCGCTTGTCAAATAAAGAGATTACCTCTTGTAGGGTCAACTTAGTGGATTGTTCGGGTGCTGGTGGAACAGGTAGTGATTTACTTGTAGCAACTGATGGAGTGCTGGCAACAGTACCAACGCGTCGACGAATTGCGGCTGCATTTGAACGGCTCATTCGAATTATGTATACACATATTCGTACATTGGTCTCTAAATGATTATTTATGCAATTATTATAAGTAGTAGTAGTAGTATCAATATTTTCTGGTAATAAAGTATAATGTCTACTCAAAAACGTAGCAGGTGTAAAAACGGAACGCGTAAAAATAAAAAGACTGGTAATTGCGAGAGTGTACTAGATCATACATGCGCAATATGTTTAGATCGAATAACATCTCAAAATGTAAAGACAAAATGTAAGCACAACTTCCACAAACAATGTTTGGTTGGTTGGTGTAAGAGCCAAAAACAAAAGGAAACCCCACAGTGTCCCATATGTAGAAGTACAATCAAAGACACATGCAAGAAAATAATGCCATTTGATAGCGAGGAGGTATTCAGGTATACACGCCTGGTTGGCGGCACATCGAGTGAAAGAACCGAACATTCATTGCAAAAGATAAAGGATATCATATTTGACGACAAGTTTGATGTAAATGTGACAGATGAACGCGGTCGCAGTATATTGTATGAATTATCATGGAATTCCTTTTACAATCGATATTACAAAGATCTGGTAGATCACCTACTCAAACATCCTAAAATTATCGTGAATGCTTCTTTGGTAAGCGATATAATCGGGAGGAATAATCAGGAAATGATTGCGCTTTACAAGAAACATAAGAAAATTCCTAAGTCGTTAAAAAATCTTATTTAGGTGGGAAATATACATATTTGATTTCGCTGAATATGCTAAATCAAATTTTCTGGTTACAAGTATGCTGATGCAAAAAACAGACGAAGTTATGCTACCATTGCCATCTTTATCTGAGAGTGATGTTTGTAATCAGTAACTTTAAAATCCGCAAGAACATAATCATTAATATCATCACGTTTATTTAATACTTCTACTGTTGGAAATTCATACGGTTCCCGAGTAATTTGCTCTTTCATTGCTTCTATATGCGGTTCGTATATATGACAATTTCCACCAAATAAAATAAATTCATGAGGGATTAAATCGCAATGTTTAGCTATCAAGTGCGTAAGAAAAGCATACGAACATATGTTAAATGGCTCACCGAGTGGGACATCCTGTGACCTGGCGAGTAAAGAACAACTTAATTTATTACCTTCTGTAACTGAGAACTGAAAAAAACTATGACAAGGAGGTAATACTCCTTGGTCTAACTGTTCTACATTCCAAGCAGATACAATAATTCTACGACTGTTCCTTTGGTTAGGGTCTTTTAACATATCTATAGCCTTTTGTAATTGGTCTATACCTTTACCTGTATAATCCGCATCCGGGTCAGTCTCATATTTAGCTCCCCAGTGACGCCATTGGTGCGAATATAAAGGTCCAATCTGTCTACCAGGTGTATAATGAGATAATCCCCGTGATTCTAAAAACTCGGCCGTTGTATTACCATCCCAAATATGCACGTTTTGGTCGCTAAGAAGTTTAGCATCAGTAGAACCAGATATAAACCATAGCAATTCTTTAAGACAAGTTTTCCAAGCGGTTTTTTTAGTAGTTAAAATTGGTATTTGTCCGTTTTCTAATGAGAAGTGCATTGCGGTACCAATAACAGCTTTTGTGTTTCCATTTCTACCTTCTTCCATAGAACCTTCTTCTATGATGTCTTTCAAAAGGTTAAGATACTGGTATTCTTCGTGTTTAGGCTGTGACAAGTCACGATTTTTGTGCTTATTGATTTCAACAACATTTTTCAACATACTAATTAATGTATACTAAAATACTAGATTAACATTTATGTCGTTTTTGAAAAAAGTATAGTATGTCAAATGTGTAAATCTTCGAGGGTGTAAACTATAACTCCATAAGTATACCCCTCTAACACTATACCTACATTGCATCAATATCTTTTCTATGTGAACTATATATACAAAATGGAAATTTTAAATGAAACGTCCAGCGCTTCTAAGAAGACATTTTTATCTCATGTCTTCTCCTCAACAGAAGAGGGGCAGGCCGAACTATTAAATGTTATTCAGTATTCGCTAATGGGCGTCGTTCCCGTAGTATCCCTGAATAAGGCAATCCAACGGTTCATTCCTGAGGCAGATCCAGAGAAGTCCAGCTTGGAACTTTTAGCCGAAATATTCATTCAATTGATAGTTATGTTTTGTGGCGTAGTGATAATTCATCGCATGATCACCTATTTCCCCACATACAGTGGGTTTAAATATGAAAGTCTCACCCTGACCAATGTGATATTATCATTTTTAATAATCGTGTTAAGCATTCAAACAAAGCTGGGTTTGAAGGTCAATGTTATGGTAGATCGTGTGTTAGATTTATGGAACGGATCGACGAGTGGAGATCGCAAAATGAACGTGAAGCAAGGTGTCCGTGTAACCCGTGAGCCAATGCATTCTCCCAGTCAGGCAGATCATTTAGATAATACCCAGGTTCAGGGTGGAACGTTCCCACCTGCCCCCACGGTTACGTCTAGACAAGATACTGGCGGACACGACCAAACGATGCGTCCTAATGGAGGGGACGATTTCGGCATGGCAGGACCTATGGCTGCAAATAGCATGGTAGGTAGTTCGTTTGGAGCATTCTAAATAACTCCATCAACCAAAATTAGATCAATATAATTTGTTAGCAAATGATATTGATAATACGAAAACGCTACTCCAAATGCCTACATAAATGGATTGAACTTTTTACGGCATTTGAATGTTTTGTTTCGAAGAAAGCCAGGTTTGCATTTTTGTACACATCGATTGGTCAATGGATTGCGATCCTTATCTTTGGGACATAATTTGAATATTTTCTGCGTTTTGTCTCTAACACATTTGAAATTGGCATCACGAATGTATCCATCTTTGCATATGGCAACACAACGCCTTGTTTTGCGCTTGTATTCCTTGCCGTCCGGACATAAGCGTTTTATTTCTAAGTCATCTTCTGATAACTTCTTTGCATCGATAATGAAATCCCTGTTATTCGATAATTTGAAAATACTTTTTGTTATTTTAGTGGGTATTTGTTTACCCGTTACAAGTAGATGGTTCTCATACCGTTTGTTATGTTTCTCTAATAAGCCACTATTCACCATGATAGTTTCGTATTGGTGCAGTAACTGATCAACATCGAAACGAATATTTACATTGGGACTGATCATATTGATAAACAGCATAGACAGCTGTTTGAAAAGCTCGTCATCCATGAATTTACCAGTGCGGTTAAGAACGTATAGTAGACCCATACCCACCCCATAACTATCGATTGTATCAACTGATTTATTCAAAAAGCTATCATAGTCAGCTAGTTCAAACTCGGTCAACATGGTGTAATACTGAGTTAGCATATGATTTATTACGGGTGGATGGTTTTCTCTGTTTACGGTCGGGAGTATGCTGTAAAAGAAATAACCACATTCTTTCTCAATTTCAGTTGCGTAATCATCGAATGTTTCGCCAATATTATTACTTGTAGCTAGTGCTTGTCGTTTGTATGCTTTTTCATTGTAAAATACAATTTCCCATGGAAATGACCAGTGATATTTGCGTGATAGCCAATATTTCGATTTCTTTGCATTGTCAAGAATTGTATCTTTATTGCCCATAAACCCAAAATCAATAAAATTGACCCGATTGTTTTTTTCATCATAGACGATATTTTGATGTTTGAGATCATGATGTACAATCTTGTTCTTGTTGAATGCCTTCAATCCGTAAAATAATCTGGACATTTCTAACCAAAATAAATCGATTTTCTTAATGTTTCTTGGAGTGACATCCCATTTTTTATGTACACGATTGGCAAAAACTTCTAGGTTTAGTCCACCGTATTTCATAACTAACAAGGCATATTGGTCGAGTTTGGATGGCGATAAATGCTCATTTCTACATCTTTGTGCAGCATTGTAGTTCATATCATTCACCTCAATGTTACATTTTGTAGGTTTTCCCATATAGAACTCTTTTTTATTGTCAGCACGAGAGATGATACCATATTCTTGCATTTCAGCATTGGCATCGTGTTTGGTCATGAGCTTCGATACTTTTTTTGAATTTTTTCTAGTAGCGTTTTTACATTTCATCTGTGGTTTATGAACACAACCATATGTGCCTTGGCCTATTACATGTGGCTCACCTAAACCATCATAGTCATTCTTTTTGGACATAAAGTCGCGAATATATATTTTGTGCAGAGATTTATTTATGGATTATGTCAATCGAGTTCATAAGCTCCATTCTCCGCATGGATTTCTCAATAGCAACCTCATTTTCTAAGTTTTTGAAGAGATAATCCGTAGTAGGTTTCTTCTCATTCTTTTTGATTTGCTTATAAATTAGATTGATTTGACCGACAATATTAGTAACGAGGGGTTTGTTCGACATAAGAGGTACATCGGTAGGGACGGTTTCTGTTATGATTGCCACTGCAAAATATAACAAATATCGACGTTTCTTATTAGAAGCAGGTGTATATTTAATACAAAAGATGGATTGGAGGGATGTTAATAATTGAGTTATATATGGATTATCGATAGCATCACTGTACTTAAACAACGCATCCCATACTATCCAAATAATGTTCGTCTGGTATTTGTTCTCGACGGGTATATCGGTGCGTGTATCACAAGTAGCAGGTTGCTTTCTTTTTTTACATATTAAATCAAACTCGATCATCCATTCGATCCAATAACAGGCATTAAAAACACTGAGACTATCATTTGATAAGTGATAAGAGAATTCGTTGATGGCAATAAATAATTCCTTGGGGTCGTCTCGTTTTAATATATGTTCGGCATAATGAACGCTGGGTGCTTTTAATCGATCTGTCATGTAAGTCATGTCAAATTCGTCAACACGATTTATTTTGATAGGTTCAAAACTATGTTTGCGGTTAGATGTGGCTAATGTGCAAATAACTTCGGAAAATAATTGTCGTATAGTAGTATGGTTTCTCAATTGGAACTCGCTAGTAAACTCTTCGGTTTCCATAAGATTACGAAACAACATAAACCTTTTTTCTAAATAGATGACAATCTTAGGATTGCCAATATGGATATGCTTACCGACATAATGAAGTATAATTTCCCACAAGTCCATAAAGTGTCCGGCGCATATTAATTCGCTACTCCAATAACAGGCAGGTTCAATCCGTCCATTAATAATATTTTCGATTAAGTTTTTGCGTACTGCGGTTTTTTTATAATTTGAAAAACTAACGCCTTTAAAATCATTTGCTAACCGCGAATCGTTTATATTTGTATTATCGCCCACACTGGGAAGTTCTCTTTCCATAATTCAACTAAATCTATTTGTAGTATGTCTATACAAATGAGGTCAGATCTAAACCCAATAAAAATATTGTAATGATATACGTATTATGTCTGTCAGGTTATTCAAGTAGTCAAATTATTCGGTAATGATACGAGGTACGACATTAATCGTTTGTAACTCTTGTGCCATAAGCTTGTATGCATATGGTATCTCGACCTTAGCAAAGTCAATCTTATTGTCACAATTCTTACACATATGAATTGTAAAATCGGCGGTTTCGTACATGCGACTTTGATTACCATCGTTGTATGCAGCAGTCATCCCACATGTTTTACAAACATGGACACTATACTTGTCCGATACATCATACATTCTTTCACGACAGAACTTAGTCATACCATGTGCGATCATAACATCTCTTTCCATCTCACCTATTCTAAACCCACCATCGCGGCTTCTTCCCTCAGCCGGTTGTCTAGTAAGATTTACCATGGGGCCAATGGAACGACTATGTTGCTTATCACTTACCATATGTTTCAATCTTTGGTAAAATACTGGGCCAATAAATATACTAGTTTCTAGTTGGTCACCAGTCAGACCATTATATAATATCTCGTTACCATAACTCTCGTAACCGATGTTTTGCAACTCCTTTGCAATGGATTGAATATCCATATTACCGAAACTAGTACCATCTCCAAACAGTCCGAGTTCAAGTAGTACTTTGCCGAGTAAGGTCTCCTTTAACTGTGCAATAGTCATACGAGATGGAATTGCATGAGGATTAATGATAATATCGGGTCGATGACCATCCTTAGTAAATGGCATGTCACATTCAGGAATAATATTACCGACGGTACCCTTCTGTCCATGACGAGAACTAAACTTGTCTCCGAAAGTGGGTTTTCTCAATGCTCTAATGCGAACTTTCGCAAAGTTATAACCGTCTCCGTTTCTACCAGTATAATTCTTGTCGATGTAAGTATGTTCATTGGTGCGGAATGTTTTGCTCTGATCTTCATACTTAATAATCTTGGTAGGATCGTTTCTATTTTCTTTGATCGGAACAATTTTGGCAATAATTACATCGCGGTTTTCAACTAATTCGTTTTCGGGTATAAATCCAGACGAGTTTAACTTCGAATAGTTTCCAAACTTTACCCCGCGCGTTTTTGCTGGGTCCGGTCGACAACGAATAATCTCATCGCGAATAATGTTTTTGTCCTCATCCTTTTCTGTATGATAAATGGTTGCTAGAAATAACCCACGATCAATTGACCCCTGGTTGATTAACACACTATCCTCTTGGTTATACCCAGTATGTGTCATAATGGCTACGTGGATTTGTGTACCAGATGGGATTTGGTTAAGATGGATTAGGTTCATCAGTCGTGTATCTACCAAGGGTCTGGTCGGGTAATTCAATACATATGCCGTCTTATCCATTCGTTGATCATAATTTGTAGCATATACACCCATCGCTTGCTTACCCATAGCACATTGATATGTGTTTCTAGGCGCTTGATTATGTTCAGGAAAGGGTACACATGAAGCCAGGACACCAAATATAGTGCTAGGGTGAATTTCACAATGTGTGTATTGGAAATAGTCATTTGCGTTCTGAATATAGTTATTTTTACATTTCATTGCAATCATCGCATAATTCTGTTCTTCGGGATCAATATATTCAATGACAGACTCTGGCAATTTGCATGATGTCAACAAATCGTTCCAAGTAAGTTCTTTGTCTGCAACGCGCTTAATAATTTCTTTTGTGATTAATGCCTTGTTGTCGCGAACACGAAGGACTGGACGGGTTAATCTACCACCATCGTTACAAATGCGAATTTCCAGAGTATTGTAGTTGAATATGATGGATGTATAGATATTAATAATCCCCTGGTGTTTCTTTTTCAAAGTCGTTTGGTAGAACTCAATCGGTGATTTGGCAACTCCTATCCATGTACCATTTATAAACACCTTCACCTTACCATACAATTCAGAAGGAGAAATATCTTCGACCGATAGTATATGCGGTTCAGCATATTCATAGAGTGCAGAACTATTTGACGGAATAGTAATATGACCCATATAACTAATGTTCTTTACAACACCAATGGATTGCCCCTCTGGGGTTTCTGCTGGACATAAGAAACCCCATGTAGTATTGTGTAATTTTCTTGGTGCAATCATTTCTCCACTCTTTTCCAGAGGGGTGTTTATTCTACGAAGATGACTTAAACTAGATACATAAGTCAACCGATTTAATACTTGCGCTACGCCCACCTTACTCGTGTTTGATTGTTTAATGCTGAAATCGCCAGTAGACAGGGCACGATTAATGCCATTCTCAATTGTAGTAGACTTCATAATTTTATAAATATTAATGTTATTCACTATATTTGCATAGTCTTCGGTTGATCTCCATGACCCTGTATTAATCTCACGTACAATTTGCTTTTGCATTTCCTTTACCAACTTATTGAAGTAATTGCGGAATAAGTTATTTAATAATGTACCACTCAATTCGATACGTTTGTTAATATAAGAGTCTCTGTCACTCGGTTCAATCATACCAAGACTTGTTTGAATTAATTGATTTGCCATATATCCGATGAAATACAACTTCTGTTTTAATGTTCTACAATGAGGGAATAGATCATTCGTCAAGACATCGTTCGCAAATTCTTGCTTCTTACGCATACCAGTCTCTTTGTCCATATTAATGGGAGTATATGCAACATAGGTGGTAATATGATCGAACGCCGCTTCTTGTGTCATATACTTGTTTGCGTCGATCGCCGATGCTTGTAGCGTATCTGGCGAAATTCGGTTGTTTCCATCGATATCTAAGAGAATATAACTGCATATTTCCTTGTCACTATTTACACCCAAAGCACGGAACAGTACAAATAGTTCAATCGGTTGTTTAATTCGAGGGATCGTAATGTAGATACCATGACCAAATCCATTATTTTTGTTTGAAAGCATCATTTCAATTTGCTTAGGTGAAATACACTTGAAGTCGGGAACAGATTTAATTTCTGCATACCACGACCACTTAGTTGTATTTTTTCCATCGAAACAATAAATGCGGTTTTCCGCTGCACGTTCTTGTCCGAGAACAGTTTTCTCTGAACCTTTAATAATAAAATACCCACCACAGTCCATTGAACACTCACCTGTGTATTCATGACTAATGTGAGGGTTTTGTGTTAATACACATACAGATGACTTCAACATGATCGGTAGTTTTCCAATATTAATTTTGGGCAATGTTTTTTCGATTGTACGAGGTGCATCCATATTATCGGTATTACGAATAACATACTGGATATTGATATCCACTGTCATTGTCGATGCATAGGTGAAGTTGCGCAACTTTGCCTCCTGTGGAAGCATGGTCTTAGTCGCTCCATTGTTTTCATGGATTTGAGGAGGATACAGTTTGAAGTTTACAAACGAGATAAACACTTCTAGGAAATATTTGTCCGTCTCTGCAACATAATCATTCTCAGAATGAATTGTTACCGGATTAAACATCTGAATTGTACGTTGGATCTGATAATTGACAAAGTGATTGTACGACTCGATCTGATGACGAACTAATCGCTCCAAATGCTTTCCATTGAAATACGACTCGATGATATCGAACGGTTCTTCGGTATAATCACCCAGGTGATCTAAGAGTTTCGTCTCGTCATCAGTAATCGTGGCAATGTTTTCCTCAATGCATCCTTTAATTTTTTCTTCCAGTTGAACGTTTTTTTCTATTTCGGATAATATTTTAGTGTCACTAAGTGATGTCTTTACACTATGCCCACCAGAATGGACATGATTAACGGCTTCCGCCATGCACGCGCTGCCCATTTCAGAAGATTTCATCTCGTAACTCATTGTATCTATATTTACCTTTATTAAAATACAGATAGCTTGTTCAATTTTTTAACTATCGATTTATTTTAGAAAATGATATAAATACATGTTTACCGAGTTCTATATCTATCATGACAAAATATAAAAAATTTATAGAATTATTGGATAGTTCTAATGAACGGGGCAATATGCATAAGTTAAATAGATACATTACTAGTGATTATGATAATGTAATTAGCAATTATGATATTGGATATATACCAGAAACTATCGATACTGGACCAACAAATATAGAATGGTTGTTACCTTCACCATTGATAAATTACAATGGAAATGATATGTCAAATTATTCAATATGGCAACATGACAAGGAGGTGCATTTGAACCCACCTATGCTTGATGAGATTGAGCCAGAGAAAAACGAACCAATGCAAACGTGTAACATTGATATGTCAATTAATTGTGTGGGGGATTTGTTGGATATAGTAAATAAACATGATGTTCAACCAAATACACAATATAATATTGACTTGGCTACATTGCATGAGATCAAACCCGAATTAACTGCGCTTAATAATATGATTGGTATGCCAACGATAAAACAATCAGTGGTTGATCAACTCTTGTATTTTATACAAAGTTTGCACGTTGGGCGCAATGTAAGTGACTTCAAACATACTGTTATATATGGACCACCGGGAACTGGCAAAACAGAAGTGGCTCGAATAATCGGTCAAATGTATTCGAAAATCGGTGTGTTAAAAAACAATATATTTAGAAAGGTTACGCGAAATGATCTAATTGCCGGTTATTTGGGACAAACGGCTATCAAAACAAAACAGGTTATTACTGAATGTCTTGGTGGTGTATTATTCATTGACGAGGCATACTCGTTATATGGGTCGGATAGCAATGACACTTATTCAAAAGAGTGTTTAGATATTTTATGTGAAGCACTGAGTGACCATAAAAGTGAACTTATGGTAATAATAGCTGGTTATGAGGAAGAATTAAATAATACATTCTTTCGTGCAAATCAAGGACTGAATTCACGATTTATTTGGCGGTTTGCTATGCAACCGTATACAATGAATGAGTTGATGGAGATATTCAATAAAATGGTATTGGAGCAAGAATGGACCATTTCAGAAGATTTAAAGTTGACTGAAAAATGGTTCTTAGAACGGAAGGACAATTTCACAAGTTCTGGACGAGATATAGAAGCATTGATTACCTATATTAAGGTTGCACATGGACGACGCATATATGGAAATGTCAATGCTCGTAAGAAATCGATTAATATGCAGGATATCAATGCTGGGTATAAACAGTTTGCGAACAACAAGAAGAAAAAAGTGTTCAAAGATTATGGATTATATGTATAGCCGATTGAAATTGAACCAGATGAACAGATTATTTAGTATATCGGTTTATACCAAATAATTTTTTTCGATGCTTTATTATATCGTAATATGTCTGAACAGAAACAAATTAAAATAAATATGGCTGACTTTGATTTTAATACAACACGAAAGAGAAAACCAAAAGAGAAACCGACAGCCAAAGCCAATGCTAATATTAAAATAAAATCTACGACAAGCAAACCCAAACCAGATACATTAAAGAAACGTTCTCTGTTGCGGATGATACGTCAACAACAAGAAGATAGGTATAATAAACTATTTGGGACTAGTTCAACATCAAACCTCTCTACAAAGACACCCGAGGTAAAAGAAATGTCTGAGATGAAAACCGAAATTGATAGAGCGAAAGACTATCTAAATAACTTAAAAGATAAACATGAAAATGCAGGAAATAATCATAATACGACAGTAAAACGGACTTATACTAACCAACCCGTGTATCCTCCTGCTCCGGTTGGAAATATGAACCATTCAACCAGCCAAGTTACATCACATAGAACTCATACTCAGAATGTAATTTCACAAAGCAGTGTTCCATCACCGAAACCGTCATATGGGTGTTTAAAAAATGGTAGTCTACCAACATATAGAAACTTTATACGTACTTCTAAAAATCAACCATCAATTACAATTGGTGACACCATTGCTTCCGCTATCACCAATAGTGCAAATAAACCGATGTCGAATATGAATATACCGTCACTCTCTACCGAACAAGCAAATATAAATACAAACGTTGTTGACATGAAGATAAACGATGGATTAAAACGTATGTCGGAGTTGAACCAATCAAATGAAATAATGACTAAAATAAAAAACAAATACCGACCTAAACGTCGTATGCAGAGAAAAACTGTTCGTAGAACGTACAAAATAGGTCGATCGTCTAAATTGCCAAAAGTATCGGTATTGATTTCTAATAAAACTATTCGCAATAATACAACTACCAAATCGCAGCTTTTAAAACAAACATCAATCCAAGACGTAAAACGACATCTAATAAAAAGGGGGTTAATCAAAGTGGGGTCGACCACCCCGAATGATGTATTACGAAAAATGTATGAAAGTACAATGTTAATATGTGGGGATATACAAAATCATAATCCCGACAATGTACTATATAATTATATGAATGGAGAGGAAGATGTGTAAATGATAGTTAGAAGTTGGTAAAGTAATATGTAAATGCCACGACTGTCCACCCGAATATGCGCAATGCATTTATTGGATCGGAGTAAAACCGGGTATAGATTGATTTATTATCGTCAAATTTGTCAAAATTGTCAAATTTATCAAAATTGTCAAATTTATCAAAATTGTCAAAATTGTCAAAATCACCATAATTGTACTGATATCCTCTATAATAAACGGGACAGTTCAGATCATCATAACTTTCAATATAGTTGTCGGTATCAATATTTACAAAGTGGTCATAATCAGGTGTTGCATTCATGTTTTATTATATAATGTTAACATTATATTTACACGGATTAGTGGTTCAATTTTGTAATCATAATGTTACAATGTTAACGGTCGTAAAATACAGTAGTGGATTGTAATAATCACTGCATTCTACGTAACAATATATCATTAAAATAATTTAGGATAATATAATATA
>Ga0255758_10002190_pt1 | contig 18566 bp, 19 predicted proteins | sample 011ome_24_FD_179958 | JGI IMG/M metagenome (GOLD analysis project Ga0255758, IMG submission 179958) | Coastal salt marsh microbial communities from the Groves Creek Marsh, Skidaway Island, Georgia - 011513CT metaG (version 2) | ecosystem: Environmental > Aquatic > Marine > Intertidal zone >...
AGGATGAGGAGAAAGGCTTAAAAATGGGTGCGGTTGATTACATCACAAAGCCTGTCAGCCCCCCTATTGCTCTCTCTAGAATCGCATCGCATGTCGAGTTGTTTAGGCAAAAAAAGGCCTTAATTGAGAGCCAAAGAGCCTTGTCTGATGAGATTAATGAGGCAGCATCGTATATCCAAAGTCTTCTTCCCCAAAAACTTGATCAGGATACAATAAAATCATCCTGGCAACATATCCCATGCTCAGAACTCGGTGGGGATGCTTTCGGACACCATTGGCTTGACGATGATCATATGGCAATTTTTCTGATTGATGTCTGTGGGCACGGGGTGGGTGCTGCAATGCTATGTATTTCAGCAATTAATTCTCTCCGATCAGAATCATTAGCTAATACAGATTTTAAAAGCCCTGCTTCTGTGCTGAATGGATTAAACAAAGCTTTCCCAATGGAGGCTCAAAATCTTAAATACTTCACCATGTGGTATGGCGTTTATTCAAAAAGCACAAAGTCGTTAAAATATGCCTCAGCAGGGCACCCGCATGCCATCCTACTTAAGAAAGAATCAGATAAAGATAACCCACTTTTACATAAATTGGAAACCAAGGGAATTGCCATCGGCTGCTTTGAGGAGGCCGAGTATAAAGAAGAACAAGTTTACCTTGCCTCTAGTAACAAACTATACGTTTTCAGTGATGGAGTTTATGAAATTACAGACAAAAATGATCACGAGATGACGCTGGAAAACTTCTCTGACTTGGTTGAGAAAAAATTCTGTGATGACAATAAATTACAATCAGCAGATATTTATGCCGAAATCAATCATATGCAAAAAGTTGCCGGGCCGCTAAATGATGATTTTTCAATTCTTGAGCTTATATTAAAACATAACTGATTACTCAAAAATTGGCGGAAGGGGCGAAATAGTTCTTGATGTCCACAAGTATCCACCTATATCCATCTACCTCACTGTTACCAAGGGATTAAGAATAAGAGTAGGATTAGTTTTTTCATATATATTCTCCCTTAGAATAATTAAATTCTTACCTAAACCTCAGATACAAAAGAAATGAAAAAATGACGGAGATGGAGTTATCTACTAAACCATAAATTCTGTGCCAATCACCAAAAATATAATGATATGAACCGCCTGCGATACCCCAGATACCAAGAGCAACAAATAAAAGAATGCCTATAAAGTAATTTCTAAAAAAAGATGACAAGCATTCTTTTGATATGACATTAAATCTAATTAACAAGATTGGTATCAGATTAGCAATAATTGCAGTCACTAGAGGCATGATCAAAAAAAGAGATAGCCATGCTAAAGGTAGGTCATAAAAATAATCATATGTTTCGTTAAGACCATCGTTATACATATGAAGCCATATTAATTCAGGAATTATGAATAGTCTGGCAAATAAGAATGCTGCTATTGATAAAAGAAGTAATAATGATGTTTTAATTTTGATGTTCATATTAAAAATATACACTTATCATTTTGCTAGAGAAAGCACTTTATCCCCCATCACCGCATAGGGTATATAACTTGGTGTGGCTCTTAAATTTTTGTTAGAAGTTCACCACTAGACCCACATTCACTGTGGCCCCACTGTATTGATACAGAAAATTATTTATTTCTGCACCAAGATGATTTTTTTCCACCATCGTAGTATTTTGCAAGTTTTGCATTTAATAATTCATTTTTTAAACTTTTACCATCTAAGATAACATCACCTAAAACTCTACCTCCGTATTTATCCCAAGAATCTAGTTTTATATGTATATTAGTAGCAATCTTAATTTGCCGCTCTACAAATGATTTAGCCTTATTAGATAAAATTCTTTCTTCATCACACTTAGCACGACTTCCTTTTTCGGGTGTATCAACACCAATAATTCTGAGTTTCAACTCAGGCTTAAGTGGTTCTGGAAGATAATTTGCCTCAATCACTAGAGTATCACCATCAATGACTCTTAAAATTTTAAAGTTATGAAGGCTTTCAGAGAAAACTAATGATAAATTTAGAATGAGTAGAAAAAATAAAAATAATCTTAACAATTACTTAAAGATCCTCTTAGCATTGGGTTATCCAAAAGAGAAAAAGTCAGCGTTGAAAAACCAATAAAAGTAATTATGGCTAGAATTTTACTTTTCATATTATCTCCATTAGTAATAATGATTGTAATGTCTCTTAATTTGATATTTAATGATAGTATTAAATATATAAAAAGTTAACTTTAATATGGGTATATGGCAGACAATTAAAAACTTTTTTAAGAGCGATGAAAGTGTAGCTTATCGAAAATTCGCAAAGCCCCCAGTTATTAATTTCAAAGAAATAGAAAAACACGGCAAAACAGACGCAAATTTATCCATTGAGCTATCTAATGATAGTTTACCCACTATCTTAAACAGAAGTGCTCATCTTCTTCATAATTTTCACCACAGCCAATATGAATTAGCTCAGCGATATTTCACTGAGTCGCAAAAATCAGCTGACTCTGCGCTGAACGATGCCAACATTGATGATACTAGAACAAGACTTTATAACCTTACTAAAAATTCGGATGAACTAAATTTAAATCAAAGAGAGACAGAGGTTAAAGCTTTACATCAAGACTTTTTAGATACGCGAGAAAATTATCGTAACTTTAAAAGGCAAAATGGTATTTCATTATTACCAAAAAAAAATGCTGATCCTGAACAAACAAAATTTCAACGTTGGCTTGTTGTATTCCTTCTGGTTATTGAGTTTGTGCTCAACTTTGTTGTTTTACAAGGTGGTGGTGCAACAGACGGTGGTGCTGCCTTAGGCATATCGGTTTCACAAACATTAATTAACATTCTTACCTGTTACTTTGTCGGTAAAATTCTTATTGGCAGGATAATTTTTTTCAGTATGCTCCATAAGTTTTTCTATGGCATCATCGTTTTAATTCATGCTTACCTCATCCTTCTTGTTAATGCCAATATGGGTATCTTCAGGAAGCAAATAAGTGAAGCATCGCAATCCAGCAATATTGATGAATTGTTTGGGACTAATCTCCTTGGATACTGGGAAAATTTCCCTTGGGACAAACTAAATGGATTACCAACCGATGCTATCTTAGTTATAGGTATGGGTATTGTTTTTGCTTTGGGTGCTTATTTAGATGGCTTCTTATCAGATGACCCTTACCCTGGTTACGGTGCGGTTTATAGGCAGCCTTTAAAACTTAAAAGACTTATTGAATCAAAAATTAGCTCTCTAAACGAAACCTGGACTGCTCAGCTGCGACAATATAATGCTATGGAGGGTCGGGCGTCGAAGAGAGGTTTAAATGGAATTAAAGCATGGAGTCATGAAATTAACTCGATTGAACAAGTAAAAGATGATTACAAAGCACTTTTAGTTCAACTTGAAAAAACTTATGACCAAATGATTAAATTATATGTGGGAACCTACAATCGATTTCATACCTCAGCTCAGATAGAAATTAAGAACCTAAATCTTCTCGCTGACAGTGAAAAAAATATTGAACATGTATTTTCTGATACAAAAGATTATTTTATGAATGACAAAGATAGATTGGCTAAAGAAGAAGCTAAAAAGAAAAAATTTGCCTCTGACTTTGAAAGTTTAAAAAAAGAATTGAAGCAAATTAACGATAATATCTCCTCTGAGATAAAAGCCTTATCAACTAATTACCCGTTGGATTTAAATTAAAATGCTATTCAGAAGCCTGGTATTAATTTTTTTTGCCTTCTCTATAAATATATCTTATGGAAATGATTTATTTGATGAAGGGTTACAGAAAAGATTAAAGGCTTTTGAAAACTTATGTAAATCAAAAGAAGTTAAAAAAATATATGAAGATAAAGAACGTCCTAATCGGCTTTTACTCATTGATGCAACTGACCCCCTAAATGAGGCGCAAATTCAATACCTTAAGGACAACTATATTAAGGGTGTAAATTGGCAAGATGAGGGAGAAAAATTTTCTATTGTTGTCTTGAACTCAAAACCCATATCAGAACTTGATCGTATCACCATGTGTAGCCCTAAACCTGAAGATAAAATTGGTTGGTTTGATGCAAAAAATAAGGCTCAAAAACTCATAAAGCTTTATCAACAAACTTTAGAAGAGGCGTTCGATATTATGGTTAGATCAAGTAAAGAGGCAGATTCAACAAGGCTAGTTGAAACACTCTATCAAATTTATACAAATAAAAGATTTGATTTTTTGGAAGGTGACCGAAAATTATTAATTGCATCTGATCTTTTACAAAAATCAACCGAGATTAATCTTTATTGCAAAGGGTCATGCCCTACCTTCCAACAAACCTACAATACTAAAAAGCAATGGTTTGATTTAACCAAATTACAATTAAGAGATTCTGATGTTGTTGAAATTTATTACCTGCAAGCAAAATGTCGAGTCAACTTTGCAACCCTTACTTGGTGGCAAGACTATTTTCTAAAAGAGGGGGTTAAACCAGAAAATATTTTTGCATTAGCGGAGAATAATAATACCAATCAATTCTGTACCGGCACAGTCAAGGAACATAAAGCGATTGGTGAGAGTGGTAAACCAGGTCCAATTATTGGCAATAAACCACGTAATGGTATTTCCGGATTTACATCTGTAAGATAATTCATGAGTTTTGAGCGCCTTAAGCTATTTCTGATATGGGGCTCAATTCTTGCAGTAGGCCTTTATTATTTTCAACACGATACAAGAAATATCATTGTGATATTGATGTATTTTTTACCCATTGGGCAGATGAAAAATCACGTTTATTAAGTGAATTAAAAGAAACCTCTGAAAGAAAAGACCCACTTTCAGATTGGAATAAGGAGGAAATTGAATCTGCGAAAAAGGATTTAGCAAAGCGAGACTATATTCCTGAAGAATTTGTTAAACAAGCAGAAGCTACAATCGAATTTCAAAAAAAGATGGATGAGTTTAATGAACAATATACCCAAGAAAAATTAAATGACATACAAAATTGTCTCAATTATGTTGGGTCTAATTTAAATTAATTTATCTTCCTTAATCATTCCTTTACACATCTCTTCTGCCTTCACTTTCGCTGCAATATATCCATCTAAACTCCAATTATCAACAGGTATATCAAAAACATACTTATAAGGAGAGTCAATCTCAATCTCAATTTGATGCAAACCACCCATATATAAATCAAATATGGGGTCTTTAAGTACATTAGTCAGAGTTACTACTTTCATACTTGCAAAATCACTTACTGAGAAAAGTTCTGCCATCATCACATGTGATACTCCATCCACCTCCGGGAAAGTTACCTTAATAGGTAGTCGATTATTTTTTAATTTATCGAGAATATTTTTTTTCTCATGTGTGGTTGAAAAGGTTAAATAAAGAATATCTTCACTGCAATTACCTGCCTTTTTCATCCAGCCAAATTTATGACCATGAACTGCAGTGCCATGGGTGGCATACATGACCAAGTTGTCCAATTTATCAACTGTCCAATCTTTATAACTCACTTCGTTGGATTCATGGAAATTATTCACCGGTTTTTGAGGTTGTTTTCTTCCCTTTTTAACCTCCTGTTGATTATTGATTTCATTATTAACAAAATGAGTTGAATATCTATTAATTATTTCTTTTGATGGGATAACGATTAAAAAATAAAGAAAACTTAAGAATATTGAAGAAACCAGAATATTAATAAAAACCTTTTCAATTTTATGCACTTTATTCTCCTAAAAAATGGTGGCTAGTTATCGCACTAGCCCTGCGGAAGAGAAAACCGACATGAGGTGAAATTAATCTCTTCAGTTCATTTGACGTTCTTATTTTCTACTTGTCAGGAAAAGTATTTAAAAATATTTAAAATGAAGCTATAGTTGAATTGAATGCAATCAATATAATTACAATATGACTGATTTTGAATATGAATTAGCATTATTAACTTTTACGCCTTCCGTAATTATTTTTCTTTATATTGTTTTAAATGATAAATTTAAAGAGCCTATCGACTGTGTCATAAAGGTTTTCTTGCTCGGTATTTTTCTTCTCATTCCTGCAGGCATTCTTAATGATATGTTTATATTTAGTAAAGGTGAGGATTATCTTGATTATTCCTGGATAGCCGGAATTACAGAAGAATCTCTTAAGTTTGCTGCCTTTTATTTCTTTATTACAAAGAAATTTAATTATAACGAAAGGATGGATGCCATTGTTTATGGTGCTCTTATCTCATTAGGTTTTGCAACCGTAGAAAATTACGAATATGTTTACGTTAATTTTCCTGAAATAAACTCATATTGGATCGCAGGTGTAAGGGCATTGACAGCAGTACCTATGCATGCAATGTGCGGCATAATAATGGGTTATTACTTTGGTAAATATCACTTTGAACATGAGCCAATTAATTTAGCTAAAGCACTCTTCATACCTATGCTGGGTCATGCTATATATAACTATCAATATTCAACTGAAGCATCGTTCATCGTTGTTTTAGTTCTATTTTTCATTGCAAGAAACGCTCATAAAGAATTTATTAGGTTTCAAAAAATTAAAGTTACCGAAGAAGAAGTAAAAAGAAAATAATTGGAAAGATTGATGAGTCAAAAAGAAATTAACTTTAAGAGTTATTTTTTATTTTTTTTGATATTTATATTTCATTATACATTTGCCATTGATAATTTTGATGAGTGTGGAATCTTAGAAAAAAAAATAAAAGAAAATCATAAAAAATATTCATTAGATGAGCCGTGGGAATATTCATTTAAATCAGTTTATTTTTTCAAAGATACTAAAAATAGAGATAAATACTTAAGGTCAAAAGATAATAATTTATATCTAGAAAGTATTATCCCTAGCAAAAATAACCGCAAACTAATTAGGCAATACCCTCCAATGACTGAAGTTATAAAAATAAATGAGAGGGAAGTAAAAAATCTTACTGATGAAGATATTAATAGATGGCTTGATTTATTAGAGCCTAGTCAGAAATTACTAATTCAAATCAGAAATGCTGAAAATAATATTAGGTCTTTTTCTGTCTTAAAAGAAGATTATGTTCAGAATGTAAGAATAGAAAGTGAGGTTGTTTCTGTTGGAAATATTGATTCTTCAAACTCATCTTATGATGCAAATATAATTCTTAGGGCTTACTGGTACAACGATGCTTTTGATAATATTGTTCGTGAGGCCAATGAAGAGATGTTTGGTACAAAAGAAATTAAAGATCCTTGGTACTGTGAATTTACGCCAGATCAGTGGAACAAAATGAAATTGTTTACTCATAATGTAAGGTATACCAACTTAATCTCTCAAAGCACAGAAAAACAATTCTTTAATTATGAAATTTATTATTTTCCCTCTGCCAATGAAGAGAAATCATATGTTGAAATTATGAAAAAAGAACAGGTTATTGGAAGTTTTAAAGGGGATTTTAATTTTAAAGCTTTCCCATTTGATTCGCAGAAAATTATTTTTAACCACTACATTGAATCTTCTTCAGACCTCATTTATCCCTACTTTCAGGAGGATATATTGGAAGAAACATCAGGTTTTGAAAATTTAAAGTTTAATGAATGGACTAAAAAAGATCAGTCTTACAACTATATACCTTACAAAGATAAAAGATATTTGGAAGATAGTTATGTCTTGCAGTTAGGTATTAACCTAGAAAGAAATTACCATTATTATCTTTTAAAAATATTTCTTCCTATCATGATTATATTGCTTGTTGCATGGAGTTGTTTTTGGATAAATCCCAAGGAACTTGAAGCAAGATTAACCGTAAGTATTGTTTGCTTACTTACCTTGATTGCCTATACGTTTGTTATTGATAAAGACCTACCCAAGCTGTCTTATATGACCATCATGGATCTTGGGATACTTGTTTCTTATATTTTTTCTACCATTCCAACATTTCAAACAATCTATGTGCATAATCAAGCTTTGGCGGACGCCAAGAGAATAGACAAAATTTTTAGAATAGCAACGCCATCTATATACATTCTTACCTTTTTTTATATATTTGTTCACTCATTAAATGGCACAACTAATGTGGTTGAAGCATTAACCCTTAGATGATTTTAATAATTTATTAAATATATCATTCAATCCAAAACTTTTCTGAGTGTAGTAAAAAGTGTAGTAATGCTATTTAAATTTGCTTTTTATTAAGCTAGACTGTTGATATCAGTGGGATACAGAAGGTTTATTTGGCGGAAGGGGCGGGATTCGAACCCGCGTTAGGGAGTTCACCCTAAACACGCTTTCCAGGCGTGCGACTTAAACCACTCATCCACCCTTCCGATGCGTTCGAATTATACATTAGGTTTCGATATTTAAGTGTTGATTTAAATTTAGGTCTTATATATGATATATAAGACTAATTCAAAAATACTTCATCGTTGGCTAATTCTTGATTTATTAAGTCATAAGTATTATTGTAACGTTAAGACAAACGCACTCGAATACTGGAGGAATAATGGCTTTTACTACTTTAAAAGACTTAGGGATTAGCAAAAATCCCTATAAAGAAAAATACGATAACTATATCAATGGCAAATGGGTAAAACCTGTTGATGGTCAATATTTTGAGAACATAACACCGCTGTCAGGAAAGACTTTTTGTGAAGTTGCTAGGTCTAACGAAAAAGACATTAACCTAGCCCTCGATGCTGCGCACGAGGCAAAAGAGGCATGGGGCAAAACAAGCATAACAGAACGTGCAAATATCCTCCTCAAAATTGCTGATGTTATGGAGCAGAACTTAGAAACTATTGCCTTAGCGGAGACGATTGATAACGGCAAACCAATTAGAGAAACAATGGCAGCTGATATTCCACTATCAATTGATCACTTTAGGTACTTTGCGTCAGCGGTAAGAGCTCAAGAGGGTACGATTGGTGAGATTGATGATCAAACAATGGCTTACCACTTTCATGAACCTTTAGGAGTAGTTGGACAAATTATTCCTTGGAATTTTCCAATCTTGATGGCAGCATGGAAGCTTGCTCCAGCATTAGCTGCAGGTAACTGTGTCGTTTTAAAGCCAGCTGAACAAACTCCTGTATCTATTTTGGTGCTGATGGAAATCATTGGAAATTTATTACCGCCTGGCGTGTTAAATATTGTCAACGGATTCGGCCTGGAAGCTGGTAAACCTCTCGCAAGCTCACCAAGAATCGCTAAAATTGCATTTACAGGTGAGACTACAACTGGTCGTCTTATCATGCAATATGCATCACAAAATATTATCCCTGTCACACTGGAATTAGGTGGTAAATCACCCAACGTATTCTTTGCGGATGTAATGGATCAAGATGATTCCTTTTTTGATAAAGCACTTGAGGGATTCACCATGTTTGCATTAAACCAGGGTGAGGTTTGCACCTGCCCCTCTCGGGCATTGATTCAAGAGTCGATTTACGATCAGTTTATCGAGAGAGCATTGGAGCGTGTGAAAGCAGTTAAGCAAGGAAGCCCACTTGACCCTTCAACTATGATCGGTGCGCAAGCCTCAAGTGAACAAATGGAGAAAATACTCTCCTACATAAAGCTTGGTCAGGAAGAAGGTGCTGAACTTCTCATTGGTGGTAACCAAACTAAACATGATGGTGAATTATCTTCAGGATACTATATTGAACCGACAGTTTTTAAAGGGCATAACAAGATGCGAATCTTCCAAGAAGAAATTTTTGGTCCTGTTGTCTCCGTCACCACCTTTAAAGATGAGGCAGAGGCGCTTGAAATTGCTAATGATACACTTTATGGACTTGGCTCTGGTGTTTGGACAAGGAATGGCAATACAGCCTTTAGAATGGGTCGAGGTATTAAAGCAGGTCGTGTCTGGACAAACTGCTATCATGCCTACCCCGCGCATGCCGCTTTCGGAGGTTACAAACAATCTGGCATCGGTCGCGAAACTCACAAAATGATGCTTGATCATTACCAACAAACTAAGAATCTCTTGGTTAGTTACACAGAAACTAAACTCGGATTCTTTTAAAATTAAGCTAAATAAGTATAAAATAAAGGCAGGTTTACAACCCTGCCTTTTTTTATGATTACTAGAATATCTACGACTGAAGCAGCCAACAATCTTATTGATGAGCTAAAAAAAACTCATGGTGAGCTAATGTTCCATCAATCAGGTGGCTGTTGTGATGGCAGTGCTCCGATGTGCTACCCTGCTGGAGAATTCTATTTAGGTAACGCGGATGTTGAAGTTGGCAACGCTCACGGGGTCCCATTTTATATGAGTGCGTCGCAATTTACCTATTGGGAGCACACCCATTTAATCTTGGATGCAATTACTGGCACTGGGGGTCAGTTTTCACTCGAGCGACCAACGGGCTTAAGGTTCCTTATTCGTTCAAGGCTATACACTGATGAGGAATGGGAATACCTAAAGAAAAATCCAGTAAAAAAATGTGGTTAATTTCACTTAGCATATCTTAATAAGGTAAAATATCCTTGGCGGGCCTCCTCGCATTGTTAGTTAGCCAACCTGGTCAGGTGCGGAAGCAAGCAGCCACAACTAATGATACAAGTGCCGAGGGTTTGGCTCGCCACTTATTGCAACCAAGTTGAGAACATATGTCATATCAAGTACTCGCCAGAAAATGGCGGCCTAAATCTTTTGCAGACCTCGTTGGCCAAGAAAGTACCGTTCAGGCACTAAGCAATGCACTTGATCAAAATAGGCTTCACCATGCTTATCTATTCAATGGCACTCGTGGTATTGGCAAAACAACCCTTGCCAGAATATTGGCTAAGTCCTTAAATTGTGAAAAAGGTACCTCATCAAAACCTTGCCAAGAGTGTAATACTTGCAAAGAAATTGATGCTGGTCGGTACGTTGACCTTATTGAGCTAGACGCTGCTTCAAACACCGGTGTCGATGATATGAGAGATTTACTTGAAAATTCTCAATATGCACCCTCCTCAGGTCCATTCAAAATTTATATCATTGACGAAGTGCATATGTTATCCAAAAGCGCCTTTAACGCTATGCTCAAAACATTAGAAGAGCCGCCTGAGCACATAAAATTTATTCTAGCCACCACTGAACCGAATAAAGTTCCGATCACGATTCTTTCGAGGTGCCTTCAATTTAATCTTAAGCAAATGAGCAGTGAGAATATTACCAAGCATCTCGAATTTATCCTTACAAAAGAGAAAATAAAGTTTGATCTCGATGCAATCAATATTATTGCCAAAGCCGCCTCAGGAAGTATGAGGGATGCGCTATCGATTCTTGATCAAGCTATTGCTTACAACCAAGATAAAATTGAAGTTGATAAGATCAATCAAATGCTTGGGACCATAAGCAATGAAATATTAATCAGGCTTTTGGATGCTATTGCAAAGCAAGATGGAGCGGGTTTGATAGGTCTTACTAAAGAAATGAATGAGAAAAATATCTCCTTTGAATCATCACTAGAGGATTTAGCACGTCTTATTCACGAACTGTCTCTAGCAAAAATGATACCCAACTATTTTGAGGGTTCTGACAATAAAGAAATACTCAACTCTTTGGGAGATGCCTTCACGCCTGAGAATTTACAATTGCTATACCAGATTGCCACTCTTGGCAAACGTGATCTATATTTAGCGCCTGATCTATTATCTGGTTTTAACATGGCGCTCCTCCGAATGATTGCCTTCTACCCATCCTTTACAAACAACAAAAAAGAAAAAACGAATGCAGTATCTAAAAATGAGAGCGTTGCTAATAGAGAACCTATCAAATCTGAAAGCTTTGTTGAAAAAAAAACACCCGAGTTTGATGGGAATTGGAGAAAATTAGTAGAAAAATTAGAGCTCGGTATGGCAAGATCCCTCGCTCAGGAGTCAGAATTTCATGAATTTAAGGGGGGAACTTTTTACCTCAGACTTCAGCCTCATCATAAACACCTATCAGAAAATACTTATCAAGAAAAACTTGAAATCGCTTTATCTAATCACTTTATGCATAAAATAAAAGTTGAGCTAACGATTGCTAAGGTCAAAACAAGTCCAGCCATCGAAAAAAAAACAGAGAGGGCTGATCTCTTAAAACAAACTGAAAAAAATATCATGGAAGATAGCTTTGTGAAGGAGCTTATTAATGAATTTGATGCAGAAGTTATTAGCTCTAGTATTCAACCGAAATCAACAGGAAAGGAAAAATAATTATGGCAAAGGGTGGCATGGGAAATTTAATGAAACAGGCACAAATGATGCAAGCAAACATGCAGCGTGCCCAAGCAGAACTTGCAGCAATCGAAGTTGAGGGGCAAGCAAGCAATGGATTGATCAAGATCAAAATGACGTGTAAAAATGAAATTAAAAAAATTGAGATTGATCCATCTTTGCTTACAGATAAAGAAATGCTAGAGGATATGCTTATCGTGGCTTTAAAAGATACCTTTAAACAGATTGAAGATACTACCAACGCAAAGATGTCGGGCCTAGTTCCCCCAGGGATGAATTTACCCTTCTAAGGATGAAAAACAACGAATCACTGCAAGCCCTCGTTGACGCCTTAAAGTGTTTACCTGGAGTCGGGCCAAAATCTGCACTTCGCCTTGCTTATTATCTATTGCAAAGAGATCGCAAGGGTGCCAAACACCTTTCGGATACCATCGCTGATGCCTTAGAGCGACTCGGGCACTGCAATCTATGCAACAACTTTTCTGAAGAGCCTATTTGTTCAATATGTAAAACGGCGTCACGTGATGTGGAGACGCTATGTATTGTTGAGATGCCCACCGATCTTCTGATGTTAGAGCAAACGCACTCTTATAAGGGCCTGTATTTTGTTTTAATGGGTCGCTTATCACCCTTGGACGGGATTGGGCCAAACGATATACACTTAAGCAAGCTAATAAAGCGAATTAAAGAATCTGATATTAAAGAGATTATTCTGGCGACAAATTATACTAATGAAGGAAACGCCACGGCTCAATATATCAAGGAGCTTTTAAGAGATATACCAATCAAAATGAGTCGAATTGCAAGAGGCTTGCCAATGGGCGGCGAGTTGGAGTACGTAGACAGTGGAACACTCGCCCAATCTCTTGTTGACAGAAAGTCAATCTAGATAATGTTGAGCTGTTTAATATCATCAATAATTTGCGACGCTCCCCACGCACGATAATCATCATCAGGCTTTAAGTAACCATAAGAGACAAGGATGCTATAGACATGGCATGCCTGTGCAGATTGAATATCTCTCAGTCCATCACCTATATAAATTGTCTCACTCGGTAAAACGGATAAATGATTCATTGCAGCATTAATCATATCTGGAGCAGGTTTTGGGGTGTATCCATCGTCCCCACAAATTAGTACATCCACCTCGTCGATCAAATTTAAATGATGAAGAATCTTTTCTGTTAGATTTCTTGGCTTATTCGTCACGATACCCCAAAGTCTATTTTTTTCTTTCAGGTTGAAAAGCATGGGTCTTATCCCAGGAAAAAGTTCTAGTTTTTCCAAAATTAACTCATTATAAATTCCCAAGAAATCTCTCGCTAAAGCATCAAAATTCTCATTAGACTCATTAAATCGTTGCCTTAAAAAAGCGTATGTACCATCAGAGGAAATTGCCCTCCCTTGGTCGAAGGGTAAAAAGTCTTTTCCATGCTTTTTAAATAAACGATTTGCTGCATCAATCAGACCTGGTGCCGTATCGACAAATGTCCCATCAAAATCAAATAAGTAAGACTTAACGTTCATCAAATCCAACCTCAACAAGGTAATTTACAGAGGTATCTTTTTCGAGTTTGTAGCGCTTTAAAATCGGATTATAGGTCATGCCAATAATATCAAAAACCTTTAATTCATTTTGGCGGCACCAACTAGTTAACTCCGATGGGGTGATGAATTTTTCATACGTGTGGGTCCCCTTAGGCAATAATTTCAAAATATATTCGGCACCTATAATTGCAAACAAAAAGGATTTTGGATTTCTATTGATCGTTGAAAAGAAGATGCGTCCACCAGGCTTCAATAAACTCTTACATGAGCGAACAATCGAGCTAGGATCAGGTACATGTTCTAGCATTTCAAGGCATGTTATTACGTCATATTTTTTTTTATTTTTTTTTAAAAAATCCTCAATATTTAGTTGCTTATAATCAATATCTAAATTATTTTCTGAGGCATGTATTTGTGCAATTTTGATCACCTTTTCACCCTGATCTATACCCGTAACAAATGCACCCTCCTTTGCAAGTGACTCAGACAATATTCCACCGCCACAACCAACATCTAGCACATCCATACCCTTTAAATTTTTTTTTGATTTAATGAAATTTAGGCGCAAAGGGTTTATATCATGTAGTGGCTTGAACTCACTAGTGTTGTCCCACCATTTGTGCGCTAATAGATTAAATTTTTCAACTTCGGCCTGGTCTATATTTGACTTATTTTGTGTTTCCATGAATCTATCCCGTTTAGTAATTCATTAACATCTATATTGATGAGTTCTTGGTCTCTTAACTGCGGTTGACCATTGATCCATACATCTGTCACCATTGATCGATTGCCGCTGTATAGTAAGGACGCTAATGGTTCGTAAATTGGCTTCATCTCTAGGCAGTTCATGTTGATTGCAACTAAATCAGCATATTTACCCGACTCCAAACTTCCCAGTCTGCTCTCTTGACCAATAGCCTTTGCGCCGTTGATAGTTGCCATCTTTAATACCTCACTGGGGTTTAAAAAATCAGCCTCATGATTAACTCCCTTATTGATCAATAATGCGCAGTTTAATTCACTTAATATATCTAAACGATTATTACTGGCAGAGCTATCAGTTCCAATTGCAATGCAAATATCATGCTCAAGCATGGTCTTTATATCTGCCAAACCACTGCCAAGCTTTAGGTTAGACGATGGATTGTAGATTACACAGACATTATTTTTAGCCAAAATATCCAAGTCGGTATCGTTCAGGTGGACGCAGTGTGCGGCGCTAATATGGGGTCCTAGGATGCCTAACGCATCTAGTCGCTGAATAGGGGTAAGGCCATAACTCTTTAAACTCTCCTCAACTTCAAATTTTGTCTCATGAAGATGAACATGAACCTTTAGATCAAGCTCTTGTGCGTAAGTATTTACTTTTATAAACGACTCATCAGAAACTGAATAAGGTGCATGAGGGGCCATGGACGTTGTAATTAAAACCTCGTCACGATAGAGATCTCTAAATGCTAGTCCTTTTGTTAAATAATCATCGGGGTCTGAGGCATATTTTGTTGGAAACTCCAGCAAGACCAAACCCAAGTTCGCACGCATTCCAATCTGCATAGCCGCTTCAGCGGTCTCTTTTGGAAAAAAATACATGTCATTAAAAGTTGTGACCCCGGATCGAATCATTTCCGCGATCGCGAGCCTTGATCCTTGATGAACAAACTTCTCGTCAACAAATTTTTTCTCCGCCGGCCAGATCCTATCAGTTAGCCAAGTTTGCAATGTAAGGTCGTCTGCAAAACCCTTAAATAAACTCATTGCTGCATGGGTATGCGCATTTATCAGACCTGGCATTAGAAGGTGGTCAGTCAAATAAACTTTGTTATGGGCTAAATATTTTTCATTAGCAACGGTGTTATCCAAAATCTCAATTATGAGATTACCATCTATGACGATTGAAGAATTCTCAATGACGCCCGAACCAACGCCGGTAAAGATCCATTTTGGTGAAATAATTAGATCTACTTTTTTGCTCATTTAAACACTTTGCCCATAAATTCCTCAATAATATCTTGAATTGATATGATTGATTGTGTTGAATCAATAACTTTAAAGCGAGAGGGCTCAGATTTTGCTAGCCTGAGATAAGAGTCTCGAACCCTGTCATGAAAAACTTGGGCTTCCTGCTCAAATTTATCAAGCGTTCTTGTTTTTTTTAAACGCTCAAGACTTACATTAGTTGGTAAATCAAAAAGTATAGTGAGATCTGGACTAAGGCCTCCATGCGTATATTTTTTAAGGGCATTAATAAAATCTATATTAACACCCTTACCCCCCGACTGATAAGCGATCGTTGCGTCTGAAAATCGATCGCACAATACATTTATCCCTTGACTTAAGTTAGGAATAATAACTTTTTCTAAATGCTCCGCCCTTGCAGCAAACATCAGTAAAGTTTCTGTTGTGGGGCGCATATTCTCATTGAGCAATATCTGGCGAAGCCTCTCCCCAAGCTCTGTCCCACCGGGTTCGCGGGTGACAAAATAATCTAACTGATTTTTTTCAAAGTATTGTTTTATGAAGTCAATATGAGTTGATTTGCCAGCGCCATCAATACCTTCGAGCGTAATAAATTTAGCCTTTGTCATTTTCTTTTTTGATACTTTCTCACGGCCCAATTATGTTCTTTAAGTGTTTTTGAGAAATAATGACGGCCATCACCCATCGCCACAAAATAGTATGCGTCTGTAATTGCAGGGTTTAGTGCAGCTTCAATGGAGCTTTGACTTGGAAAGGCAATAGGGGTTGGTGGGAGTCCCCGACGTGTATAAGTATTATGCAAGGTATCCTTTCTTAAGTCCTTGCGTCGCAAATTACCATTAAACTTTTTACCCATACCATAGATTACCGTCGGATCACTTTGCAGGGGCATACCTTTTTTTAAACGATTCACAAAAACCCCAGCCACCATTGGCGCCTCATCTTTCATAAGCACCTCTTTTTCAATAATAGATGCCATAATTAGCGCATCATACATATCATCATAAGGTAAATCATCGGACCGATTCTCCCAATAAAAAGAAAGTTTTTTAATTAATATATTATGTGCATTTTTTAATATTTCAACATCTGAGGTATTTTTATAGAAGTAATAACTATCTGGAAAAAAAATACCTTCAACATAACTTACCTCTGCATGGATCATTTTAAGAATATTGGAGTCACTGTAATTCTCGATTGTTTTCTTGATGTGGTTATTAGACCTAATCCTCTTGATTAAATCATTATATGTCGTGCCCTCAATCAGCGTGATTGAGAATAAGGATTCCTTTCCTGATGACAGCATATTAAGTAAATCAAGGGGGGTGATATTCTTGTTTAGTTGATAGTGACCTCTTTTAAAACTCTCAGCCTTACCAAAGAGGAAACTTAACAACTTAAATCTAAATGAGTCCTCAAGAACATGCATTTCTACCAACTGATTTGTTATCTGGGAAAGATTACTACCTGATTTAATTTCAAAAGAAGCATTATTTTCGGTCACGTTAAGTGGCAAAAAAATGTATGAGACAAGCCAAACTAAAACAAAGAAAGTAATGACTAAAAATTTACGTTGGATGCAAAAACCTATAAATTTCCTAAAAGGTGATTGAATGCTTGAGTTCTTGAACAAATTTAAAATCTTTCCAATATTTCTGATTAAATGATCTTACAGGAATTACACCATTTACTGAATTGGCTATAAAAAACTCGTCTGCTTTGTTGGCTTTTTTAAGACTTATGCTTTCATGCTCAACTTTGTATCCATTGCTCTGAGCAAAATCCTTTATAACCCATTGAGATACACCGGAAACACCTGCTTCATTCATAGCTGGCATAATGATTTTATTCTCGAAGCGAAAAAAAACATTATGACTGCAACACTCAATAATATTTTTTTTATTATCAAGCATGACTGCATCAAATGCGTCTTTAGAAAGCTGCTCTCTAGACAAAACATTTTCTAATCGATTAAGGTGTTTTATAGATCCAAGATGTAGATTAGAGGATGGAATCATTTGACTTACTTCGACATGAACTCCCCGCGTATAAAATGATTTGTCTATTTTCTTGAATCTTGATTTTAGCAAAATGCAGTTAGGGCTTATGGCTTTGTTAGGTATCTGATAACCTCTATCGGAGAGGCCTCGGGTGATAATAAACTTCCCAACATACAAGCCTTTTTTTTGAAAGAGCTTTTTTATTTGGTTTTGCAATATGGTGCTTGATGGAATATCAATTTTAAGGGCTAGGGCATCATGCGTTAATTTTTCATAATGATAATCCCAAAATATTGGTGTCCCATTATGAACTTTAAATGTACGAAAAATCCCATCCCCAAATGCAAGACCTCTATCAAAGGGGTTTAAGCCATTTGATTTTTTTCCATTGATTAAAAAATCATTTAACAACGTCTTAGAATTTTTTAAAAACAAGACTACCGTTGGTCCCACCAAAACCAAAATTATTTTTTAAGGCGGCATTTATAGTCATCTCACGAGCGCCATTAGCAACATAATCTAAATCACATTCAGGATCTTGATTAAAAATATTAATTGTTGGGGGGGAGACTTGGTAATGAACTGCTAAGGCAGTAAAAACAGATTCAATGCCGCCTGCTCCACCTAATAAGTGGCCGGTCATCGATTTTGTTGAATTAACAACACATTTATAAGCATGAGCTCCTAAAGTTTCTTTGATGGCGTTTGTTTCGTTTAAGTCTCCAAGAGGAGTGGATGTACCGTGCGCGTTAATATAATTAATTTCATTAATGTTTAAACCAGCATCATTGATGGCATTTAGCATGGACTGTTTTGGACCGGCAATACTCGGTGCTGTAATATGGAAGGCGTCAGCA
>Ga0255758_10002212_pt1 | contig 18453 bp, 22 predicted proteins | sample 011ome_24_FD_179958 | JGI IMG/M metagenome (GOLD analysis project Ga0255758, IMG submission 179958) | Coastal salt marsh microbial communities from the Groves Creek Marsh, Skidaway Island, Georgia - 011513CT metaG (version 2) | ecosystem: Environmental > Aquatic > Marine > Intertidal zone >...
CGTGCTTAAACACGGTGAAATTAATCCTCTAAATGTTCAGGGTCTAAGACAGTTAGACTTTTGTCCTCCTCACTTTACTACCCTTACTCTGGAAGTATCTACAATGAGTGAAAAACAAATAACTGATTGGATATGGGAAAACCTACAGGGAAGGTTCTACGTAGGTCCTGTAGACATCAATGAAGATGGTCACTATCATAGACGTATCCGTGTTAGTTTTGAACTGCCAGAAGAACTCAGTTATTTCAGCCTAAGTATTAATCAAATTTGATGTAGAAATTTTTCCTTTGATCGTCTAAGAGTTAAATAATATGTACGTTAACGAAAAAGGAAATTTCAATGGCAACAAAGAAATCAAAGAAAACAGAAGCAACGGCTGAAGCACAGCCTACTGCTCAAGCGGCTCCTCAGCCACAGGCAGGACAACAGCCTGCAGGCTTATCACTTACTGATTTAATAACAGTAACACAAATTATTCAATTATCATCGCAACGTGGTGCTTTTAGAGCAGAAGAAATGGAACAGGTTGGTGCACTCTATACTAAACTTGTGGCTTTCTTGCAATCTACAGGCGCATTAACTCCACCAGATGCGGAGGGAAAGAAAGATGCTTAAACATGTAGGAAGACACGGAGAAAGTAAGGTAGTTATTGCCTATAACGAAGTACCTAACGAAGGACATATGGCCTTAGTCATTTATACTGAAAAGTTACCTGACTCAATCCATGACAGTCTTATGAGTGTAGTTGAAGGTGAAGTTGGTCAGAAAGAAAAAGTTCTTGCTGAGGCTTTACACAGATCAGTTACTAATGATGGTACTAATTTATTACAGGCGTTACATCAAGGCGGGTGGTTAAAGAAAGTACAAACCAAACAAATTATTCTTACACCAAATGCTAAAACAAACATTCGTTTAGATGAATTAAATAAAATTCTTCATCAAATGGAACAAGGTGATGAAGCAGTTCAAAAGTTACGTGAAATTGACGAAGGTCGTGGGTTTAGAGATCCAAGTAAAACAACTACACGTGATGTTGGTGAACCAGCAGTGGCTCAACAACCAAGTGGTGTATTAAGTGACTCTGATATTGCTAAAGATTTAATAGATCAAGCAAAAGGTATGAGGGCACAGATTAAAGTGCTCACAGAAGAGGCGGCAAGATTAGAAGCAGAAGCCAATGATCTATTGCCTAAGAAAAAAGCAACTGTTACTAAACCTAAGGCTAAAAATGTCAGAACGACCAAAAAAGCAAAAGCATAAGCAGGAAAAAGTTCATCTAAACTGGCGTAAAAAATGGGAACAAATGGTCAATGGCATCGACAAAAAAGAAGTTCCTGTTACAGTACTTGATAGAATATCAGTTAACCTAATTGACGGCAGTCAAGTTAATGTTGATGTCAAACGTTTGATCAAAGACGGCGAACACCCAGATGACATTGAACGTATGCTTAATGAAAAGTTTTATGAATTAGATGATTATATTGAAAACGTAGATTTTTTCGTAGACGTAGAAACCGTACAAAAAACTGTACAACCCGAAACAGATAGGGTACTAAAGAAGTTATGATTTCTGCTATACTTGCCAGCACAGCATCCGGCGGTATAGGCTTCAGAGGTACCTTACCCTGGCCCAAACATTCAGAAGACCTAGCACAATTTAAACAACGTACAACTGATCAAGTTGTGGTAATGGGACGTAAAACCTGGGACGATCCGCTTATGCCCAAACCACTACCTAATAGAATAAATTGCGTGTTTACTACTAAATCTTTAAAAGATCCTTTAAGTGCTAGAAGATTAAGTGGCAACATTCCTGAACAACTTAAATTATTAGAACAACAATTTCATAACAAAGAAATATTTGTTATAGGTGGACAAGAGTTATTTGAAGCCGCTGAACCTGTTGTTCAAAAACTATACCTAACCAGAATACAAGGAAATTATTTTACTGACACTAGAATTAATCTAGATCATTGGTTAAATCTGTTTGTAATAAGAAGTGTTCGTCCTGGTGAAAACTGTACCTATGAGGTATGGGAACGTAAGTATTTTTAATTGACTTTTCAACTTTAATTCTGCTATAATAATAGTATGAAACAATATCTAGACTCATTACAGTACATATTAGATCATGGCGATACTAGAGAAGATCGCACAGGTGTTGGAACCATTGGTGTTTTTGGTATGCAACAACGTTATGATTTATCTAAAGGCTTTCCTGCTGTTACTACTAAACGACTAGCGTTTAAATCATGCTTGAGTGAACTACTTTGGTTCATTGAAGGTTCAAGTGATGAGCATCGTCTGCGAGAAATATTACACGGTAGCGAGGCTCCTAAAAAAACAACCATATGGACTGCTAATGCTGAAGCAGACTATTGGAAACCCAAAGCAAGATATCAAGGTGATCTAGGTCGTGTTTATGGTGTACAGTGGCGTCATTGGCAAAATGGTAAAACAGAATGGAATCCAAATATGGGTATGCCAGTGCCAGTTGAAATTGATCAGTTAACAAATCTAATCAATGGTATTAAACAAGATCCATATGGTCGTAGACATATATTATCAGCATGGAATCCAGGTGAACTAGATCAAATGGCTTTGCCACCATGTCATTGTTTTGCTCAATTTTATGTTGCGAATAATAAGTTATCATGTCAAATGTATCAACGTTCCTGCGATATGTTTTTAGGTGTACCTTTTAACATAGCGTCCTACTCAATATTAACACATATGATTGCACAAGTCTGTGGTTTGGAAGTAGGTGAGTTTGTTCACGTGCTCGGAGACGCACACATATATTTGAATCATGTAGAGCAGGTAAAAGATCAAGTCCAACGTGAACCCTTGCCTGCTCCCACTCTGTGGATTAATCCCAAAGTTACAGACATAGAAAAGTTTACCATGGATGACTTCAGACTCGATAATTACAATCCAATGCCTAGTATCAAGGCTCCAATGGCGGTATGAAAAATTTTTGTGTAACTTCATTTCCAAGTGTTGGCTGTACTTTTTTAGATTGGTCCATACATTGGATCAGTGGGCAAAAAAAGTTTTATAATACAGAAACTGGTATAGAAAATATTTGTCAAAATCCTATACAAAAAATAAACGCACATGGGCATAACAAAAATTTTATTTGGACGAAAGATCAAATTTTACAAACCATTGATCAGTTTGATAGTTGGTCGCCTTGTAATTTAAATAGTTTTTATCTTGGTCCTCCTAAAGTTAACATTGATGACGTTAACAATAATATTGATTATAATAGTCTAAGAGCAACTGAATATAATACTATGATTGATTTAGTTAACAAAAATGAAACTCCAGTTATATTTGTTAATATAACAAATGATTATTTTTATGAAAACTTCCCTAGAGTTGGTGAGAACGAAAGTATATTAACCGGATTGCCATTGGAATCAATTGAAGAAATACTTAAGGATAAACTAAAAACATTCTTTGTCAAAGAAGCAGACAATATTTGGGATTTAAGAGAAAAATTAGCATTAACAGTAAGGCCATTTTATCATGTAAATGTTAACGTTACAGGAAAACATTATGAATTGGATTGCAAAACTGTATGGCATGATTTAGAGCATGAAATTAAATTTTTATTTGAATATTTAGAACTTAACATTGATTCTAACAGATTTAAAGAGTGGGTTCCAATATACCACATGTGGCAAAAACAACAATTAAAAATTCTTAGATTTGGTTGGAATCTCGATAAAATTACTAATGCTATTGTTAACAATGAATCATTAAATTTAGATCATTACGATTTAGATATATGGAAAGAAATTGTAATTTTGCATGTTTTATTATATCAACATAATTTAAACATTAAAGGATATGGTTTAGAAAATTTTCCTAGTAACACAAAAGAAATACATACACTATTAGAGGACAGCAATCATATTGTTGACAAATACTGGCTATGAAACGAGTTGTCCTTTATGAAAACACAATTGGCGATGTATCTGACCCAGATACTTATGCTAGTGGTATGGTAATGTTATGGGAAGGCAGTGATCGTGGCAAATGGGCAAAAGAACATTGTAACAAAGGAAAAATTTGGTACATCAATGACATACCACCATTGGATACCGTAAGTGAGTGGGCTCAGAGACATGGCCATTATCATGCTGTAACAATGTTAGTACAGGTATTTGGTGAAATGTCGGATGAAGATTATACATACTATATGCTAAAATGGGGGAATAAAGATTGAACATATTAATAACAGGTGGCGCAGGATTTATAGGACATAATGTTGTTAGGTGTCTTGAACGTGAAGGTCACACATGTACTATTATCGATAATAGCACAGATTATGGATTTATTCCCGAAGTTGAACATAACTTCCTTTACCAAGAAAGATCTCGTAGACTCGATAAAAAAATTAATCTAATAGACATACGTGATCAAAATCAAGTTAATGCTGTATTTGATACACATAAAATCGACACTGTTATACACATGGCCAGTTTCCCAAGACAAAAAGTTGTAGCAGATAATCCTATTGTTGGCAGTGATGTTATGATTACTGGACTAATTAACTTAATGGAAATATCAAGAAAACATAATGTCAAAAAGTTTGTGTATATTTCAAGTTCGATGGTTTACGGTGACTTTGATAATGATGTTACTGAAACTGCTGATTGTCATCCAATTGGACAATATGGTATAATGAAATATATGGGGGAACGCTTAGTAGAAGACTATCATAGACTAGGTTATTTTGATCATGTTATTATTAGACCTAGTGCAGTCTACGGAGAATGGGACGTTGAAGATAGAGTTGTAAGTAAATTTATGATTGGTGCTTGTAAAGGGGAAACCCTCAAAGTTCGTGGACCAAATGAAATGTTAGATTTTACCTATGTTGAAGATACTGCAAAAGGTATAGCACTTGCGGCCACACTTGACAAAGCCAACAATAATACGTATAATATAACAAGAAGTTCTGAAAAAACTTACACTCTGTTAGAAGCGGCAAACTTAATTGTTGATATAGCAGGAAAAGGATCAGTTGAAGTTTATGATAGAGACCTAGCATTTCCACGCAGAGGTAGACTAAGTATATCAAATGCAAAAAGAGATTTAGGATTTAATCCAAAAATTAATGTTGAAGATGGATTTCAAAGATACTACAATTGGTATCAAGAATATTCACACTTATGGAACAATAAATGATACCATTTACAGATTTAAAAAAACAATACCTAGAAGCAAAAGAAGATATCGATCAAGCCATTGCTAGAGTAATGGATACGTCAAACTTTATTACCGGAGCAATCACTACAGAATTTGAACAAAAGTTTGCTGAATTTGTAGAAGCAGAAGACTGCTGTGCTACCGGTAGTGGTACTACTGCCTTAATGTGTTCAATGATGGCCTTAGGTATTGGAGAGGGAGATGAGGTTATTACAACACCTTGTACTTTTATCAGTACCAGTGAAGCAATTATATGGCAAGGTGCCAAACCTGTGTATGTTGATGTTGATGAAAATCATCAAATTGATGTTGATAAAATAGAAGAAAAGATCACAGACAAAACCAAAGCAATATTGTTTGTAGACATGCACGGTGCCTGCCCAGATATTAACAGATTAAAAGTTATTGCTGATAGATATAACTTATTTCTAGTTGAAGATGCGGCTCATTCAGTTCGTACACGATATCTAGGCAAACAAGTAGGTAGCCTAGTTGACCTAACTTGTTTTAGTTTTAATCCTGTTAAGAACTTAGGTGCTATCGGTGATGCTGGTTGTATCACAGGACGTAAAGACTTAATTGACAAATGCAGAATGTATAACAATCACGGTCGTAAAAACAAGTGGACTTTTGAAGTCAGAGGTATTAATGCTCGTATTGATAACCTACAGGCCGCAGTTGTACTAGCAAAACTTCCATACTTAGATTCATGGTTAGATGGTAAGCGTAGAATATGTCAACGCTACACAGAAGAACTCAAAGACTATGTTATCACACCACAAGAACCAAGTTGGTGTCATCATACCTATTATGTTTATTCTATTAGACTAGATAGACGAGATGAATTTATTGAATACATGAAAGACAATGGTGTAGCAACTAATGTTCACTACTTAGAAGGTCTACACGAACAACCACTGTTTGAAGAATACATCACAGAACCGTTACCTAATGCTGATATGTTCTGTAGAACGTCAGTAAGTTTACCTTGTTATCATACACTAACAGACGAAGAACAAACAAAAATTATTAATTTAGTAAAGGATTTTGTCAGTGATTAATCTAGCAATTATTGGAGCAGGTTATTGGGGTAGTAAAATTGTTAGTAGCCTAGAAGGACATCCTTTGGTAGGCAAACAGCAAATAATTGATGTTAAGAATGGAATGACTATTAAAGATATTGACAGCGACATCACCGCCGCTATTATAGCAACTCCATTATGGGATCATGTTGACACTGTATTACCTTTGTTAGAACGTGGATTTGATTGTTATGTTGAAAAACCAATGGCAGAAACTCTAGCAGAGTGTGAACAGATTAAACAAGCCCAAGGCGATCGTGTTGTTATGGTAGGACATATCTTCTTATATCATCCTGCTATGGATTGGATTAAAGCAAACATCAAACGAATTGGCAACATAAAACACATTGACCAACAACGTTTAAATTGGGGCATTTATCAAACCAAAACTACACCGTTACTTAGTATAACAACACATGATATTACAATAGCCCAAGAACTGCTTGGGGAAGTAAAAGTTGCTTATACAGGTCATACAAAGGTCACAGACACCGTTAAAACCGACAATATACGTCTTATTTTAGAAAATATGTATGGCATTAGAGCGAACATTACCACAAGTTGGTATTGGCCAGAGAAAGTACGTAAAATTACTATAATAGGTGATCAAGGATCTATTGTTTGGGATGATCAAACAAACAAAGTTGATTTATATCAAGGACATTTAGAAGGTAGAAGACTCAGCGAATTAGAACTAGCAGAAACTTATACGCCTGATCTATCTAAATCACCTTTACAATTAGAACTAGAACATTTTATTGAATGTTGTGACTCAAGAGCAACACCTAAGACTGATGTTGAAAGTGCTATTGAAGTTGCCAAAGTTCTTGACGTTGCTGGAGCACAGTTAAATCTGGATTATCAACATTCTGATAAATGCTTGTAAAGTATTCGCGTAACCAAACCCAATCAAATGCTTGTTGTAAATCTTTATGATTTCCTTTATTTGCACGATAAAATAGAACACCGTCTCTAGCACCTTGTAGGCACCATTCACTATACTGACCTTTGGCTTCACTAGTCCATACATCTAAACGATAACTATTTTCAATATTTTCCTTTTCGTCACAGAACTGTGCTAATTTACCTGCCTCTCTAAATGCAGTACGCCAAGTTTGATATGGGTTACTGTTAAATCTAGCAATCGCACTAACTGTTGGAATAACTTCGTGTAACGAACTCATAGTATAATCAATACCAAACTCTTCTGTTGATTTAACAATACCGCAGTTATATAAAACCACTCCCATGTGTCCATATTCTAAATCATTTAATGGGTTTTCTGCATGAAAAATATAGTGTTTTGGTTTTTGAAATAAATCTGGTCTATAACTAAAATCAAAATCAGGATGTAATTCTGTTTTAGCAAATACTGCATAATACCATTTAGTGTTACTCATTTTGGCCGCTTCTAATAAAGCATTTTCCATACCTTTAACACCATGCAATCTACGTGCTTCTGGAAACTTAGCATTTACTATACTCCAGTTCTCGTCTGCATTTGGTTCATCATAACTTATGAAGATAATGTCTTGTTTTGGATCTTCGATTTGATCTAATTTTTCTATGTATGGATAATCGTATACTTGTGTCTTAATATAACTTTGACAGTCTTTAGGCGCCAAAACTAGGCTATTTCCGGTGCTAAAACTGACTATATTACGCAATTTCTGACGCCATAATGCCGGATTATAGTCATGATGTGGTTCGTGCCAACTAGGCACAAATAAACAATAAGGAGTATCAAATTTAGTTTCTTTTATTAAATCTATTAGATTATCTGAATCATAGTCAACTCTTGCCCATGGTAGTCTTGGTACACCATCCGCGTGCCAATTAATTTCTTTATACCATTCTAACAGATCAACATCTTTTTGCAGTTCCCATTCACGTCGATTAATTAGAAATGTATCACCAAATTTTTGTTCGCCACTAGCCCAACAATGTAATTGATATTCTTCCCAAGGTGGTGAACGATATTCAAAATCAAAATTAGTATAGTCACAACAACTGGTTATGACCCAAGCATAAGATGTTCTGCAACGTGTCATACAACGACGTATGGTATCTAAATGATTATCATAGTACCGTACTACTCTTGCGTGTGGGAAACGTTGTACAAGACCTTGTACGTTGTCGTCATGACCTCCCATATCCATAATGAATATGTCAAACATTAAAATACATTCCTTTCATAACCAAAATGATCATAGTCTTTTCTATATATGTCGTAGACAATAGAAACATCACCATCAGTGATTGATATTTCATTAACATTTGTAGGACTTTTATTAGTATGTCCTATTTTAAGACTGTTGGGATCTTTGACCCCAACCATTCGATCAAGCCACTCTGGTATTAGTCCTAATCCATCTTCAAGTTTAAAAATTTTAGCACCTGGTGGAACTATTTCAATGGCTCGTCTAGCATGATTATCTAAATAATACGGATCATCTTTCATTAATCTCTCTATACTTAGAAGCCAACTATGAAAATTTTCTCCTCTTAATCTTCTGTGATTAAATTTAAACATACTAATTATTCTATTCATTGGATGACGTACCAGTGCAAATTGATGATCAAATATATTGTCAGGCATTATTTTCTGTCTATGTGTCCAGGCAATGTGTTGCGGACTAGTTCTATTCCAGGATTTTTTATGTGCGGCACTACTAAATCTACTGTCTAGAAATCCAATGTTGTGGCTACCAAATCTTGCTATCAAATATTCATCAACACTAGCACCACCACATTTAGGTACATGGGCAAAATATAATAATTTTCCATTTGTTTTAATTACTGGCATTATTTCTCTGCATGTATAATGAATATATCAAACATCACGTACTCCGTATTTGACGTGTTTATACCATACTCTTTCATGTAGGTAATAGAGTACAAATTTAATAACTAAATCTGCAAGAAACACCCCGCCAATAACTCGAGGTGATAACCCAAATGCCCAAGCAATTCCGGCTGTTGCTATACTTGCTATGAGTCGCCAAGTTACTGCTTTGGCTAAATGTCTTTTGTGGCTAACTGTTTTCATTTCTCTTCATGTATTTTGAAACTACTTCAACTAACTGCTTATCAGTATCATTGAACCATTCTGCTACATGATAATCATACTGTCCTCGTTCTAATGGCACATACATCTGATTAGTATCTTCAAAACGTCCTTCTTTGATAGTGTCCATCCATACTACATAGTCAGCACCAAACTCGTCACGTGCCTGGGGAGTAGGGCATACAAAATCTGCAACAGCAATTTTACCTGCTAAGACAACTCCGTCTGCTAAATGTCGCATACGCTGTGCTTGACGTATACGTCCTTCAGGTGAAAAGTCCCAATCGTCATAATTCTCTCTAACTTGATCAGCGTTAATCCATACACCACCAATTAACTTAGCAAATGGTTCTGCCAGAGTTGACTTCCCACTACCTGGTAATCCACATATTAATATTTTCATTGATACTTACTCCACATATCTTCCTGTAGTTGCCAATGCCAAGCGGTTCCCATGTGACTTCCATCTCTGGCTTTCTCCCAGGGTTCAGGTAAATTTGCATTACTGTATTTTTCAAATATGTCATCTACATCTAATTCTAATAGATCAAATTCATATTGTTGTTGTAATAACTTGATTATAGTTTTGTTCTTACATTGATTATTATATATGGTTTTGTCTTCATATTGTAGATTGTCTTGCTCAAATGTCCAAGCACCATTCATTGTAGGTTCATCACCTTCATATGTTTCAAAACGATACAGGCTTGGCCAAAGTATAGCCACTGTTTTTGGTCTAGCAACGGGAATAATATTTACTGCCAGTCTAGCCACAGTATCTGCTCCTCCACCTCCTAGTCCACAATTCCACACAACGTGATCCTGATAGTGCTGTGCTCCTAACTGTTGAATCCAAGCATCATGCCATGGTAGACCTACACCCACAGTGTGACTACATCCTAGTCCTAGCAATATTGGTTTATCTACTGTAGGGTCAAAATCCCAATTTGATCTAAATCCTTGCGAGTTGTATTGATAATCAAAACTTTCAGGCGACCAATTACCTTTACCAGGAAAATCACTGTCTTTAACTTTTTTCCAATTTTCTTTGCTGTCTAGGTCACTGAGACTAAACTGCATACTTTCATTTTTAGGATACGTTCCTAGATCAAGTGTACCACCTAACTGCCAATAATTCTTCATGAGTAAACTTTAACTCCATATTCTTTTTCAAAACGTTGAGCATCTTTTATATCGTTTACCATTGGCTCACCTCTAATGTTCAAACTAGTATTCAATAACATAGGACAACCTGTCCATGCTACCCATGCTTCTAATAATTTTCTTACACCACTGCGTGAGTTTTTAGGCACAGTTTGTACACGACTAGTTCCATCATGGTGAATAATTGCTGGGAATTCTTTTGGATGTGTACACAGTGCGGTTACCTGCATATAGTCACTAGTTGGAAAGCCTGCAGGCATTTGAAAATATTCGTTAACGTATTCTTCAAGTATAATAGGTGCAAAAGGTCTAAACTTTTGTCTACGTTTAATTTCATTGACTTTGTCTTTTATTTCTGGTCCTCTTGGATCTGCTAGTAATGATCTATTACCTAGAGCCCTTGGACCAAACTCAGCAGGTCCTGATGCTACACCTACTATTTTATCTTCAAGTAAGCCACTCATTATTTCTTTAACAGGATATGGACCTTTAATATCGTATCCTAGATAAGCATCTTGCCAATCTAACTTACCACCATAGGCAAGTGCCGCGGCTCCTAGACTTGAACCTGCATCACCTGGGTTAGGCATAATCCATATGTTATCATAGTGTTGTCCTAAATCTCTGTTAGCAGAACAGTTGAGAGCAACTCCGCCCATGTAGACTAAATTTTTACTAATGCCAGTTGTTTTAGCACGATGCATTACAATATTAATTAAGTCTTCTACTAGTTCTTGAGCACCAGCGGCTATGTCAAATCGTTCTCCATACTCTCCTGAATGAGGTAGTCCTAGATGTAGATTATGTTTAAATGTTAGGTCAGAGTCGTTTTCTAAGAGAACAGTTTTAAATGCTTCTTTGTATTGACTGTTACCATATGCGGCCATACCCATTAAAATATATTCTTCATCTAACGGTCTAAGACCAACTTCTTTAGTAAATGCTGAATACATTAGGCCAATTGAGTGCGGATACTTTTGTCCCCATAACTTTTTATATCTTGCTTGACCATTACTGTCATATCTTGCGTCCCATATTGAAATAGTATCCCACTCACCAATAGCATCAATAACTACAACTGTAGCATCTTTATATGGTGATGTTTGAAAACCTGCGGCCGCATGACTCATGTGATGATTATAAGTTTTTATAGGAACTTTTTTAAGAAGTCCTTTCGTATCAAACTCAGAAACCATTTTTCTTATATTCCAGTCTTGTGTAAGATCTCCCCACTGTCCTGCATATAATTGTCTAGTTTTCTTTGCCCATGGTCTTTCATAGTAAGCAATAACGTCAGGAATGCCACAACGATCTAAACAGTCATCTAAGATCAAACTGTTTAATCTACTGTCGTGTTTTTGCTTACTATAACGCTCTGAATGGCCAGCAAATGGTATTTCACCATTGCTTACGTATGCCATTCCGGCATCATGAAAGCCTGCCGATAGTCCTAAGATGTTCATATATTAATTCTGCCGCTTCACTGTGTGCAGGTTCCAATGGATGTGTTGTGCCAAATGGAAACTTGTTTTCTAAACTCCAAGTATAAAATCCTAAATCACCCGGAAACCAAAACCAATTTGATAAATCAAGTTGGTCGTATAATGCTCTAATAGAAGTATCATGTAAATGTCTTTTAATATTTTCAATTAAACATTGGTCAACTGCTGTAAACAAATAAAGTATCTTGTTAGTATTTAAATAGTGTTGCAATCTAACTATATTCATTAATGATGTATAAACTTCTGTGTATTCACTGTTGCCAACATGTTTATAAAAACTTTTAGCAAACGATTTAATACCTAACAAATGTTCTTGTTTAAGTCTATCTAAATGTTGTTTTTTAACTATGTCGTTTTTGTTATGAAACTCGTTATCTATTACTTCTTCAATATTGTCTTCAACAGACCAAGGACTGATTTGTCTCCAATCTTCTGCTATTCTAAATTCATATCTCCCAGGAAAACTCCAGCAAACAATAACTAGTTTAATATCTTTTTGTTTATCACATTCATTAATAATAGTTCTAGCAATCGCATCGTTACTGTATCCGGGCCAGGCCGCACAATGATAATCTAGTTTTGCTTCATGAGCAATTAAACTAGTATAACTATTTGGGCTAGGTTGTTCATTGCGATGTTCATCATAACAACCTTGAAGTTCGCTACCAAATGTGAAACTGTCACCCCCTGCTATTAGACAAGCCATTTAAATTTCTCTATATGTTTGTACACTTTTTCTGCTACTTGAATATGTCCTGATTCTAAGAAATGTCCATTAGGTCCTTGGTCGCACCCCCAAGTCCATTCTTGCATACTTTCTCTTTCTGACCATCCTAAATAATGAGTTCGATCAACCTGATCTAATAAATCATAATTCTTCTGTGAAACTCGTTTTTGATGTTGATGGTTACCAAACGCATCCATCATTACATATTTTTTATCGTGTTGTTTTAAAAAATTTTGTAACAAAATAACATTTAACAAGTACTGTCTATACATGTAATGATCATCATGATTACGATCATAGTATGTAATTAAATCACCACGCCATGGTGTGTCTTGTCTGAATGCTTTTCCACTGCACCCAGGCCATATATCAAAAAAGCCCATTTCGTCACCAAACTCTGTTCTAGCAAAATGACTCCAGCCAATTAAAAAAGCATCAAATTTTGAAACACTTTCAACTATGTATCGAACCATACGACTATTACCACTTGCTGGTTTAGCCAAATTAGTTAACTTCCACCCAAATCTATCTGCTAATAGATGTGGCCATGCTAGTGTACGATCGTTAAGTTCGTCACCATAAGTAAAACTGTCACCTACTGCTAGTACGTTCATTATTTGTAGATAAATGGATCTCGTTTTTTAAGTTCTTTTAACTTTTTACGATATCGAATTTCCATTTTTATTCGATTAATTATTCTCTTTAACCAGTTCATTAAACTTGTCCTTAATTAAATTATAAGCATCATAGTGTGCTTCTTCCAATGGATGTCCATCAGGTCCTACATTGTACTTATTTTCTAATGCCCATTGGTAAAAGCCTCTTGGTGTTACTGTTTCATAATCTGCATTAGTACCTGCTGGAAACATATACCATTTAGTCCAATCTATGTCTGGATTATCTGTAATAATACAATTATCAACACATGTAAATAGATAAGGTATGTTATTGTCCTTTAAGTATGACTGTAACTTTAATATATGTTGATCACTGTCTAATTCGTTATCTCTTGTTGACCAAGTCCAACAAACTAATACTAAATTTTTACTATCTTTATTAATGTTATGATTACAAGCATTAATTACTCTTTGTGCTATATCTTTATTGCCAATGCCTGGATATGCGGCACAATTATAGTTGTCATACAACAGTGCAGAAAACGTTGAATGACTAAATCCTTGCACTCCGCCATGAAGACAGTCTTTTAATTCACTGCCCCATAAGTGACTATCACCCCCTGCTACTAGTATAATCATATCCTGGTCTCAATGAATTAATTTGTCTTTGTTTATAATCTTCGTCACTCCAACAATAGTCATATGTTGCTTTAACTCCATCTACTTCTATAGCAAAAATATCTAAGTGTGTACTCATCATATCCCAAACTTTAAAAGGATCGTCTGTTCCAAAACTACGTATCATATCAACTTCACCAATTGGTAGATATCCTAAACTTAGTTTTGGATCGTTGGGATCTAAGTTGTTTTTAATTAACCACTGTTTAAATTCTGATTGTATTTGATCATGCCACGGATAAGCGCCTCCACTGACAACATCCATAGCCCATTCTATATCAAACTCACCTGAATAGTATTGTAGATGCGTAATAGCCTCGCATACAGAATCTGTTAAATCTGGTGCACCCTCATCATGAAATACTTCAAATAAAGTTTTACCTATTTGGCACCAGTGCATGTAGACATGACCAAATCTACGATCATATCCATTTGAAATAAATCCTTGTCTGTGTTCATCAGTTAAAGTTAATCTTTCTGCACCAAAGAATGTTGTTATTTGACTAGGACGTTGCCACTTAGGTGCAGTAACTAGTTTACGTTGACTCAGTATTAGGTTTTCCATCTCGTGACACAGATTGTTTAACTGCCTAATAGCATACTTGGTTTCATAGTCTGCATACTTGTAGTAAAGACTTGGATGTTCTACTGTGCCTTGTAGTTGTTCAAAGTAATTATGAAGTCTATTCATTGCTTCATGTTTAACGTCTAATCCTAATTGATTAGTATCATTGCCACCAATGGCAATAGGATATTCACTACCAAATCTTACATGGTCAGGTGTAAAATGATCTTCAATGACATAAGGTTCTAATCCGTGTTCTTGCCAAGTGCCTTGTGTATTGTGAATATTAATTTGATACACTGTTTGATTTAGTTGTTCACATAAGTATTCTAAGGTTCTTTGTGTTTTAGCAAAACCCATAAAACAATAATTTTTTTCAAGTTGATTTTTATGCTGTAGCAAATCTTTTAAAGCCACAATCCAGTCTTTAGCCAACTGAGTGTCGTTAGGTACTATGTAATAGTCCAAATAATCATTCTTATCTAACGGATTTCTTAAGGTAACTTTAACTTCCAATTGATTCCCACCACTCTAATACATCAGGCCTGTTGGCCAAAATGTCTTTCATTGTAAATTTATCTTCACGTATACTCTCTAATTGTAGCACACGTTGCTTGCCTTTTGCAAGACCTTGCTCCCATTCATTGGGCCATTGTTCTTGGAAGGTTGGACGATTTTTTAATTGATTAAGTACATCCTGCATAGCACCTGATGTTTTTGGTAGTAACTCATCTACCCACGGATGTAATAATTCTTTAGGAAGTGCTAATGGACTAAAGATGATGTCCGGAGTAAAACCAAACACCACCTTAGCCAATATATCTACATTCAATTCTTGAGACAACCTAGTAATATTTTCTACTTCAAACATACCTGGTAGGGTAAGCGTGAAGTCTATTCTCATTTGACGGCGGCTTTGAGCGTAATTAAGACCCTCCTTAAAGAACTCAACCCACGTCTGATATCTAAGACCTGTGCGTATATACTCGCCAATTTGTCCTGTACCATCGAGGCTTGCACATATTTGCCAGTCACGTAACCTAGATAAAATATCACTATAGAGATTGATGCCGCGATAGTTGACACGACTAAGATTTGTGTTATATCTTGCGTAAACATTTTTACCATCTCCTAGATCAACGATACGTTTCATGTATCTCCAATGTTGATCGTACATTAGAGGTTCACCACCAACCCAATATACTTCTTCAACTTGATGAGACTCAACGGCGTCTGAGAACTCTTTTTCAATTTGAGATGACTGGAAGTTTTTAATTTCTTCCCTAACTTCAGGCTTCATCCAGTTGTTCTTAGGATCATGCCAGTTTATCATATTGTGCTGTCTCTGCTCTGACTCCCAAGCACTTGACAACATATCACCGCACATACGACACTTAAAATTGCAGAGATTGCTGAAACGGTAGTCCCAACTTACAGGCTTCATTGTGGTGTAGCCCGTATCATCTGTCGTGTCCCATATACTATTATACTTATGGCCAAACAATCTGTTAAAATAACTTCTGTAAACGTCAGTGTTTAATAACTTGCTGTTACATACATCACATTCAGGTAGTGTTTCACCTGCCATCATGCGTTTGCGTACTGATTTCATGTGATCACTGTTCCAATGCTCGTGTAGAGTAATAGGAGTATACTCACCACTTCCTTGTTTGGTGTCTATGTACTGCTCAAACGATTGTGCATCTTCACGTGAGGCACAGCACATACGTCTTTCAGTCTGTGGCGACAAGTAAGTATGAGTCCAAGGAGCCATACATAATGTTTCTGGTCTGTTTACTGGTTTATCCATTCTAATAACGGTTCTATTAAGTCTTGTTTAATTCCTGTAACTACACGATCTCTATTATAAAACCATTGGTAGTTATGTTCTATTTTTTGTTCTGTTAATGGGTCAAGATATTTGTCTACATCAAATGTTTCTATGTTGTCTAATACTTTAAACATTCTATCTTCAAATAATGTCATTGAGTCGTATGACTCATCAAATATATGCTCGTATGTTTCGAATCCGTTGCGTTTTAAAAACTCTAATGTTCCAGACATACCCAATACTTGAAATGGATGTCTAAACGCAATCGGTTTAAAAGTTTTTTCTGTAACAAACAACTCCGTTGGTACTTCTTGATCACTGCGTTTACCTTGCTGTTCTATCTCAACAGGATTTGTCCCACATGCTGTTTCCACTGCCACACTAAAATATGTATCGTTATACCAAGACTCATTAAATTGCCTATCCCAGGCCATACGTGCAACCGGTGATGTATTATCTGTTAGTAACTGCTTGCCATCCATCCAACGTTCACAGTAACTCCATATAGCATCATCTAATACAGGACTAAAAGCATCAACTATCTGCGTTCTAAATGGCTTTTGTCTTCTAATAGGCATAAAAAACTTTTTATTATTTGTTCTGTTAGGTTTATAATTTTTTAACAGTGCAAATTCAGGTACACAACTATACCATAAACTTTCGTTATACCAAAACCAATTTGGAACATTTAGTAAATTTTTCCATCCGTAATCAAAACTGTTTTTACACCCAAGAATAACTAAAACATTGTCCATATAATCTTGTAATTCTTTAGGTTGAAAAAAAGGCCTGGCTTCCCATAAGTTTGCTAGTATCAACTTATATCCTTGACTAATGTGTTTTTCAATTAACTGTGGATGAACATGTTCAGGTCTACTTACAACGAATACAGTATTTGATTTATCATATGTTTCGTTGAAATTATAGATGTCTAGGTCAAAGTAATCTTTAAGTATCCATTCAAGATAACTACTGTTTAGATCACTCCAACTCATTCTAACTAGTCTAGGCTTCATATCCCATTGCTCGTGCTATTGCTTCGTGTGTTGTTAGGAAACTTTCTTTTCTATATTCATCAGTGGTCTTCATTTTAGTTAAAAACTCTTGACCATCACTGCCTTGGCCGTTTTCGATGAACTTAACGATACGCATAATTTCCATTTTGTGTTTAGTATTAAATTTATGTTGAGTTAATCTATCTATAACCAACTCTTGTGCTTTGGTTGTCATACGTGCAATATTCATATGCCATGGATCGTGTAACATATTAAAGTAAATATGATCAAATGTCTGCGTATCAATCCAATCACATATCTCAGGCAAGTAGTAGACATTCTGTATGTTTGCTGTCCAACATAACTGTGTTGACAGTTTAGGACCACGCATATCATTAAAACGTTTAATATTATCTTGTACTTCGTCCCAACGAGCACCATAGCGTTCATATTCAAAACGTTTCTCAGTATTGTCAATACTAAATGCTATTTCGACGTGTTTGAAATGACTCCACAGATCTCTATCTTCTGGAAACTGAGTACCATTGGTGTTATAATGTATTTCAATATGTTCTGCATGTCCTGTACGTACAGCCGTTTTTAAAAAGTCAAAGTGCTGTTGTATTAAGAATGGTTCTCCACCAGTAAACTCTAGGTACTTGATGTTAGGCAACAGAGTATTCATGTTTAACCAGAAGTCTGCATTTTCTCTAGGCCACGCACCATCTTGCAAGAATGTGTAAGCAAGATGTTCTTTGCGATTTTTTAATTCAGGTACATAGTCTATTTCTTCTTTAGCCCATTTTGAACTTGACCATGATCCGCATATACGACATTTTAAATTACAGATATTACCTAATTTAAGATCTAAGAACCATAACTGATCAGGGTTAGTGTCTTGCCATTTAACATCATCATAGTAGTCTTTTAAACGTATACGACTATTCATACGTTTACTGGTTCTGCCTGCGGCTTCTTCATCCCAACAACGTTTACAGGTACTT
>Ga0255758_10002214_pt1 | contig 18451 bp, 9 predicted proteins | sample 011ome_24_FD_179958 | JGI IMG/M metagenome (GOLD analysis project Ga0255758, IMG submission 179958) | Coastal salt marsh microbial communities from the Groves Creek Marsh, Skidaway Island, Georgia - 011513CT metaG (version 2) | ecosystem: Environmental > Aquatic > Marine > Intertidal zone > Salt...
CTTCGTCTTCGCTACTCGACGTAAAACTACTGCTCTCCGCATCTTGGCTCCCACTCCCCATCACCATCGCTTTGTTGTTGTTGTTGTTGTTGTTGTTGTTGTTGTCATTGCTTCTATTTATCATCTCTCGTCTATTATCTTTAGTACTCTCACTCCTCGCGCCTCCTCCTTCACCTAAAAACGACGTTTTTGCCCTTTTGGTGGCAGCACTACCTGTAGTCACATCACCATTTTCATCATCATCATCATAAATATTATTATCAGTATTCGTTCGTTTCAATCGAGAGGAAGAACCACCAACAACGCGAAGGTGATATTGAGGACGATGATGCAGCATATCGTAATCCAAATGCACGTTCAAATGCGCGTGCAATTGCACCCACCGAACGGCAATAAACAAACCCCAAGAGACGACGATCAACGCGAAGAATTTAATTCTCATTTCACGCGAGGTTTTATTGGAAAGTCTGTCTCGGGTCGTTTACGTCTTTATCGTCGTCGTCGGATACGGAAAGGATTATATTTATGAAGAAACAGACGACGAGAGAAAAGAGAAGAAAACTTAATTGAACGAATTTAACAAAATACTACTCGATGAACGAATACTCTTTTCAATCACACATCATCATCCATTCTCCGTCTGTTATTGTCATCTCTTGAGTCTCTTTGGTTTCTCTTTCCCTTGCCTTTTCGGCAAGACTTCATCGAACGCTCGATGGAAACCACCCTTTTTTTCATCATCATCCTCTTGTCGTTCGTCCATCGTCCACGCCGAGCGCAAGATTTTAACCACCGTGTCGATGTTCAGAACGTCGTGCGTTTGGTCCGGTCGCAACGTTTTTACGGGCAATTTGCGACTTTGAACGCCTAAGGATGACGCTTTCTTTTTGCTCGTTTTCATTCCTCTGGTTTTTAGATCGACGATGCCACCGACGACGAAGATATTGGATGGGTCTCGCAGTTCGGAAAGCGAGAGCGGAGTTTCCGCGTCCGGCGAGAGGTAGATGACGTTGTTTTTGGTTTGACCTTCTTCTTGGCAGGCGACGACGTCGCACTCTTCGGCGGGGTCTGGGAGCATTTCGACGTGCTTGCTCCACGTGTCCGCGTTGAAGAAAGTTTCGGATTCGTATTTGATGTCGCCGGCGAACGAGGCGAAAGTTACTCGCAAATCGCCTTTGCTTTTTTTACCGACGGAGGTTATTTCGCAGAGTTGCTTCGCTACAGATCTTAAAGCTCTGGCGGAGTCGTGTTCGTACGATAAATCGACGATGACTTTTAACGCGTTTGGATTACTTCGTGCGATTTCAATGACTTTCTCATCTTCTTCTTTCTCATCGTTGTTCTTCCTCATCGCCGCGCGCTTCCTCGCGTTCGCTTGGCGAATCTCATCGAAAAGTAACGCTTCCTCGACGGTAAACCAAACGTGCTCGTCCGATACTTTGATGATGGTATCGTCGTCGTTACTAAAACTTATTGCGATGAACATTTTTCCTCGCCTGTCCAACGCTATTTGACTGACGTTTTCGTAACCAAGCTTAATCATCTCCTCGCCAATTGGAACGCCCGATATAAACGCGTGCGTGCGAGCGAGCGGTTTGAGTGTTTCCAACGCCAACTGTAAATGCGACGTCGTCGACGACGAAGAAGAACGACGTTCATCCCCTGGCGGTGGTGCGACAAAATCAACGTTACGACCAAACGGAAGGTTCGAGACGACGACTGTTTTACTCGGGTCGGATGTAAACGAGGTTCGGATAAACGCGTTCGCTTGTTGAAATCTCGGGAAAGGACTTCCCGAGGACGAGGCCTGCTCCGAAGGTACCGCCTGCGCGCCGGAAGCGGCACCAAAAAACCAACGCGCATTTCTTTGACTCTTTTCAATCAAATGTCCCGTCGCGTCGCTCCCGATGACGTTTCCAAATCCGAGCTGTTTCGCCGCGACGCACAGCGTGCCGGATCCGCAGAACGGATCCAAGAATGTAATCTCGGAAAGTTTCGTCGACGATTTTGGACTCGCTAACGTCGCCGCGACGGTATTCACTAAAGCTCTCGCGACTTCAAATCGCGTCCCGCTGCTATAATTGGCCGGTTTTTGCGCCCACGCCAAAGAGGATTTCACCACCGAGTGTGCTTCGCTCGTATCTGGCGCGTAGGAAGCGAGCGCAAACGTATACGCCGTTTCCGTTTCTAAAATAACAAAGCGCAAAGCGTGCTCCTTCGCTCGAACGACGTCTGGTTCGCGCGGGTCAACTCCAGCAAACGTCGCCCGAACGCCGTATTTATACCCAACATCAGCAGGCGATAACTGTTTCACTCGTTTCGTACAAAATTGCAACAGCTCGTCCGACGGTTTCCTTTGACTTTCTTCTCTTCGTTGAAATCTCGCCACGGTTTCGTAAATCAAAGCGATTGGCGGATTATAATCTTCTCCTTCCATTTCCATTCCCGGAAGAACCCCTTCGCTGCACGTCTTCTCTAACCTCTCCGCGAACGTCTCCCAACTCGTCTCGCTAAAAATCGGCTCGACTTTCGCCCGGAGCGACGCCGCGTTTCGCGTGAACGCGGAACCGTGCGAATCTTGAGCCATGAACAGACCAATCGAAAGCTGGTCGAAGAATACGAAATCATCTTCAACGTAGTCGTTTTTGTTGTCTTCTTTTCCTTCATCATCATCTGAAGTATTCATCCCGCCGGTGGTACTACACGCCATGGTTTCCATCGCGTACAAGTTGTACAAATTCTCGTTCTTCAGCGTCACGTACAAGCTTCTTCGCTTTCGTTGTCTTCTCCTCTCGTTTTTGTCCTCATCATCGCGCGCAGAAAGACGACGATGACTTCGACGCACTTCCTCGAACGCCGTTCGTTCTCTCTCAACGAGCGACAAACCTTCTTCAGATATTCCTCGTAAACTTCGCCGTCGTAATTCGTCTAAAACGGATTCAAAGTACTCGCACTTACGCGACGTTTTCCTCATCGGTACCGGAGGGAATCGCCCGAGCTTGGACGATTTCGACGACGCTTTGATACCGAGAGGTGTTGGAATGCTCCTGGGCGTCGTTTTTGCGCTCATCGTCCTCCTCGCGAGCGCGCACATCATCCGTATCTCATTCGTGCATTTCCTCAAAGTTGTGACGCGCGATAGAAACAAAAGGTTTGACTCACATCATCATCGATCGCACCGAGAAAGGAAAGAAGAAGAAGGAGCGCAAAAGACCTGCGGAAGACGACGACGACGTAAACGAGGCGTCGACCCGATGGAAGAAAAAGACAACGACAACAACGACAACGTCAAAGTAAACGCGATGCTTTTACGCGCGATGAAACATCTCGAATCGAACAGAAACGACGGCGTGGATGTCCAAACGATGATGATCGAAACGACGACGACTTTGAACGCGAAAAGAGGAGGAAATCATCGTCTGCGGGCGAGGAAAGGCACTGTTGTTGATTCGTCCTCGTATTCTGCGTTCGCGTCTCAGAGCGCATCGAAGAAGACGAGCACGAAATCTCTCTCAAAAGTGACCTTGAACGAGTTGAAGCAAAGAGCGAGAAACGCGAGGGAAGGATACGCGTTGAGCGAAAAAGCAATCCTCGCGGGAGGCGATCGAGAGACTAAGTTCGGGTATTGCTTGATGTATTTGAACGCGATACAGAAATCGGTGAACGAGATGTGCTTGGGAGGGGTAGATTTTGAGGATGCGCGGCGGCGTCGGCGGCGGTATCCGTGGGAAGCGTTCGACGAGCCGGACGAGGAGGACGATTTGGAGAAGAAGAGAGTAAAGCGGAAGAAACAAAACGAGGAACGAGAGAGAGAGAAGAAGTTAAAGAAGAAGAAGGAGGAGACTACCTTGAATGGTAAGGAAGCGCGAGGAGGAGGAGTGATGATGAAAGTAGTAGAAGAAGAAGAAGACGCGAAGGCGTTGGCGCCGTTGACGACGATGGCAAACGCGAAATCTCCGAGAAAGAGAGGCGCAGAAGGAGGAGAAGAAAACGTCGTCGTCGACGAGGAGAGGACGACGACGAACAAGAAACCATCGACGATGGCGGTTAAAAGCATCAAACCGGGACGGTACCCGGGCGAATACTGTCAACTCTGCGGCGAACACGAGCACATGGTCCACGTGAAGTACGAGAGCCAAGTTTTAGGGGAAGGTAAGTTGGTGTGTTACGGTTGCCTCGTTAAGGAGAAGAAAGAGTTGGAGAAGAAGCAGAGAGAGTTGACGAGCGCAAAGGAGAGACAAAAACGGAAAGAATTGACGAAAGCGGCGAGGAGGAAAAGAGATGAAACGATCACGGTAACGAGTCCGACGACGACTCCGAATACTACTACTACGCATTCATACTCCTCGCCGGTATCGGGGGCGCCGAACGCCGTCGCGCTCCCGCAGCAGCAACAATCATCGTCGTCGCCAATTTCCGAAGCCGACGTTCTCGTCGTCGACGGCGATACGGTTACCCCCACCGCTACTGCGCGTACTACAGATGTTGCTCTTCATACCGCGGAAAAAATTGAAGCCATTCACGATATTTCCATCGTTTGCGACCGGTGCGGTAAGGACAACTTCAGAGCAGCCGGAGAATTAGAACGCCACAAAACGACGCAGTGTATCATAGCAAAGACGAGTGAGGTGATAATAAGTGACTCGCTGATTGAAACAGCAGTAACGACGACGACGACGTCCGAAAATGAAAATGAAGCCAAACAAGGCGAACGCGACGGCGAGAACGTCGGTAAAATTATCGTCGCCAACGCCATCGCGAACATAATCTCGGAGGAAGGAGAAGCAAACGAAAAGCAGCAGCAAGATGATACGAGGGAAATCCGAGAAGAAGCTTTTGTTGAAAGATCGAGAGAAGAAAATCTATCGAGAGAAGAGGTCAAGAACGAAGAATCGATTGACGACGAAGAAGAACGCGGCAAAGAGGAAACAACTGTTTTTGTTGATGTAAATACCGCAGCAGATGTTCCGCGCAAAGGTTGCCAGTCGTCGTCGCACAAAAGCGAAAAAAGAAGAGAGTTACCGCTCGCAGAGATTTTGCACATAGCAAAAGATGGCTTTCCATTCACGAAGCATGCGTCGTCGGGTAATATATCACCCCCATCTGTCGTCATTAGCGACAGTGTTCATGAGAACACACTCAACACCATCGAACCGGCAAATCTGGAACAAGAAGAACGACGCAGAAAAGCGCCTGTTTCTCCTCTGGATGAAAACAAAGAAGATAAAAAAAAACGACTCGCGGGCCCGTCGATGAAAGAGTCCGATGAAAGAGTTCGAGAGATGAAAGAGTGGAGGACGGAAAACGTGCACGCTCTGCATCACGGATACTAAAAGAGAACTTGTAATAATAAAATCAAACAATGCGGCGCTTAAAAAGAACGTAGAGATATGTTCTTCAGCTTCTATATAATTGTGTAAGGAGTTAAAAATCAATCTCAGAATCTGGATTTTGGACGCTTAACCCGCTCCTCGGCGTCGTCGGTAAACTCATTGGCGTTTCGTTTCCGTGCGTTGTCGCGTTCGTCGCGTTATCTTCCGTCATCCCAGATTGACTGTACGTCGATCCGGGACCGCCGGTCGATAAAGTCCTGTGCGGCGCTTTCCCGAGGCCGGTCGGGATATCCAAACTCTCTCTTTGCGACCCGGACTCGCTCGAAGGCTCTCCTTTTTCCTTCTTCTTTTTGTTGTTGTTGTTGTTGTTATTATTATTATTATTAGTATTATGACTACTACTATTCTCTTTGCTGTGCGCCGCATACGCCCCGCGTTGCCAACTCGTGATAAAATCCCCTCGACTGCCGTGCCCCGCGCCTCGACTTCCCGGAGGGCCTACGCTCCCGTCCCTCGTCGTACTCGTCCCGCTTCTCGTGCTCCTCGGAGAGGAACTCAAATACGCCGCCCTGGCGGAATACGTCGACGAATATCCATCTTCGCTTTGCTCCGAATCACTCGTCGCCGCAAAATTCCCACCCTGTAAGCGATTCAGTTTACGTTCCAGCAGAACGTTTTGTTGCAACAGCTTCTGTATCTGCGCTTGAAGCTTGTTCACGATATTCTCCTCCTCGGTTTCCAGCGAGTGTTCGATGGCGACTTTTTCCCGTCTCAGTTTCTCTCCTTCCCCGTGTAATCTCTGTATTTTCTCTCTCAACCGTTCTCGCTCTTTCGCCAACGTTTTCTTCTCCTTCGCGAGTTGATCCACTTGTCGTTGTAAACGGTTCCCGACAAACTCCGTCTCGCTTTCCAACTGTCTCTCCAACTCAACTTTTTCCCGCATCACTTCGTCCAACTTCTTCTGCAACGCGTTCGAGATGTGTTCCTCTTCCTGGTCTATTTGTACCAACAGTTTATTCTTCTCCGCGTTCATCGTTTCGATTTTTCGCATGAGTGCGTTCGCGATTAACTCCTCTTCCTTTTCCATCTCCGAGACGACTTTCGTCGTCTGCGCTTTAATCGCGACGTTCTCCTCGAGCAATTTCGCGTTTTTTTCCTTCTCGCTTCGTAACTCGACCGCGAGTTTTTCCAACTGCGCTTGGAGTTCAATCACGTCCACCATTACTGAGTCTCTTCGTACGCGCGTGTGCGTGTAGTCTCTCTGAGTCGTGCGCTCGAGGAAGAGTGCGTGTCTTATAAAACCTGTGTGAGAGGAGGAGTGTATTCAAAGTGCGGAATAACCCAAAAAATCATGAAAGAAGAGAAAGCACAGAGAGAGAGAGAGTTAAGCATATATACTTTTAAGAACACCTCTGTCTGAAAAGAATTCGAGCAGAGAATAAAGGTAAAATGACGACGATGCGTCTTTTTAACGCGTAAACGCGAACACGAGCGCTATTTGTTTTATTATATAATATTTATCGCGATGTGGATTAAAATTTCTAGAAGCGCTATTATAATAACATGGTGGTGGTGGGTTTCATCGCGACGGTCTCCTGTTGTTGTTGTTGTTGTTGTTGTTTGGAGTGTTGTTGTTGTTGTTGTTTGGAGGTTGCGCGTTCGCTAAACCTTGCGCGAACGCTTGGAGGCCGAAAGCGAGGAGAGGCGCCAAATCGTCGCCCCGAGTGTTCGGCGGCGGCAAAGTACTACTACTCGTCGCGCCCGCGTGACCTCCTAAAACCTCGCTTCGTCCTTCGCTAATCGCATCCGCGTCTTCGGCAAATACCGTTTGGCCTCTCGTGTTTCTCATTCTGTTTTCCATGACTTTGAGCATTGGCGTAATCGCTCGACCAAAGGGCGTATTCAAGACTTCGTTCGGTAAGTGAACGATGTGTTCGGGAATCTTCTTCCCGACTAAAAACTCGCAACACTCGTCCGAGAAGTTGTTGCAATTGTGTTCCAACAAATTATACGTGCCAACGTTAAACCGTGGGTGTATTTCGTCCAGAAACGTTTGGAATAACTCCTCGTCGACTTGCGTCTCGCCCATTTTTAAGATCTGTTTCGGAACGCCAAACTGCGTCTGCTTTGGAATTCCAACTTGCATTCCGTGGCCAAACCAGTACTCTTTCCCGAAAATATGCACGGACGTGTGCCACACGCCGTCGATTTTCTTCCCAAGGAGTTGCTCGGAAAGCGCAGAGGCTAAGCCGTCGCTGTTTTAATGATGATAATGCGTGCAAAGAGAGAGAGGTGTGAGTCTATCTAAAGAGAGAGAGAAGAAAACGAAACGTCGCGGAATGTGAAAGCAAGCGCGCACCTCAAATCGTACACGAACAGTTCAACCGCCACAAACTTTAAGTGCGAAGAGGAGGTCATTTAGTACTACTACGCGCGTGTGTGTATATTTATATATTTATCGCGTGCGTGTTATCGTGCGCGTTTATTAAAAAGTGTTCTTTAATGACGAAAAGAAGAGAAGTTTACTTTTCTCTCACACGTGACAAACGCAGACACATTCTCGCGCTCCTTTATGAAGCTCTTGTTGTGCACAGTTTCTGCACCTACTACAGTACATCTAAATCTAAATCGCTATCTAATAACGACTCTGCTAAGTGTATATATGTTGTCAATCAAAGTCTGCAAAATTTTCTTTGCCATCGACGCCTAATGATGGTCGCGTAATAACGCGTTCGATAACGCAATAGTAGTATTCTTTAAATTAATGGGAGACGTATTCGCTGTACCGACTGGGTTTGAGTCTTTCGCGAGTGCACAGGCTCTCCCAATCCGCGACGCCCGGGGCTAACGCCTCCAACGCGAGCGCGAAGGAGAGGACGGGTTTGTCGCCGCCGCCGGCGCGCCTCGCGTGTTTGACGACGTTCCAAAACACCCTCGGCGACGCCATGGCCATTCTTTCCGGGGCTAAATTAACTCGATCTTGGTCGTTTTCGGCGACTATTTTAAGAAGCGCGATTAAAAACGGCAGAGGAATTTCCGGGAAGACGTCTTGGAGTTGCGATTTTTGGTGTTGCGTTTTCAGCGCCAGCTCTTTGGCGATTGCGTACGTCGCCAAAAGACGACCGGCTGGGTCGTTCGGTAACGGTTGAATCGAGTATTGGTTGTTCAGAACCGCGGCAACTTTTTGCCTGCCTTGCGTTTCAATCATTCTTTCGTCGATGGCGTTGCGTAACTCGGTGCGTAACTCGGTAGTCGCGCCGCCTTGCGTCGCTCGGAGTAAAACAGCTGCGGATTGGGCCATACCTTCGCGTTGGCGCGAAAGGAAATCATCGTTGTCGTCCCTGCCATCCGGATCGTCAAGCATGCGAGCGGAGGCTATTTCCGAATCGGGCAGAATACCGTTGAGTTTTCTTCGGAGCTTTGCATCCGCGACGTCGTCGCGAACGTCGTCGTTTTTCTGTTGCTTGCGCTTCTTGCCGTGGTTGTTTTTCGCCGCAATTGGTTCTGGCGGAGGTATTTCCTCAGCAGCGACGACGTTGGTGGCAGTCATTAACGTTTCTTCTTCTTTCTTTAGTGTCAACGATGCTGCGGTTTCAACGCCCACAAAGTCGCGATTTCGCACGCCGAGTAAGCCGATGGCGCATGTTTTCGGTAAATCTTCGCAGCTTCGCATCGGAAAGCCGCACTCGATGATTGGTTTTTCCTCCGCTCGGATGCCGGTCGCTTCCAAGCACATCCGCTGAAGTTCGGCAACAGTCGTGTTTTCTCTGTTTGGTAGTCGTAATTCGTAAATGCTGCTTCTGTTACATTTCACGCGCACTCTCCATTCGTCGCTCGCATCGGCTTTGGTGATATTCTTGTGAATGTTGTTGACGACGTTCACCGCTTCTTCTTGTTGAATTTGTATCGTCGACGCGAAGTCTTCCTCTTCCTTCTCCGAAAAGAAATTCTCCTCGTGTGATTTCGGTTCTGCATTTTCCTCGATATCTACCAGCGACAACTTCTCCAAAACGCGCCTCCCCGATCGATTGACTTCTTCCGTGAGACTGTTCTCCATCTTCTCCGCCGACTGGTCGTTTTCTTCGTCCTTCCTCTCGTAGTTGTCGCGGGAGCGTTTTTCCTTCTCGACCTTCTCCCATTTAATAAACGCCGCTCTCGCTTCGAGCATCGTTTCTTCCGCCGTACCTCGCGCGACGAGCACTTCCACGTGCACGATGCTTTGCTGTCCCATTCGGTGCGCTCGAGAAATTACTTGTTCCTCTAAACTCACATTTTCCAAAGGTTCCATCAAAAAGACGCGATTGACAAAGGAAAGATCCAAACCTTCCGCCGCAGATCGATCTAATAGTAAAACTGGACAGTCCGGATCGTCTCTAAACTGAGACAAAGCGGCATCTTTCTGTTCACGACTGTATCCTTGTCTGGAGAGCGATTGAAGCGGTACTCGACCTTCCGTTAAACACACGTCGACGACGTGTAAATGCGTCTTGAACGAGCTAAAGACGACAATCTTTGGCAACTTTTTTGTAGCGTCGAAAGACGCGTCAACCTCGCGTCTTAAGATGGGCAACTCAATTAATCCTTTCATTCGCGTGTCCGTTCTGTACCCGTATCTTAAATAGGGAACTTGATTCGCTAAGTGCTCCAAGTCAGCCTCGCTGAAATTTTCGCGATTGGCGTGCACTTCCACCAGATGCTCTTTGACTATTCTCTCCGTAGCTTCGACGCTTTCCAACTGCGTCTTAGTGACTGCTACGTTTAACTCGCGCAAACGGCTAAGCAAAAAATCAGCCTTGGAACTCTCGTGCGAAGAGCGCTCGTCGTTCATGTTTACCGTCCAACCTCTTTGCACGTACGAGCATTGTAACTCGATGAGATCCTGAGGTACTGGCTGACACGGCATCGGGTTGTCCTCGCGAGGCGTCGCCTCTTGCATTTTGTACGGAATTCCACACTTTGCGCATCCGCGAGGTGCCGGACGACGAACTCTCTTCGCATCATCATCATTATCATCATCGTTGCCGCCTTTCATCATCGTGCTCTTATATTGTACGCACTCGACGCACAAAACGTGCGCGCACGGCGTGACCATCGGTAAATACGCCAAAATGCCGCAAACATCGCACACAAACTCGTACCGTGTCATCGCGGGAATCACGCGATTAATCATGCCTTGAATTTTCACGGCATCCGTCATTTTCAGCTTCGCTTTCAAGTGCGCGGATAGATCTTGTTCTGCTTCATCGATTTCGTCGTTTGAATACGTCAAAGGCATATCGCCGATGACGCATGCAGCTTCGCGCAAGTTCACCACCGTCTGTCTCGCTTCTTTCGCGTTCTTTGAGCTGAGTAAACTTTGCTCGTGGTTTGGGTCGAACCAATCCGCGAGCAACATCGATCGTTGCACGTGCGAAACCATACGGTTGTAGGATAACGCGTGCTCTTTCGTGAAAGGTACGGAATGTGTAATTTTCCGAACCGGAGGTAACCTTATGTGCGATTTACACGTGCGAATCATTATGCGCTGCAAAAGCTCGAGTAAAATTCGCGCCGCTTCTGATCGCGCATAAATCATCGCGACGGATTTATCCGTATCGTTTTCTTCCTTCTTCTTCTTATTGTTATTCACGTTCCTTTGCTCGAGAGGTCTTGAGACTAACGTGGCAAAAAGTCTCGCGTTGGCGTCGAAAGGCGATTGCTTCAGAAAGCCGAGCAAAGGTTGCAAGTGCGCGACGGTTGCTCCGCGAAACGTTGCAGGCGTTGGCGTACCAGTCATGAGCCATTTTGCGTGACTTTTCAAGTTTGTAATGACGTGAAACCTGTTCGATAACGCCAAAGATGCACCGATTTGGTGGCCTTCGTCTAAGACGATGCGATTGAAATGAATCTGAAAAAACGCGGAATCCTTGTTTCCAAACTGAGACGAAAGCGCGGATAATGGCAAGATAATTATATCCTTATCCGCGAGTTCTTCCTTCCACTCTTCCATCCTCCCGTTCGTTCTCCATTCGTCCGTTCTATACGTGTCGCATTCGCAAATGTTTTCGAGCTTTTGTACGTACGAGCCTAAACCGTAATAATTGTTCCGCTCGGCTCTTCTTTCCGAGTCGTGCGTTTGATTGTGAATGACGCCAATTCTAGGAATACCGTCTTCGCGCTTTCGAGAGCCACAACAATAGGCTATCTGCTCGAGCCAATGCGCAACAAGCGGCTGCGGAACGATAATCAACGTCGTTTTCGCGAGATAAATTCTCTTGCCGCCGATAATCGTCGGATTGTCCAATTTTTGCAACTGCGGCACTTTGAAGCCGCTCTCCTCTCTTTCGATTTCGAGCCAAGCATCGTGAAGAGCGCGCTTGTCGAGCACGAGAATATCACCGGGTTCTCTCCCATTTTTTTTTTCTTCTTCATCTTCTTGTTGTTGCTGCTTCGCCGATAAAGATGGTGGACCAAACGCGTATCCAGATTGAGAGTTCGAACTCGCTCGTCGAATGATGTTGAACGCGTCTAAAACCATCGGTTGATCGTCGTTTCTTCGGAACGGTGGAATGACGAGATACTTCTTCTCCGATATTTCGCCCGCGTTGCGCAAGACGAATTCAATCACATCGCGCGTTGGCTCTTTGCCGCTTCTTGCGTGAGAGAGTTTGAACGATTGCATAAAAAATCGCGTGTTTCGTTTCAAGCTTTCCCGGCCATCGTCGTTGGCGACATCTTTTGTATTCTTGTTCGCGTTGCGATAATAATACCCAGGCGGCGAGGACCACGTCGAAACGTCTTCATTAAAATATAAATCTTCGTAGTTTCTACCACGACCAGATTTATTTTCGTTGGTCGCGTACGAGGCGAGCGTCGGCAACGCACCAACGAGCATACCTTTTTTTTCAAGATTGGCGTAGAGACCTAGGGGTGTCGACGCGCTGCTTCGACGCGACCGGCGTAAATTTGAAGTTGGCGTTTTCGATGCTGCTACTAACTGGTTGTTCCGCTTTTTCTTTCCTGGTTGTTCGTGTTTCTTGCTGTTTATCTTTGCTTCAGATGATGGCGTTTTTGCGTCCTTGTCCTCTGCATCTTCTTCTTTTATATCTTCTTCCTCCTCGTCGGCGGCGTCGTCCGCTGGCGTTGCTACTTGTTCTTCTTCAAAGACCGGTTCGTCTACGTAATACGGAACCTTTTCTTCCATGTTCTCTTTCTCTGGATGTTCAAATTTTATCGTTAAGCCTTTCGGTGGCGGCGCGTAGCTCCCTCGAGTCGCTAATATTAAAGCGCACACCGTGACGGTTTTACCTAAACCTGGCTCGTCGCACAGAGCGCCTCCGCAGGAATCGCTGAAATAGTTTGGCGGCGTTCTCGAAAGAATCCCGGTACTCGTTTGCATGTAAAACGGAAACTCCTCCCGGTTACCGTTTTCATCATCGTCATCATTAGAAGCGAACAATTCCACCCATCCTGGTTCTAAAACCACCCCCAACGAATCCCTTCGCTCTCGCATTCTCATCCACGCCAACGCCGCTCTCTGATGCGGATGCAACGTCAACTTCAATCCGGGCGACGTCTGATCCATCACCGCTCGAAACCCTTTCGAAACGCACTGTAACCGTCCCGCGGATTTAGCATCTAAATTCTTCACGATTCTTTCCAACGCCAACGCCGGTAAATCCCCAGGACACGGAAACCTCTCGTCAAATCGATCAATCGTCGGCAACTTGGAATCCTTCCGCGCTTCCGGTCGAAGCTTTTCCAGTTGCGATTTTAACGTATCGTGTTCTCCCGCGCCTCGGTGCATCTGACACCCAATCACGCCGCAGAAACTCTTCTTTGTCTTCTTCTTCTCTCGTTTTGCTTCTTCTTTCCCTTGTTTTTGTTCTCGTTCTCGTTGTTCTCGTTGGTCCAAAAAATGTGTCAACACGAATGCTAAAGATTTCGGAAACTTTGCAATCCCATCCTCTCGTCGTTTCTCCGCCTCTTCCTTCTCTACCTCGTTCGCTTTAAAAAACAATCCTCGAGGAAGTTTCCCACGCACGGCGGCGACGAACAACTCCTTGTCTTCTTTTTCTTCTTCTTCTTCTTCTTCCGTTGTTTCATTCACTTTCTCCACCAAACGAATCTCCACGACATCTCTCGAGAGTAAATCGAGCACGTGTTTCTCCAACACCGACGACGACGATACTCCTCCTCCTTTTTCAATCTCCCACTCCCCTCTCGCGTGCGCTTCCTCCGTGAGCAGCAGCAGGTGTTGTCGTCGTTTCAACGCGCCTCCTCGAGAAGAATGAGAAGAAGTACGCGCGCGCACGTGGACGCGAAACTCGCCTCTGATTCGCATTTTGAGAGTGAGGAGAAAAAGAGGAAACGAGACGATGGTCTTCAGTGTGCGAACGCGAGCGCGAACACAAAGGCACGCGAGCAACACCACCGGCAGCGATAATAATAAGAATAAGAACACGAACAACGCGGGAGGATACTAATACTAATAATAATAATAACAACAACAACAACAACAATAATGTTTTCGACGAAACTGATTCACCCGAACCAGGAAATCGAGTACGAAATCGCGCACTCCCCCGTGAGAGCGTTGAAACATTCCTACGGGAGCAACTTGCGAAGAGCGAAAAGTTTAGATTTACCTCGAGACGCGTTCGAGAGACGCGTGTCGGAGGAGAAATTTAGAAGTTTGAAAGAGCACTTGAAACGATTCGAGGAGGAGAACAACGAGGACGGGGAGGAAAAGGATGAGCATTCGTCATCTTCTGAAGATGACGACGAGGAGAGGAGAGACGAGGAGGAAGACGAGATATCGCTGGCGGGGAACGCGAGAAGAAGACTAAGGAGAAATAGTAGCAGGAAGAGCAGTAACAGAAGCGATGAACGACGCGATGGAAAACATCATCGACGAGCGCCACAGACGAGTAGTAGTAGTAGTAAGAGCAGAAGAAAAAAGTATCGCTTCCCTTTAGCCTCTCTGATCGATTTCCGTAAACTTGGGAGGCACAAGCGGTACGCGGATTTAACCATGTCTCGACCGCTCATGCGAGGGTGGTTGCACTGTTTGTTAGCTTCAGTTGGGTACCCGATATTACTATACAACAACAAATCGGAATGGTTTCGAGTGCACCCGAGAACCTTTTGGTTGATGATGTGCACGCTGGTGCCGTATACGTGTTCGACGTTTTTACACTTCATTCCGTGGAAATCGAGGTTCGCGCACGACGTCGCGTTGAGCGCAGATTTTCTCGGGATATCCTTCGGGTTCACCTCACACACGGTGTTATTCTCCGGGGATTTATTTCAAGGCACAGAAGCGCGCGTCGCTGTATGCGCGACGTCGATTCTTTTCTTCATGCAAATCCTCGCGTTTCGCCAAAAGCAAACGTGCGTTATGAAATACATGCGAAGAGAACGGTTCCTCATTTTCGCGTTCAACATCGTCTTGTTGATGATCACCGAGACGAAATACATACACGGCGTCAGTTGGAAAACAAACGTAGCTATTCAGTTTACGAGTAAATTCCTATCGCCTTTTTACTTTGTCTATTGCACTCGCATGGATTGTAAACGACGAAGCCCTATGACGATTCCGGGCGTTTGGTGCGCGCACGAAAATTGGCATCTCATGATCTTTGCAAACCATTTGATGCAAATATACGCCATGATTCGGTTAGTCGGGGATTATTGTCCAGAAAACAGAGCGTGTAGCGACGTTTTGAGTAGCTGGTAGAAAAGTAGAGTAAGAGTTGAAGGATCGGATGAAGAGAAATAGTAGTGGAGAGGAGAACGAAGAAGAAGACACGACGGATGACGAAGCTTACGTTGAAGAGGGGATAGTGATAACGCGAAGATGACCAGGATTTTGTCAACCGCTAGATTAGTTTAGTTTAGACGTGATTATACACTCATGAACCTAGCGGACAATAAAACGCGGATAAGTAATTTCTTCGTTATATATATATATTCTCTTTAACTATAATTCATACGTATACGTAACGGGGTTTGGGGTGAGTGACCCTCCTCTATTTGCAGTTTCTTTCAGGACTTCCACGCCATCTCGAAGGATTCTCCAGCCAGGCCCGTATAAAGGTCGAGGAATCGTTATCCTTATAGTAGTGATATCTGTTGGAGCGCGGATGACAAATGGCACCGTTCCAACTTCAGCTGGATTGTCATACGCGATTCCAGTATCCGTTCCGTCGAGTAACGTTGACAAAGCTTTTGGGGGGGTTCCTCGGTCCGGAACAATCCCAGAAACAACGAATGGATTCACTTGCGCCCCAACAAACTCCACTTCGCTGATGTGGAGGCCGATTGTCGAACTCGCCTTGACAGAAACCTCAAAGGTGTAGTCCGACATAGATACACACGAATTCGCCGGACCGGTGTTGGCGTCGTCGCACGTAAATTTCGCTTGAAACGCAGAAGCGACGGAAAACATATTCGTTTGCGCTGACGTTGCTGCGGTTCCGGTCCACGAGGAAATGTCGTGGTTGAACGCAGAAGCGTAACCAAACATATATTGCATATTAGTTACTTCCGCTGTGGTCCAACTCCCAATGGCTTGGTTGAACGCAGAAGCTTGATAAAACATTCCATACATATTTTTCACTTGCGCTGTATTCCAATCCCCAATGTCTTGGTTGAACGCAGAAGCGGAGTGAAACATATCATACATAGTAGTCACTTTCTCTGTGTTCCACTTCGATATGTCGCCGTTGAATGTACTTTTATCGCCAAAGCCTTGAAAAACACTTCCATCATATCCACTCATATCTTCCACCAAACTCGTATTCCAATTCGGCATCGTCCCGTACCAAACGTCTTGCAATTGAGCCCAGTCTATACATTCTCCAGTCGCTGCAGATTCATCCAAACAATCCTTGACGAAAGTATGCCAGCTCGCGTCTGGAATTGGCGAGGGACCTACGCACGAATTCGCCGGACCGTGGTCGGCGTCGGTGCACTTAAATTTCGCTTGAAACGCAGAAGCGACGGAAAACATATTCGTTTGCGCTGACGTTGCTGCGGTTCCGGTCCACGAGGAAATGTCGTGGTTGAACGCAGAAGCGTAACCAAACATATATTGCATATTAGTTACTTCCGCTGTGGTCCAACTCCCAATGGCTTGGTTGAACGCAGAAGCTTGATAAAACATTCCATACATATTTTTCACTTGCGCTGTATTCCAATCCCCAATGTCTTGGTTGAACGCAGAAGCGGAGTGAAACATATCATACATAGTAGTCACTTTCTCTGTGTTCCACTTCGATATGTCGCCGTTGAATGTACTTTTATCGCCAAAGCCTTGAAAAACACTTCCAGTATATCCACTCATATCTTCCACCAAACTCGTATCCCAATTCGGCATCGTCCCGTAATTATTACCAGATGCCCAATCCGTGCACTCGCCAGTTTTCGGTGCTTCTTCTAAACACAAAAAAACGAAATCGTGCCAACTCGCCGACGGTATTGGAGTTAGAGGAGGCGGCGGAGGAGAGGGAGGAGAAGGCGGGGGAGGAGAAGGAGCTATCCACGTGCTTTCGATAACATTGCAAGAACTCGCAGGGCCGGAGGTGCCACACGTGTATTTCTCTTGAAACGCAGAAGCGTCGAGAAACATATTCGTTTGCGCCGATATCGCTGCGGATCCGGTCCACAAGGAAATGTCTTGGTTGAACGCAGAAGCTAACTGAAACATAGATTCCATAGTCGTCACCGAAAACGTGTTCCAACTTCCAATGTCTTGGTTGAACGCAGAAGCGCGAGAAAACATAGAAGACATAGAAGTCACTTTCTCTGTGTTCCACTTCGAAATATCGCCGTTGAACGCAGAAGCGTAACCAAACATCCATAGCATAGTAGTCACTTGTGCTGTGTTCCAACGCCCAATGTCTTGGTTGAACGCAGAAGCTTGATAAAACATTCCATACATATTTTTCACTTGCGCTGTGTTCCAATCCCCAATGTCTTGGTTGAACGCAGAAGCGGAATCAAACATATAAAACATAGTAGTCACTTGCCCGGTGTCCCACTTCGAAATATCGCCGATGAATGTACTTTTTTGGCTAAAGCCTTTATGATGGCCACTCATATCCGTCACCAAACTCGTATCCCAATTCGGCATCGTCCCGTACCAAACGTCTTGCAATTGAGCCCAGTCTATACATTCTCCAGTCGCTGCAGATTCATCCAAACAATCCTTGACGAAAGTATGCCAGCTTGTATCCGGAATTGGCGAGGGACCTACGCACGAATTCGCTGGACCGGTGACGGCGTCGGTGCACTTAAATTTCGCTTCAAACGCAGAAGCGCCGGAAAACATGTTCGGTTGCTGAGTAGTTGCGGCAGCTCCAGTCCACGAGGAAATGTCTTGGTTGAATGCCGTCGCGCCACTGAACATGTACGTCATATCGCCCACTTGTGAAGTGTCCCAACCTCCCAACCTCCCGATGGCTTGGTTGAAATCTTTGGCCATATTGAAGGTGCGATGCATGCGGGTCACTTGCGATGTGTCCCAACCCGAGATGTCTTGGTTGAACCTGTATGCATAATAAAATGTCTCAGTCATATCAGTCACTTGCGCTGTGTTCCAATCCCCAATGTTTTGGTTGAACACTTGAGCGTTATTAAACATAGCTCTCATAGTCGTCACTTGCCCTGTGTTCCAACTCGAAATATCGCCGTTGAATTCTGTATACCAAATTGCAGGATTATTCCTCCACGGGTAAAAAAGATCCTTCATATTTTTCACTCTACTCACATCCCAATTCGGCATCGTGCCGTAATTCGTCGTCGACAATCCATACGTCGTGCACTCGCCCGTGACTGGTGATTCTTTCAAACACAAATCAAACGCGCCGAAGAAGGTTTCATCTGTCAAGTACGTCGGCAACGGCGGCGGAGGCAACGGCGGTGGAGGCAACGGCGGTGGAGGTAACGGCGGTGGAGGCAACGGCGGTGGAGGCAACGGCGGTGGAGGTAACGGCGGTGGAGGCAACGGCGAAGCAGTCTTTATGTAACAGTGGTATCCATCTCGACTGTTGAGTTTCCCTCCATCGAAAACATTTGAAGAGCTACACGGGGACGAGCCACCATTGCAATACGTCTGATAATTTTCACCATCTATA
>Ga0255758_10002218_pt1 | contig 18428 bp, 19 predicted proteins | sample 011ome_24_FD_179958 | JGI IMG/M metagenome (GOLD analysis project Ga0255758, IMG submission 179958) | Coastal salt marsh microbial communities from the Groves Creek Marsh, Skidaway Island, Georgia - 011513CT metaG (version 2) | ecosystem: Environmental > Aquatic > Marine > Intertidal zone >...
TATCTTCAGACCTCGTAGAAAAGATACACGGAGTTCTTTGAATGCTTAGGAAGACAACGCGATGATTTTCAATCGATCTGGACGTACTTAAGATGTGTTCCTTGTTATCTCGAGAGAATGTGTTTGTTGAATCAAAATGGTGGTTGGTGGTTACTTTTTCGAATAAAGCTGAAGAAGATGCTTCAAAAAAGACGCGCGCGCGCGCGGACTTTTACTCAAGTTGGGTATCTTCAGACCTCGTAGAAAAGATACACGGAGTTCTTTGAATGCTTAGGAAGACAACGCGATGATTTTCAATCGATCTGGACGTACTTAAGATGTGTTCCTTGTTATCTCGAGAGAATGTGTTTGTAAAATTTTCCGTTTCTAAGCGTGGCAAGACAAATCTCTCTGTTGTTGAAGAGCATACTTTGAAACGCGTTCGCGCGACGCGTTCAATTCGCATTCCTCGAAAGAATCAATCACCGTCTCTTCTTACTCCCGCCTATCGTCTTCACCTTATTCTTATTCTTCTTCTTTTCACCAGCACTACCACCATTTTCGGTCGTCTTGGAATCTTTCTCGAACATGTTCACGATCGCTTCGGTTCTCCTTTGACTCTTCTCCCACGCCTCTTGCGCGACCGCTCTCGGCGGTTTCAACTCGAAGAACTTTTGAACGATCGCGCGAGCGATCATCGCGCTCAGAGAGTAGAATCCCGTGCATCCCATTTGCGTGAAATCGTCCCCGTCCACGCCTCGGTGGACGAGGTTTTTCACCATCCCCGGCGGATTGAACGGTAACGTCGAGACGACCACGCCTTTGAATTTCGCACTTAACGTTCTCAGGAACAAAATATTCGCCATCGCGGTCATCGGTGCGAGTTTCATTTTCATCGCGTTCACTTTTCGCGTGTGCGTGGCTAAATCGAGGTCCAAACTTTTCTTCTTCTTTTCCAGTTGTTTTTTCTTCGAGTTCTTTTCCTCCGAAGAATACGACGCGTTCTCTTCGAGCAGTTTTCGTTCCCGTTGTACTTTCTCGATTTCCATAAGCGTCGTCTCCAATTTCACTCGATTGAGTTTGAACTCTTTTTTCCTACGAACGACGAGGTAGTTGATGCATTCGAGTAAAAGTTGGAGGAAAAATGCGGCGCAGAATATCGTCAGAGCGGGTTGGAGCGCGTACTCCTGCGAGGGAGAAGAAGAGGGTGTCATTGTTTCGATGACGATGCGTTTGATAAAAGTGGAGAAATTTTCAAAACTTTTCCTCACTTTCAACTCGATGACACGCAACACCTTTCCGTCGATAACATCTCTCCACCCACCGGCGAATACCATCACCAGCGACAACTTCGTCTCGATCGTCGGGTTCGGGAGTTTGTTGAGTAAAAATTCAGCGTTACATACGTCGCCAAACTTGCGGAACTTTTCAGTCGTTCGCGTCAGAGGATACCGACGCGTTTTCGCGCACACGTCTCCGATATTTTTCTCGAGAAATATAGCGAGGAAGGAGACGAGAGAGATCGCGTCTTTGTCGGTGGAGGAATGCGAGGACGCGTCGTTCATCGGGTGTAGATTTGAGATACCGATGGAGGAGTATCCCGCGCTGGCGATGAGAGAAGCGGAGTTTAATTTCACCGCAGTGGTGACCAGAGACGTGGAAACGAACGAGGTGGTTGGAGAGGAAGACGTGAAAAGCGTGTGCTGCGTGAGAGGGAGCGACGCGCTGTACACGAGTCAATATTGTAAAAGAGTACTTTTCGAAGGGAGGGAGGAGGATAGCTCAAAGTGCGAATGCGTGAAGTGCGCGTTGAAAGAGTTTGGCGAACCGATGATTTGGACGGACGAGCTCATATTCCCGACTCGAACGTATTGTCGACACTGCGTGTTAGCCGCTCGAGGCCTCGGGAAAGCCGTCGAAGATGACTTCTTAGACAACACGTTTTTAGCCGATAGAAAGACGCGTTTGAGAGAGCACTTAGAGAGAGACCCGAGTATTTTAGAGGAGCTCCCGCCGGAGTCCTTAGCGGTGAGATACGGAGGGTGATTTGATTTGATTTGATTCGTGCGTATTTTACCATCGAATATTGTAATAGCTGATTGTATGTGTATTTTGTACTAACTTCGTTTACTATATAATCTTATACTTTCAACGTTTTTATATTTGCTAGGAGATTTATATGATACTTTTACGCAACCAACTGCACGGCGCCGCCAACCGCCTTGATTTTCGTCTCGGCTAATTTCGAGACGTATCTGCACTTAATCACAATCGGCTGATTCGGCAACTGCCCTTTCCCTAAAAGCTTAAAGATTCCAAACTCCGTCAAGTCAATGCACGGCGCCTTGCTCGTGTCCTTCGCGCACGCCTCTCTCTTTTCCTCTCCAATCAACGTCCACACTTTATCCAAGTTAATCACCGGTCGAACGTAATGGTTCTTGAGTTTGTGGAAGTGGCGCATGCCGACTTTACCAAAATAACCCGGGTGATATTTATCCATGAGGATTCGGTGGTGGTGCTGACCACCCGCCATACCGCGACCGGACGGATGTTTGCGATGCTTGCCAATTCTACCGTGACCGGCGGAGACGTGTCCGCGCTTCTTGCGGTTTTTGTGTCTGATTATTTTGAAAAAAGAGTTGGGAGAGAAAGTTTTGTGTCAGCCTTTGTTTTTGTGGGAATGGGTCTTACAAAAGAAAACGATGAAATCGATTCGCGCGGTCAAAGACACCCCCCCCCAATCGCACACAACCGCTCTCGCACTAAAGCAGATGATATCCGCGCGACAAAATTTCGTCCGCGTTTAAAGAAACCACCAAACGTGCTTTCCTACCCTCGCGAGTACCGCTTTAGCGCGCGAGAAAAGACCCACATTTTCTTCTCCCACAAACTCTCTCTCAAAGGCTCTTTTCAGTCGGCGAGCACAATTTCAGAGAAGATGAAATTCGCGAACGGATCCTCGTCCTCGCGCACCGACGCGACGGACGTATCAACCGCAACGAAACTCCCTCGAACGAAACATAAAAAGTACGAAAAGAAGAGTCAAAAGAACGATACGTAACACTCACAAGTGCGTCGGCATATTTGATTCTTAAAAATGTGCGCTAACTCTGAGGATTGAGGAAAGTGTTCTCAAAGGGCTTCTCAGTAAAAAAAAACTCTCGTCTTTTTTGTTTTGACAGTCGCCAGAAAAAAAAGTCATGTCTGCTCTTTTTGCTCGTCATCATCGTCATCGTCGAAACTCTTTGCTCTCGGTGTTGTGCGCTCGGTGCTTTGAAACGACGACTTCTTCTTCGAGCGCGAGCAGCAGCAGCACTAGACGCATATCTTTTCTTTCCAACACGAACAGTGCGACGACTACGAAAGAGAGAGAGAGGACGACGAGAGAGAGAATTTTTGGGGGAAACGAGGAGGATGTGGCGCCGAAGATTCCTTTCGCGGCGAAGATGAACTTTAACGCGTTCCAAGTTCGAAGGTACAAACGCGCGAACAGGAAAGTCTCCGTGGTTTTACAGGAGAGAACGAAACATTTAGGGAAGAAAAGCGAGGTGGTTTCCGTGAAACCAGGGAGGGCGAGGAACCATTTGATCCCGCAGAAATTGGCCAAATACGCGACCGAGGAGAACGTGGAGAAAGCGTTGAAAGAAAAAGAGGAGAGAGACGTATCGGAGGAGGAAGAGGAGGAGCATTTGGACGAAGACGAGGAGAAGAAGGTACGATTATTTTATAACATCTCGTTTTTTAGTCGCATCGAGAAGACACGTGCATGTGTATAGGCTGTGATGACTCTGAACCTGTTCGGACTAGAGTATCCGAGTTCGCAAACGTTCGCGTTTATAGTAACGCTGAAGACAAAACAGCGTTCCCTTGGCTGTCTGAGCTTAATCACACACGCGTGTCTTGTCTGACTATTTGATAGTATTCTGAGAGAGAAAAGGAGCGCGATGACGAAGATACCCGATTCGCTAAAAATGTTGACGTAGTCTTTATAATAGACGCTGTCGAACCGGCTGTGGAACTGAGCGCTCTTCGTATCGATTTTTCGCGGTCGAATAGTAACTTACGCGTTCACTTTTTCTCGCACGACTTACACAAACAGAAATTAAAATTAGCTATTAAAATGCTCACGAGAGGGAACCCGGTGACAATTAAGCGCGCGACGAAGCGGAAAACGGACGTGTTTAATATTCCAATCACGAAAGACGACGTCGTCAAAGAGGTGAGATTTTCTTTTTCTTTTTAAATCCGAGGAACCGCCGCGCGAGAAAAGAGGAATAAAGGAAACAAAACGCGAAATAAAAGCGAGTGATGAACGATTGTCACCTGAGCATAAGCGCCTCCGGATGAATGTCCGGACTATGCCATATAACGTGAGGAAGATTATAATTCTGACGCTTTTATGTTTATGTTTACATCGACCGCATCATTTTTCTCTTCGTGACGAAAACAAACGTTAAACTCTCGTTCTCTCTCTTCTTTGAAAACAGGTTGCCAAGCAAAAAAGCGTGGACCTGGACACTAAATCCATCATGTTAGACAAACCCATAGACTCGTTAGGCGAATTCGACGTCCCGTTATGGGTCGACGGTCGCGAGCTCGAGGAGAAGCTCAAACTCGTCGTCAAGAAGAAAGCGTACAAGTAGTGATGACGATAGTGGTACACGCGTGTTGTTATTAAAAAAAAGAAAGCTATTCGCTACGACATGTATTATTATTTCATTCGTTGAACAACCACGGCGATGTTCGCGTGGTGTAAAACGTAATTCGCGACCGAGCCTAGGAAAAACTCCTTAATCGCGCCCCGTTTATGACTCGCTAATACGATGGCTTCAAACTTGTAACGAGAATTCTCGTTCTCATCCACTCTTTTACTCTCTTCAATGATAGCTTCGGCCACGTGATGCTTATCCGTCTCCAGCAATTTCACGATTACTTCCACGCCGCACCCGCACTTTTCCAAGCGCGGTTTTATGTGCGTCTCGATCCATTCTTGCGCGTGAAGCACGGCTTCGGCTTCCGAGTGGTCGTGCGACAGACCGAAATAGCTCGACCCGTGCGGCACGATTTGTTTCTTCGCGACCGAAAGTACGGTCACGATATCTGAAGGTCTGAAAAAATTTTCGCACGCCCACGCGCACATCTCTTCCGAGCTTGAAGTGATGTCCACGGGTAAGAGCACGCGTCGTCGTCGAGAGTTGTTCGTGGACATTTCTCTCTCTCCTCTTCTTCTTTGTGATGTGCTTTGTTTTGCTGACTCGTTTTCCCAAAGGAGATTTTTGTATTTAGGGTACTAAACCCTACTCACCCGAAACACTCCTTTCCTTTCTCTCTCTCTCTCTCTCTCCTGAAAGAAGAAAATCTTCAGAAAGCGCGCATTTGCACTTAGGCGAACACACATCTGCACAACCAAGATGGGCAAAAGAAAAGCGAAAAAGAAATCGAATTCCGTGAACAAAACGAATTCGTACTTGAGTCGTTATCAAGTGAAGTTCGCGCGGCGACGAGCGGGTACGTTTTTCGCGCGCATCATTTTGCCATTTTTTTTTCCTCCTCCTAAAAGCTCCTCCAGAGGGCTTATTGGAATTTGAAGACGCGCGAAACGCTCGAGGAGTGAAATCTTTTCGCGTTCGAACGAGACCGAAAGTTGTTTCTTTGCGAACAGTGCGAGACTTTCGTCGAAATGCGCGCGTTTTATCTCGAGACGCGTGGTCGCTTGTACTTTTTTAGGCGCGCAAAAGAAACGCGATTCGCATTTTCCGGGCTAAACACGTTCCAAAAGCTGACCCTTTTTCCCTCTCATCGTTCTACCACACAACTTTCATCATCTTTCATCACAGGCAAAACGGATTACCAAGCTCGCCGCGCTTTAATCGCGCAAGACAAGAACAAGTATAACACGCCAAAGTACCGATTTGTGGTCCGATTCACGAACAAACGCGTGATTTGCCAGATTGTCTACGCCACCATCGCGGGCGACGTGACCGTCTGCCAAGCGGACTCCTTGGAGTTGGACAGATACGGGTTGAAAGCGGGGTATACGAACTATCCAGCGACGTACGCGACTGGTTTGTTGTGCGCTCGACGCATGCTCACCAAGTATAACTTAGCGGAGACGTACGAAGGTAAGACTGAGGATCTTGGGGAAGATTATCACGTTGAAGCGGAAGGGGACGCGAGACCGTTTAAGTGCTTTTTGGATACGGGTTTGGTGAGAACGTCCACCGGGGCGAGAGTGTTCGCGGCGATGAAGGGCGCCTCGGACGGCGGTTTGGACATCCCGCACAACGAAAAGCGTTTCGCGGGCTACGATTTGCAAGACAAATCCCACGATCCGGACACTTTGGAGAGATACATTAAGGGCGGCGTCGTCGCGGAATACGCGGAGGAGATGCAAGAGGAAGAACCGGAAAAGTTTGAGGCGCACTTTTCCAAGTACTTAGCTGCGGACCAAGACCCGACGGAATTGGAAGAGTTATACGAGGAAATCCACGACGCGATTCGCGAAGACCCGAGTTTTACGAAGAAGCCGAGATCTAAGCCGGCTGACGCCGGTAAGAAGTTCAAGTTGCCGAAGTTGACGTACGAACAAAAGAAGGCGAACCTCAAGGCGAAGATTGAAGCTTTGCGCGCGGAGGCTTAAAAAACAACACATAATCAATAGAGAGAGAGAGAGAGAGTCGGGAGAGACAGAGAGAGTCGAGTAATATTAACGTAATAACTACTATAAAAGAGATAACAAAAAATGTGTCACGCCTTTTCTTCTTCTTCCTTCTTCTCGTGTTTGACTTTCCTCACATTTTCCCCGAGACTGGCCTCTTTCTTTTCTCGATGGAAACGACCAACACGCGATGAGCGCTTCTCTGAAAACCACACCGCATCCTCCGTCTCCGTCTCCTTCTTCTCTCCAAGAGCACCACACGATCCCACCTCTGATAATATCCGACTGTTCGCACGTGAAAGACACGCTCTCTTGTTTACTCCACACGATACTCTTTCAACGGTCGCTCGGTCCGATTTCAGTCCGCGACTGCACGTGCGACTTTTGCGACGTGACGTATTGCCAGGCGAAATCAGCGTCAAAATCAAAAGGAGGAGACGATAACGACTTCGTCGTTGGGAAATACGTGGATGATAAGATTCAGAGAGTGATTGAACACTGCATGCAGATGGCGGTTTCAACGAATCATCGAGTCAAAGAGGTGACAGTTTTGTTGCACTTTTACGAGAAGACCATGACGACGACGACAAAGAAAACGAGCAAAAACAACAGCGCGAGTAACAGTCACAACAGCAGTCCTCGCGGCGGCGCGGGGACGTCGTCGTCGTCGTGGAAAAATGGCATTTCCGGCGGCGGCGCGACGATTCAGACGAGCTCGTTGACGAATCGAATGCGCAACGAGGACAACGCGCAGGCGAAGAAGTTTGGACGAAAGTGGGAGACGTGGCAGATTTCTTTGGAGATGTGGGACGAGGACTCGTTGCTGGTCAATTCGAGAGGAGAGTCGATGGAGAAGCAACGCGAGCGCGCCGCGAATGACTTGGCGGAGACGTTGAGTGGGACGATGACGCATATTTTAGCTCTGTGCGAGGAGAAGAAAGAGCACGTGCCGGCGGTGACGACGGAGAGGATGCCGAGTTTTCCGTTTGAAATCGAGCTGGTCGAGATTGACGGGTTGAATAGTCGGGGCGGGAGCGGGAGTCAAGGCGGGGTGTTTTCGAGCAGTTTTGGGATGCTGAAGAAGTTGTTGAAAGACTCCACCCCGACGCAGTTGATTTAGATTTTTTAGATGTTAGAGACGTACGTCGTCTCGATGGATGCGCGCGTGTGTATATAAAATAATGTAAAAGAGAACTATTCTTGATAAGTTTAACTCGCATCATCACTTTGCCATGCGATCTCTCTCTCTCTCCTTCTTCACTTGCCTTCTCACCAATAACTCGTTCCTCAATCGCGCGGCTTCGTTTTCGTCGAACTCGCCCATCATCACCCGTCGCATTCTGCTGTGCAAAAGCTTCTCCTCTTCCATCTCTCTTTCCTCTTCTTCCGTAATTTTACGCACTGGAAACCACCCGGGCAATTCGAACGCATCGAAAGCTTTACCGAGCTCTTCGCTCAACATCGCGCTTCCCATCCCGGCGACGACGCCGCCTAACAAAAACCCGCTCGGCGCGCCGCTCACACCTCGATACAACCCCCAAATCGCACTTCCAGTCACTCCTCCTGCTATCATATCGTTCATCACACCATCTCTCTGTCTCAACAACTTCGCCGTCTCTTTACTCCCTAAAAAAGTCCCTCCGACGACGACAAAATTCGTCGCCATGTTCAGCGCGTAGTGCGGCGCGACCGAAACCGGGCGTCCGCGAACCAACGCAAACACGAGACCAGATGCGACCCCAGCGCACCCGCAATAAAACGTGCCCTCGACCACGCGCTCGAGCCACCCAGGATTGCGTAAAATCATCGGGTTGCTCGGTAACGAGAGCGGTTTGATGATATCGTTATTCGTATTCTTAGTAGTAGTAGTATAAGCGGCTCCACCATCATCATCCTCTTTCTTCTTCTTCTTCTTCTCTTTCCGCCAGAACGATCCACCCCCCATCTGCGTCCCAAAAGTGAGGAGTCTCGTGTTATTATTACTACTCCTTCTACTGTATTCTCTCGATTATCTTCTCGTTCTCGGCATAAACTTCTGTCCTTTCTGACTCAATCTTTTCCTCCTCTTTTGCAACTCTTTCTCCAATTTCCCCGCACCTGCGGCTTTCAAACGCTCGTACTTTTCGAGTATTTCCAGCTTCTTCTTGAGCGATTTTTTCAGGTGATAATTCCTCGGCAAGAGCTTTTTCTCTTTCACTTCCACGTCTGTATCTCCTCCTTTCGATGACTTACTCTCGTTCTTCTTAGTCGCCGAGGGCATCTCTCGTCGCTCTCTACAAGGGCAGTTTTTATGGTGGTTGGTTTGGGAAAATTATTCCATTTCTCCATTAAATCTCTCCTTATATCTCTCTCTTTTGATGCGCTCTGTCTCCTCCTTTGCGGCGTTTTCCACGTGTTCCAATCATCACTCGTCGTCGCGTACTTCAGTGTCTTCGAGGAGCGCGAGGAGCAAAAAAACGTCCGTCATAGAGGCGTGGAATCGTGATGATGATGCGCGCAGCGTAACAACAAATGGAACATTAAGATACGACCGAAAAGAAGAACAACAACTGAATGCGTCGGCTTTCTTCACCCCTTTTCGAGCGCAAACGAGGGCGAAAACGACGTTTACGGCTTCGAGGAGGAGACGACAAAGTGGACGAGTTTTTTGCGTCGTCGCAGGAGGAGGAGGAAAAGGAGGAGATTTGAACCAGCCGTTACACGCGATGACGATGCGAAGGAAACGCATCCGCGCGAAAGAAGCGTCGATTTTAAAACTGCCGGCGGCGTCGACGAAGAGGAAAGTGGCTATTTTCGTCGAGCCGTCGCCGTTTACGCACGTCAGCGGGATGAAGAATCGGTTTTTACGTTTGATTGAAAACTTAGCCGAATTGGGCGACGAGGTTGTGGTTATCACGCCGTGCGTGGATCCTCCGGAGGAGTATTGCGGGTGTAAAGTTATCGGCGTGAAAGGCATCGTGTTGCCGTTTTACGGCACGGATACGCTGTTGTTGTCCACGGGTTTGAGCGGGAGAGTGTATCGGGATTTTAAGGAGAAGAAACCGGATTTGATACACTGTTCGACGCCGGGGACGATGATTTGGGCGGCGATTTTGTATTCGAAGATGTTTGGGGTGCCGTTGGTGCAGAGTTATCACACGCACATTCCGCATTATATTCCGCGGTATACGCCGGAGGCGTTTGGGATTGCGAGGTTTTTACAGAGGCGGATGTGGGATTTAATTCGCATTTGGAGCGGATTCGCGCAGACAACTATGGTGACCAGTTCAATCATGGAGGAAGAGTTGAGACAGATGGGGTGTTCGAGGTTGCAAGTGTGGCAAAAAGGCGTGGATACGGTGACGTTTAATCCGCAATTTAAAAACGAAGAGTTTTCCAGGCGCGTGTTGACCGAAGGGAGGAGTGGACCAATCATCGGGTGCGTCGGAAGACTCGGCGCGGAGAAGAACTTGTACGCTTTGAAAGAGATTTTGACGCATTTACCGGAAGATACGAACGTGGCGATCATTGGCGATGGACCGGAGAGGAAAGCGTTGGAGAAACACTTCGAAGGAACGAGGACGACGTTTACCGGGATGTTGACTGGAGAAGATTTAGCGATGGCGTACGCCGGTTTAGACGTGTTTGTGATGCCATCGGAATCGGAAACGTTAGGATTTGTGGTCATGGAAGCTATGGCGAGTGGCGTGCCGGTGGTGGCAGTTGCCGCGGGTGGATTGTTGGACATCATGACCAATTGCGCCGGGAATGCCGGGGAGTTGTATCCGTCCGGGGATTACGCCAAAGCCGGCGAGTTGACGAGAAGTTTACTGACGGATAAGCAAAAGTTGGCGAGATACTCGCAAGCGTCTTTGGAGTACGTCTCGCAGTGGTCGTGGATGTCCTCGAATAAAAAGTTACGCAATCGACAATATTTCAAAGCCGTTCGCAGACATTGGAAAGCAAACTTTGGTAAGGAAAGAGCGAAAAAGATTAAAGTGCGACAGTGGATGGCAAACGCGTTGCAGTTTGTAACGAGTGGATGGTTTCTGGTGAACTTGGCCTTCATCGTTGCCGCGTTTGGGATTGTTCTCGCAGGGAGGAACTTGGAGTTATCCGCGAACGTGGCGAAGAAAGTCGCCGCAAATAGCGCCACAGCGAACGGGGTCATCAAAACCGTCATCGCGGCGATTGAAACTGCAATTATGAAATATGGCGTTCCCGTAGCCATGTCTGCGAACGTTGTCGCGATTGCGTTAGCAGGCATCGTGCCGTTTATGACAATGATTCCGTTGTTCATCGCGAGTGGCTTGTTTTTTGGCGTCATCCCGGGCGGCGTTTTGAATGTCGTCGGAGCAACGGTAGCGGCAGTATTCGCGGCGAACGCTTCGCGTGCGGTCGTGAAAGCGGCGGCGACGATGAAGCAACCAGCCGAGCTGGTGCTCGTAAAATCCAACGCGCCCGTCCGACGATTCTTGAAAGCTCAAATGTCCGCCGTAAAAAACGGCATCGTCAATGAAAACATCATTTCGCAATGTTCCTCCATTTGCGCTTTGCGATTATTCCCACACTCGCCATTTACGGTCGTTTCGTACGTTCTCGGCGCTATTCGAGACCTTCGGCTTCGCGCCATCTTTCTCGGCACCGCGGTTGGTACCATTCCGTGGGCCTTATTCTACTCCTTGGTCGGCAACAGCGGTAAAAGCTTGCTCCAACTCTCCTCCTCTTCCGCGAAGAAAGCCGCCATCGTCGCGTCGAGCAAAACGCCAGCAGACTTGGCCGCTTTCACGAGTGAACGAATCGTCGACGCGTTATCGCGCGCGGACAAACTCGTTCCCAAAGTCTTAACGGGCTTGGAAATGGTGATTGTCGGTATCGCGCTTGTCTTGACCCTTATAACCGCGGTCAGAGTCGCGTTGGACGTAAGAGCCGAACAGCAGAAAAACAACCACCAAATGGAATCCTCATCCGGATAGGAAGGGTTTTAATACTCATAAAGATACCAAAACGAACGTGTAATACACATCCTCCGCGTAACATCTGATACGCCTTTTTTCCTCAAGTCTTTTAAGTGGATAAATCTCTCCACAAAAATATATGCTTGGCGCATCAACAGTCCTCTCTCAAACGACCGCCGCGGTCGTCCACAAACGCGACAGCAATGCATTCGTAGTACCATCATTCACAAAATCATCTCGGTTGTCTCGGCAAACGTCCATTCTTGCGTCGTCGTCGTCGTCTTCCTCTCACGGGGAAAACAACGACGAGAACGAGAAACTTCGCGTTCCATCGAACCTTTTCCCCGGGTTCCCATCCCCGGAAAAGAAAGCCGCCTCATCTTTGGTCACGTTAATGACGATGGCGGCGTGTCGCGTCGTTTTAGATCAGTGGTGCGGGTCCAGGCATCGATCGCCAATGTACAACAAACTCATCGATTACATGCAAAAAGGTGCCCCACATACCAAAGGACAGCCCAGACCGATACGAGACGGCAACGCGTGGCTGCACGAGCTCATGCGACACCCGGAGCTCGATTTCCGCCTCGCCGCGGTACGAATTCTCGAAACGAGGAAACTGTTAGTCGATACGGAGTTTAACTGGGACGCGATGAACGCGAACGCGAGGGAAGGAATAGTCGCGGAGAGCGTCGCTTTGAACAAGTTATATTTGAGTCAACTGGCGGAGTGTACCGAGAGCGAGGAGTTTTGCGACGCGGAGGATGTACTCAAAGACGACAAAAGAAACGACGACGATTCGGAGGGAGGGTGATTTTGACCAGACTACCCCTGCTCGACTTGTGCGTAGGGCAGATGATACGCTTTTAGTATGTAGTACTCATCAATACTGTCGTTTTACGCGTAAAACGTAAAGCGCGCACAGAGGACACTCGACCGTTATCTCAGGCCTCACAATTTCTCCTTCCCCTTCCACAAGAATAAACCACCGCGTGCGAACGCTAAAAATGCCACCTCTACCTCCTCGCCAAAACGAAAACGACGAGCACAGCGGCACGAACAACACCTCGATCGATTTAACGTTGACGGAATCTGAGCTCCAAATCATCCACGCCTTTCGCAGTCTCACGAATCCCGTCATCGAATGTTCGCACATGCTCTCGCCGTTCGCGGCGTACATCTCCCACCAGATGGCGATGACCACGTCGCAAATCACACGAACGACGTGGTTTATCGCGCGGTACTGGTGGTTGAGACATTCGAGGCGAAGGTACGGACCCGTGGTTGCCTCGCTGGCGATTGGCGGGGTGGTTATGCAACACAAACGGAGGAAAGTTGGAGGAGCAGTTGGGGAAGTTGGTGGGGCAGTTCCCCTGATGTACTCGACGACGGGATTGGAAATCGGGAAAGGATTGAAACTGTTTTTACACTTAGCGAGAAAACTAACGACCCCAGATCCGCTTCCAGAATTCACCGGGTCGATGATACTCTTCGTCGCCGCGTTTGCGCCGCACAAAGCGTTGGTTCGACGGTTTTTGAAACTCGCGGCGAAGGTGTGCAAGATACCGAGGATACGGAAGACGTTGCAGAAAAACGGGAAGAAGTTGGCGAAACTTTTGGCGCAGAATAAAGCAAAGAACGAGGTGTTTAGCTATCGCCAGGCGCTGAACGAGGCGTGGAAAGAGTTGGAGAGTTCGCTGGCGCCGGACGTGTTGCAGAGCATGCGGGTGGCGGAGAGGAGGGCGGCGGCGATTGCGCACGGCGCGTTTGAGGAGGACGACGCGGACGCGTTGTTTTTTAGCGAAGAGAAAGAAGATAGCGATGATGATGATGACGATGAGGTCACGCGTAACAATAATAATAACAGCAGTAGCAGTAGTAATAGTAGCGCGAATAATGAGTGGAGGAGAAGGAATAATAAGTTTGGGCCGAAACTCCCCGAACGAAAGAAGAAGGAGAAACAGGAGCAGCCGCAGCAGCGGCACAAGAGGAAACCGTCGACGTTACAACGCGTCGGATCGTTGGTAAACGTGGTCACGGGTGGTGGGAAAGGTAAAGGTGACTGTGGCGATGAGGATATAGGAGTAGAGGGAGAGGATGAAAACGATGGGAGTAGAGCTCTGGTCACTTTTGATGCGCTGCAAACGCATAAGAGTCCTCGCGCCTCGAGAAGCAGATGGTTCGATACGCCCTCGGATGCAGAAGAGGAAGATATAGACGAAGAAATCGACGATATTATCCGGAATCGAATCGCTAGAAATAATAATAATAATAATAACAGCAAAAGTAAACGCGCAGTTGCGAACAACAAGAACAAAAAAGATAAGAGTGGCTCGAACGGCTTAAAAAGGAACGGCGTTTTGTCCATCGTTCAAAGATCGGTGTTACACTTGGTAGAGGATGTGAGGTGTTTTCCGCAAGACGCGGTCGATTACGTCTTCCTCGGCGACGCTGGATTACCCCTCGCGAAACTTCCGAGAGAGTCAGAGGTCGAACGGTTCATCCGCGCGATTGAAACCGAAGCGAAGGATTGTTTCACGCACGTCCAGTTGGCGTGTTTTTTGATGCAACGACAAAACAAAATCGACATTGCGGCCGAAGCCGTCGAACGGTCCGCGAAATGGAGAAGCGGATACAAATTTCTCGACGACCGCGCGTTGAAAAAGTTTCAAAATGTCATCTTTCGTCATCGAAGATTACCGAGAGGCGGCGCGCAAGTCATTTTCCGTTTGCGCGCGGCGCACGATATGATTTTGAAGAAATCGAGCATGGATTCCTCTCTGAATTTAGAGATTGTTGTCTGTGCTATCGTCTCAGTCGTCGAACGCGAGTGGCAGAAACTTCGCGCGTCTGGGAACGGACGTTTGCGTGGAGGTATCGTTTGTGTCGTTGATTGTGCTGGGTTGGATATAACGGCGCTTCCGATTTCGCTCGTCGCCGCGACGTTGCGACTTTTAGACGCTAACTATCCAGAGTTAGCGGCGGAAGTACACGTCACTTCAGTCTGGTGGGCTGCGAAAAGAGCTCTGAAAGCGTTACTCGATGGCGTCTCGACTTCGTCAAGAGCTCGCGTGCACATTTACAAATCTGGAAACAGCGGAACGGAGAAGTTACTGGACCATTTCGCGAGACATCAATTGCCTTCCTGCATCGCCGGAGGCACGTGTAAATGCCGAAGATGTAAATCGCTTCCCACCGCGCAAATGTTTCGCACGAGAGAAGGGACGTGGCGAGACATTCCTTGGGGAGAAATGAATGCGAGTCAACGCAGACAGTACGTCCGACATCATTTCGTGTACCTGGTTGGTTTGTGTGCGTTTTACCCGATGCACTTTGCACGGATGACTGCGCACCCTTTCTTGGTTTCCGCGGTAAAACTCGATTCGCGAATGTCGCGGCGAACACGAATAATGGTGTGGCGAACAGTTATGAGTGCCATCGTGTTGCTCGTCACGTTTTGGATATGGCAATGGATGGAATCGAACCCGACACAAGTTGAGATCATTCGCGACGACATCAGCAGCAAAGTCATCAACTTGCGGGAGAAAGGTAAGGCGAGAATCGACGATCTTCAAAGGAAAGCCGTATTGGCGCGCGATAGGTTCAAGAACAGTAAATTGTAGATTTAAGTGTTACAATGTGTAGTTTAATTTTCAAATAAATTGTGTAGTATCGTGTAAAGCGTGTTTCTCTTCTTCTTCTTTCAGTCGTGTCGTATCGTTCAATCTTTCTTTCTTAATAGTTTCCACCATAACCGCCTCCGCCTCCGCCACCACCGTAGCCGCCACCACCGTAGCCGCCACCACCGTAACCGCCACCACCGTAGCCACCTCCGCCGCCGTAGCCGCCTCCGGCTCCGCCACCACCGCCTTGGTTCGGACATTTGTTTGCGAAATGACCCGGCTCGCCGCACTTATAGCAGTTTCCTGAAGCGCCGCCGCCGCCACCACCACCACCACCGCCATATCCACTACCACCACCATAACCGCCGCCGCCGCCGGTGGTTTGTTGGTTGGGACACTTAGACGCCCAGTGTCCTGGCTCACCGCATTTGTAGCAGTTCCCGGAAGCGCCTCCTCCGCCTCCTCCTCCACCGCCGCCATCACCGCCGTAGCTTTGTTGATTGTATCCACCAGCGCCACCACCCATGTTACCACCCATGGCAACGCCCCCTTGGCCTGACTTCCATTCGTTCGTTGCGACGGACGGAGCGCCACCGCCACCACCTGCCGGGCGATCGACTTTTTCTTCCAAGATTGACTCGCCGTTGTGAAGTTTTTTCAACTTTTCAATCAAGACTTTCGACTCGTCGGCAAAGTTTCCGTCGCAGATTGGTTCAACCGACTGAATCGTGTACTTCACGCGCGTCATGTCGTTGTACGTGTCTTCGTTAACCTTCAACTTGAACTTGTACTCTCTCCACCTGATGTCGTCCCTTTTTTTCTCAAACGAGTGAAAGTCGGTGTCCAAGAGATGTTTGAAATCCGGCGCCGGCATGCCAAATAACTTTTCACCAACCTCGCCAAAGACACTCGCCATTACCGCCCCGGAATAATCCGCCAATTTTACGGTACACAGGTATCTCCAATCCACCGACGGTATGACGGTGTCGTAGTGTCGTTCGCATTCCCACATGCCGTTCATTTCGTTCTGGCGCATCTTCTTTTGACACTTGCGTCCGTCGTGATCCATAGGGCAGGCGGGATACATCGGCCCATTGTCGCTGTTGTGAATGTACGTGATCGAACCCCTGCAAACGACCCAGAATGCATTGCTGCACCCACCGTTCGCGGCTTCGTTTTCGATTTGTCGAATGGTGGCAAATCTGTCGCCTCTTCCGCCGACGGCGCCAGCTCCGCCCATGCCGCCGGAAAGGACTTGTACGTCCTCCGTCTTTCCGCCAGCGTCGTACCACGATCGCAATTGTCCCGCTTTCGGATGATCTGGATTCACATCCATGACAGTGTTGTTTCTGATGGACAAGTTCTTCCCGTTAAACTCGCCGACGCACGCGCGCTTGCACGCCAAGATTGGGTGCTGGTTCTCGAAGAGCATCGTCTCGAGCTTTTGACCGAGACCGTCGGCGTGTTCGCCCCACAACGTCAACTCCACTTCCGCGCTGGAATCGTCGCGAAGCTTGATCGAACGCTTCGCTTTCTCGCCACCCGTTCGAAGCATTTGCATCGAAATCGGACTTACTTCGTGAACGACACCCATGACATCGATGGAGGTATCCTTCATCAACGTCTCGATTTCTTTGATGTTGCGGAAGTTGTATTGCACCTTTGGGATTTTCATCGCACCCTGGGCGTTCTCCGGCAACGGTTGGACGACTGTGTTGTGGTCCAACTTCATCTCGTACGCACCGATCGCATATCTCGGGTTTCGAGACGCCGTTAACGTTGCCTTTGAAATCTCGTACACCCCGTATTGTTGCATCTTCTCCGCCAAGTTCAACGCGCAGTCGCCAAAGCACACGACTTTCATTTCGCTGCCTTCCGCATCGACCACGTCAAAGCCGAGAACTTTCCCTTCGCCTTTGGCGTTGTGCCACGTGCGCACTTCAATCGGCGTCGTCACGCGAACGCACACGGACCAGCCTTGTTGGTACGGGTTCAAAGCTTGCAAAGGCGTATAATTCGTCGCGCCGCCGTACTGGGTGCCTACTTTCCCGGTTGGACCACCGCCTCCGGCGCGATTACCACCGTAACTGCTCCCGTAGCCCATATCGTTTTGTTTCGCGCCCATGGAATCGTACCCGTTGCCGCCTGCGCCGTTTTGGTTTCCGCCACCATGACCACCGGCGCCTCCGCCGTAGGGATTTTGTTGTTGTTGTTGCCCGTACGCGCCGTGTCCGTACCCGCCCCCGCCGGTACTCTGATACCCGACGTTACTCTGCCCAAACGGCTGCGCCGCGAACGGCTGCGGCGGATTCCCACCACCAATCGTCTGCTTCTTCGCGTAATTCTGCGGGTTCCCCATGATCGATTGCTCTTGAACGAGAACTTCCAACTGCGTGATAATCGGCATCACCTTGTCCCCGACCATGTTGTACATGACGTCCAAGACGCGCACGACGGTGTACTTTCGCAGTTGCTCTGTTTTTCACAAACGTATTCAAAGAAAAGAGAGAAAGTGTGAGTCTCCGACAAAAGGCGCATTTGAAGTGGTCCTTGCGTAAAAGGATAAAGATAAGAGAGAGGAAGAGGAAAACCAAACGCTTCTCTATCGTCGAGACGAAAAGAGGATTTCGCTCGAGGAGGCACCCCCCCTGTGTTGTTTGAAAAACATACCTGAAACGATCAACGGATTCAACTTTGGCGAGCACATCGCTTGAGAATACGAGGCGCCATCGCTGTAATAGTAATAGTAATAATAATAATAATAATAATAAGAGTCGCACAAAAAAGAAGGTCAGCGAATGATGATGTCGCGCGTTCTCTCGCGCGCATCTCTTTAAAGCAGAAGAAGAAGACGAAGAAGAATCGTCTCTCAAGCCGCTCGAGAAGAACGAAGCGACGGAGTGAAAGAAAAGAAATTCAAAAAGTGCCCAGATTTGAGATGCGATGATTTCCAAACAAAAAACATACCTGATCATGACCCTGTATCTCGTGTTCTCCGCCGATTCCGGTTCGCCGGTCGTGTTCTTAATCTTGCGGATGTCTGCGTGTGAGAGAGAAAGAGCGATGATGTGTCGTGAGTAAACGGAAAAGAAGAGCGGAGAAACATAAAAAATTGAATCTCGCACGGAGATTCTTTCGTATTCAAAAATTCGATCTCTCTCGCGCAAAGAATGAATCGATTCTTTCGAAGAAGAAGAATAGAAAGCAAGAGTATCGTTTAATAATAAAAAACCG
>Ga0255758_10002220_pt1 | contig 18411 bp, 18 predicted proteins | sample 011ome_24_FD_179958 | JGI IMG/M metagenome (GOLD analysis project Ga0255758, IMG submission 179958) | Coastal salt marsh microbial communities from the Groves Creek Marsh, Skidaway Island, Georgia - 011513CT metaG (version 2) | ecosystem: Environmental > Aquatic > Marine > Intertidal zone >...
TAAATAATTAATATGTTACTATAATATATATATAACGAGTAATACTCAAAAATTATTATGTTTCAATGTAAAATTTGTAATTACTTTTCGAATAGAAAATATAATCTACAGCGTCATTATGATAACAAACATACTAAACAAGTTGAAAATAATGAAAATACCCAAAATGAACAAAATGTTAGCCCAAACATACAAAATGACATCCCAAAAATACAAAATGACATCCCAAAAATACAAAATGACATCTCAAAAACACAAAATGACATCCCGAGTGAAGTTAAAGTATTTATTTGCAAAACTTGCAACAAAATATACAAAACAAAAAGACACTTATTGAATCATGAAAAAAGGTGTCAAAAGGTTGATAATTTAACTTGTCCAAAGTGTATGGCATCATTTACCCATAGAAATAATAAAAATAGACACATCAAAGAAAATAAATGTGTTGCAAGAAGTATTGTACATGCTAGAAGACCATATATACAAAATATAACAAACAATACAAACAATACAAACAATACAATCAACAATATTCAAAATACAAACATTACAAATCATAATCAAATTATTATCAATAACATAGGTTCAGAAAGAGTTGATCATATAACACACAATGATATTTTGAAAATTTTAACAAGTGGAGAAAATACAATTCCATTGTATATACAAAAGAAACATTTTGACGAAGAGTTCCCAGAAAATAATAATATACAGTATACTATTGAAAACAAATGCAAAATATTTGAAAATGATGCATGGAAAGAAAAAGATATATGTTCGCTTTCTTCAGAATTAATCCAAGACAATACCGAAGTTCTTTTGTTGTATTGTGATGATAATCAATTAAAAATATTAGAAGATATAAAACATGAAGAAAAGTACAAATTCATCAAAGATAAATTGCTTATTATATATAGCAAATCAGATAATAGCAAATACTTAAAAATTCTCAAAAAAATAAAAGACCTAATAAAAAATTCCAAACAAATGTAAATGTTTATTTTTGAATGAAAGAGTACATGTATGTCACAAATTTTAAAAATATTGAAAAAGTTATTTTTAATGAAAATTTTATCATACATGTACTCTTTTTAGAAATCCATATAAATATATAAAAATTACTATTTACATATGGGTAATTCTTCAGGAAAACAACAATCTTATGAACAGTATTATGAAGAAATGAATAATAAGAAAACAGATATTGATATTGCTTCTCTTGACCCGTATCAAGTTCTTAATGTTCCTAAAAACTTTACATGGGATCAATTAAAGACAGCGTATAGAGAAGCAGCATTAAAAACACATCCTGATAAAAAAGGTGGTAATAAATTGATATTTGACTTTGTAACAAATTGTTTTAAGACATTGGCAACAGAATATAAAGCAAGATCAGATAACAAATCACATACAGATCTTAAAAAAGAATCAACAAATTATTTTGACAAAATTGTATCAACAGACGCACCGCATCCAGCAAGTGTTTTAAATAATAATGAACCTTTTGAACAAAGATTTAATAAAGCATTTGACGAATGTAAATATTACGACGAGGAAATAGAGTATGGATATGGGAAAATGATGGTAGATTCTTCAAAATCAAGAGAAGACATACCTATAAATAATGTTTTTAAAAGCAGTAAGGTCAATAATAGTACATTTAATGAAATATTTAATAAGAATGTGCCAGTTTCTAAAGAAATTACAAAGTATAAAGAACCCGAACCTCAGACATTAGTCAAAAATCTTCAATTTACTGAAATAGGATCAAAAAGACCTGATAATTACAGCAGTGGAGTTGAAAAAACATCTCTTCAGTATACTGACTACATGCAAGCGTACAATGGTCAAAGATTGGCAAATCCAGAAGAATTGAAAAACAGAAAACAATTTAAATCTATTCAAGAATTTGAAAAATACCGTGAAACTAAAGCGAAAAAAGAACTCACTGCAAAAGAAAAACAGAGAATAGAAAAGAATAAGTTATTAGAAGAAGAAAAAGAATTCGAAAGACAAGAACGTATAAGAAGACAGAACTTAGCAATCCAAAAAGCACATGATAAAGCAAACAGATTGCTTATCAATTAATTTTATTTTTATTTTAATTTATTTATATTTAATTAAATTCATAGTATACAAGCGACAATTTGTGAAAAATTGATAAGAAACTGAGAACGTGTCTCGTGTCACTTGAAGAGGGAAATGATCCACTTTGTTCACATTCCAAAGAACGCAGGAACATCCATGAAGGAATTGTGTGTCCCAAATCTTCCAAATTCCTTCCTTGCTTATCATGGTCATGGCATAGATCCTCTTTCTCTGAATGGAGAACAACTTGTTATACTTAGAGAACCAAAAGACAGATTCTGCTCTGCTGTGCGATATTCCCTGACGTATATGAAGAATAATTCTGATGGAGATATCGACAAATTCTATGACTTTGAGGAAAAGGGTCTTCTGGATCCGAGTACGTGGGCAGAGGCACTTGCAGACATCAATCATCTGCACCATGAACTTGTGTACAGCGAGGTCAGGAATGTTTCTCACAAGGTGGGGAACATACCACTTGACGTGAAGTGGACGTATGCACCACAGCATATTTGGTTGAACAGGTGCTGTTCTCCTCGTGTTGCACTGTTTCACGAACTTTCAGATGACCTACAATATCTCTTTGATTCTGTGAACAAATCTTTAAAGTACAATATCCCGCACGAGAATGCTGTGACTGTAACAGGAAACAATGAGTTGTCAACAATTGCACATGAGTACTTGAATGATATGTATCAAGAAGATATTGTCATTTTCAACAAGTATAATACAATGGATCGTTCTGTAAGGATGTCTTTGTCTCAATAAAAGAACAAATGGTTTCAACTATCTTTTCGTCATTATCATTATTGAATTGTTCCAAACTACAACATTGTTGACACAAAAAATATATAAAGTAATGACAAAGATATATGAATAATAATGACTTTCAAACTATATTCGTTGTTAGGATTAAATAAAAATTCAAATCCTGGGAAAAGTGAAATCAAGAAGGCATATCACAAACTGGCAATGGAATTTCATCCAGATAAAAACAAAGGAAATGCAGAAAACGAGAATAAGTTCAAAGAAATTACAAATGCGTATGAAGTATTATCTGACGACAATAAGAGAAGAATTTATGATCAAACAGGAGACGAACAATTCAATAACGGTGATGGTGGACATCCTGGAAGACATGGAATGAATCAAGATATTTTTGAGCATTTTTTCGGAGGAAGAAACAGACATCCGTTTGGTAGAGGTGGATTTGGTGGATTTGAAGACGAAGAAGATCATTCAAATAATGAATGTAAGTCAATGCGAAAACAAATTAATATTTCATTATATGATGCTTTTAATGGTGTTGATAAAAATATAAATATTCAAGTTCAAAAATTTTGTCATTCGTGTATGCACAAATGTGTGAATTGCAATGGAAAAGGAACAATAAAACAAGTAAAAAGTTTGGGAGTTTTCACCCAAATATTTACAGGACCATGTGATAAATGTAGGGGAGATGGATATTCATTGAAAGAAAATAAAGATTGTAATGAATGCAAAGGAAAGGGTTCGTATACAAAAGATATTGCGACAAATTTGAAAATTCCCAAAGGAGTTCAAAATGGTCATAGGTTGAATTTTCCAAATATGGGCGAACAACCTAAACATTCAAGTCAAAAAGCAGGAGATTTACAACTTGATATTAAAATACACGATGATAACATTCTGAAAAGACAAGGAAATGATCTGCATTATAAACATACTATTCCATTTATTAAATCAATAACTGGATGCGATATTACAATTCCCTACTTTAATGATAAGATAGAATTGAATACAAGTATTTTTGGAGTTGTTTATCCAGGAAAGAAATATATGATTTCTGGTAAAGGTATGCCAATAATGAATACATCAAATATGGGGAATATGTTTATTGAATTCGATATACAATATCCAAAAATAAAATCCAAAACTTCAATTAATGAATTAGAGACTTTGTTGAAACAAACATTTGAACTATAGACTATATGAAGCATAAACTAAGTTGTCAAAAAAATCTGTATCTGTAGTTGTCATATATCTCAAAATACCAGGTTCGCCATCATACAAAACATTTTCACTTGTCATTCCTACATTATAATACTGATCACATGAACAAATTTTATCTATTTTAACATCTTGATTTTTCTTAACATCTCTTATAGGAATATTATTAAAGTAATTTACATATTTTCCTGATTTGCAAGTACATTCTACATTTGTATTATTTTGATTAGCATCGTATGTTATTTTATACAATGGATTATTAGATTTATCTTTTGCTTGAACAATATGTTCTCCTTTATTTTTGTTATAAATATCCATCTGACGTTTGCATCGTGATGTCGCTGATACACGACTATTTATAGAATCCCAATAAAATATCATTGACAATATTGAAACAATAAGTATAAATATTATATTTAACGCAACTTCATAATGATTAAAACTTTGTCTAAAAGCATCATATACTTGATACAAAGGCAGTTTGATTGATTCAAACATATCGATCTTATATGAATAGTATATTTTATTTTACACTAATTAGTAGTTGAAATTCACAAAGAAATTGCTGGTATTAGTATAAACAGAATCTGTAGCACATTGTAACGACACTGTTCCTGTTTTATCAATTGGGTTCAATAATTTGGTTTTACATACTCCGTCACTTTGATTGGTAAATTCAGTGTAACAATTCTGTTTTTCAATTTCATTAGAGAATAACAATTTTAATCTTGTTATAGTATCTATATCATCTGTTATTTTCACTGTATTTTGACGAATACAATTATTCACTTTGATACGTTCCATATCTGTCATTGGAGGTTTTCCTGGTTTTTGGACCATATTGACTTTAATAAGTGGTGAAGATTCAGAAACAATTTTTCTGAGGTTTGCTAGTCTCTCCTCGCAAATAGCATATCCACAATCTTTTTCAATAAAAAGTTCTGCTGTTGCTGATACAAATTCTTCATTTACTTCTAAATCACCTTCGCCTGTTATAACTCCAAAAAGTCTTCTGAAATATTCTCTAAGAAACTCTACCGTTACAAACGATTGACGCTTAAATGGATTTGGATACCCAAAGGCAGCATAAAGATCATCAAAATATCTAAATAATCCAGATTCATTGCAATCAGGAAATGGCCAAATACCCCCTATTATCCATCCTATAATAGGGATAGGTGAGATTGTTTTATAAATTGAATATAGAACATGGAACACTGCAAACAACATACCCCCAATTAAAATTGAAAGCAGAAATAGATAATAAAATATTGTGTTTGTAATTTCCAATGCTGGTTGGAAAACGGGATTTTTAACAAAAACAAAAACGGGTAAACCCAATTTGAATATTGAAAATACAATGTAAAAAAATATAAAAGCTATACAAATGCAAAAGATAGTAATAAGAAATCTTATAAAACCTTGATTAAAAATATCATTCATTGCATCTTTTCTATTTTCATTTTTGTTATGTTCTTGTATTGCCAAATCTTCTTCAGAACAACTCATATATCTTTATTTTATATTAATATTTTTTAACATGTTATCACGCAACCATTTTCATCAATTTTAAAGTTTGAGGGAACAAGTTTTTTCAATAAAGTTGTGCTGTTGTATCTATCTTCATTTTCATATGCATGAATAAGTCTTTCTTTATAGTCAACCAATTCGTTCGTTGTCCCAAGTTTGGCATATAGCAAATCAAAGATTTCATCCAATGTTTCATAAAACACCATTATTGTTTTTATTTGATTTAATATTTTGATAATCATTTTTTTGCATATCTTACAAATAAAACAAAAAAATGAATATAAAGTTAATCTATTTGTTGAATATAAAGAATGTCGTCTCGCAAACCATGTATTAATGTTTCTTATATGACATATTCAGGAAAAGAACAATCACCGCTACATTTTGGTTTATCTGCAGAAGGATTTGATTTAAATTTTAGGAAACAAGGATATGATCAATTAATTTGGAAAGTACAAATGAAAAATAACAAAAAAGTATGGGTACGAACTACAGAAGATGATATAGAAGACGAACAGTCAGAAAAAGAACAAGACAAACGTCAATCATCTGATATTGAAATCAAACCAGAAACTTCAAAAACCGGTGTTAAAAAATTGACAAATTATAACTTATTTCTAACATATCGTTTATATGAATTGAAAAAACAATATACAGAAGAAAAGAAAAACATAGTGAACAAAGAAATATTTGCTTTGGTTGTTCAAGAATGGAAATCGCTTGACAAGAAATCAAAAGAATTTGAAGAAATTATGAAAGCAGCAGAAGAACATAATGCAAAAAATGTTGCAAAATGATAAAAAATGACATGTGTGAGAAAAAACATCTTATCACTATGCCCAATACTCTTTTTATTGATACCGAAACAACAGGTCTTCCTGAAACTATTGGATTCAATAACTATTATGATCCATCAGAAACAAAATATTATGATAATTCAAGGTTGCTTGAACTTGCTTATATCATATGTAATGAAAAACAAGAAATAATCAAGAAAAAAGAATTCATTATATTGCCTGATAATTTCTTGGTATCTAATTCTCATATTCACGGAATAACAAATGAAATGATTGCAGATAAAGGTAAAAATATTTATGATGTGTTTGATGAATTCGAAAAAGACTTGCAAGAAGTTGATTTAATTGTTGCACACAATACATTGTTTGATATGCATATCTTGGCATCAGAATGTCATAGATATAATAAAGAAATCTTGTTAAAGAAATTGCAAACAGATTTGAGATATGATTGCACAATGAAAATTGGGAAAAAGCATTTCAACACGAAAAAGAGTCCCAAACTTGTAGAGTTGTATGAGAAACTATTTGACAAACAAATAGAACAAAAACATAGAGCGTTGTCAGATGCAGAAATTTGCAAAGATTGTTATTACAAAATGAAAATAGAACATGAACATTGAGTGCGTACAAAATCAAAAAAAAATAAAATCTATTATATTCTTCTCATATATAAAGGATGAAGTCAATAAAAAAACAAAGAGTGTTAAATACTATACAAAACGTTCAAAAATTAGCATTTGATATTAAAAAAACCATAAAAAAGACATCACATAAGAAAAGAATTATTAAACAAAAAACAAAATCTTAACTAAATGTTTCTGTTAATAACCCACTTGTATTTTTGTATTCTTTTTATATCATTGGCAACTCTTGTCATGTTTAAATCGTTCATGAACACAGTATTGTCTTGAACATATAATGGGGATTGTGTATCTGAACCTCCTAAGAAAATCTTTTTATTCTTTAAATCAAAATTGACAAGATCGGTTCTATCATCTGACTTGATCGTCAAATTGTTAATATTGTCAGGTATTATATTAAAACCACTTGAATTTACATTCAAACTTACACAATTTTTATCTATATCGCAAATTTTCAAGTTCCTGTCATCATATAGATATTCGGGAGTTTTGACTATTAATCCATTATCAGTGTTAACTTTTGTTAAGAGTTCTAAATTTGGGTTTATTCCTGAAAATATATGTTCATGTAACCTTTTATTAACTAATTCTTCTCCGTTATCTCTAAATTTGAAATAGTTTTTAAGAGAGGAATCCAATTTGTTTAAGTTTTCGATACTATCAGTTACAGCATTCAAACGAGATATATCAGATAATTTTTCGCTAAAATGTTTTTTTGTATTATCAATATTTTTTTGAACAATAGACATTTTTTCATTAAACTGAGTTGATGCTAAATCGAAAGATTTATCAACATTCTTTTTGTATATATTATAGTCATAAATAATGTAAACGATAACAGATATAACACATAAAACTACAAGAAATACGAGTGTCAAAATCAACATATCCATATTGTTTATATCTATTCAATATAATTAAAAAAATATTTTATTCTAATTTTATAACTTCGAGTTTTTCGTCGTCAATAATTTCATTTTTTATTTCACCTTGATCTTCGTAAGAGTTTTCATCGTCTTGATAAACATCTTCATCTTCTGAAAAATCTTCATCATCCGAAATATTGTCATCTTCATCATCCGAAATAATGTCATCTTCGTCGTTAAAGTATTCATCTTCTCCTATATTTTCTTTGTTTTCATCCTCATCCGATTTTTTCGTTTCATCAATATACAATTGTTTTGTTTCACCTGTATTTTTCGTGATTTCTTCATCTTCTTTTTTATCTTGTACATCTTCATCGATTATATCGTCGTTTACATTTTCATATTGTATATCATTATCATTATCGTTTTGTATATCGTCATTCACATCATCTTCATGATCCATATCATCTTCATTATCCATATCATCTTCATTATCCATATCATCTTCATTGCTTACATCTTCATCATCTTTATCATCTTCATCATATTGTAAATAATCTTCTTCATTGTCGAAATCATTATCTGAAAACGAATCATTCCCACCAATCATTTCTTCTTGTGTTATTTTGGGAAATTCAAATAAATTTTTCTCATTCATAAATTCTTCATCTTCTTCTTGAATAGATTCCGTATTGATTCTCATTTCTATTCCCATACATTGTAGTTCTTGTGTTAAAAGTTTAAACGCATATGGTGTTTGCACAATAGCAATATCGTCTTTTTTACACAAATTACATTTAATAATTCTGTTTTTCTTTGACGGATTATATATAGACATAATTCCGCATCTTTTGCAAACCGACCATGAAAATTTATCAGATCGCTCCATCATACTCTCTTTTATAAATAATGATGTTCCGTGACTTAAAACACTATCTCTTTCCATTTCACCTATACGAAGACCACCTCCCTTTCTTCGTCCAGACGTTGGTTGTCTTGTCAACATAACCTTTGGAAGTTCATTTTTGTCCCTATCGTGACCTCTAACATTTAATTTGTCAGCAACCATATGTTTCAATCTAAAATAAAAGGTAGGACCAATGAATATTTCACTTGCAATTTGTTGACCATTAAAACCATTATACAATATTTCATTACCATGACTATTAAACCCGTGTTCACCAAGTTTGTTATATATCTTGTTTTCATCAAATGGTATAAAAACAGAACCGTCTCCTAACACTCCATTGATGCAACATAATTTAGAAAAAACACATTCCACTAAATGTCCTATTGTCATTCTCGAAGGAATAGCGTGAGGATTTATAATAATATCTGGACGAATACCGTCTTTAGTGAATGGCATATTTTCTTCTTTAATTATCATACCAATTACACCTTTTTGACCATGTCTAGAAGCATGTTTATCACCAAACTCCGGTTTCCTTATTTTAAGAAAACGAACTTTACACACCTTTGAATTATTTCCAACAGTTTTATCCGATACAAATACCTTATTTACAGTTCCATAAACAGAATTATCAGTCACTATTGAAACATCTGAGTATACAGTTTCTTTTACCATTTCTGTAAAAACACCTTTTTTGACCTCTTTATAGATATCTCTCACATTTATCATACCTACAACAACTGCTTTTTGTCCTTTTGGAACAACAGACCCCTCTTTGATAAAACCTTCATCGTCCAGAAGAGAATAATTAGCAAATTTTATATTTTTAACTTTGATTCCTTTTTTAACAAATAACTTTGGATTTCCAAATATTATTCTCTCGGTTTGTGATATATCTTTTGCAGTAGCAGTTATTGATTTGTAATAAGATAAATTAAAAAGACCTCTCTCTACACTATTTTTATTTATCATAATACTGTCTTCTTGATTAAAGCCAGTATATGTCATAATTGCTACAACAACATTGTAACCATTTGGCATATTGTCGCTGCATGTGTACTGTGATAATTGTGTAGAAACTAATGGTCGTTGAGGATAATGATGAACATACGACATTGTATCAAATCTGTCATTAAAATTAGTTGCATATAATCCTATTGCTTGTTTACTTTGAGCAGCATGAAAGACATTTCTAGCAGATTGATTGTGATTAGAAAAAGGTATATTTGCACTGACAACACTTAACATAGTGGATGGGTGTATTTCAATATGTGTATGCATTGATGTAACATCTGACTCTGACATTGCTACATAACAAGTGTCTTGCTCTTCTATATCCAGGTATTCTATTACAGCAGCACTTTTCTCAAGTTTTTCCAAAATTTCCATTGAAGATTTATTTTTAAATATACTCAATGTTTCTGGATTAATATAAATATTGCGATAGTAAAATTCATCAGACTTTTCTTTGTCCGTCAATTCCAAAATAGATCCACTTATCAAATCAAACCAATTGTTAAAATTAGTAATTTTTTTATGAGCGATAAGTAATGGTCTACATGGTCTTCCAAATTCAGTAAGAATTCTTAATTCATTTGATTTGATATTCCAAGAAATAGATATCAAACTATTTATCAGACTATTGCGTCTATACGCTTTCAATATTCTAGTATGCATATATGGATCTTTTGAAACACCATATATTGAACCATTTATGAAAACTTTTGCAATATTTTTGTTATACGATAAAGGGTATTTTTCAACTGGTATGATACCTATGTCTAATAAACATCTTTTGATATTTAATGTACTTGTTCCTGATGCAATTTTTGTCAAAAAAGCAAGATTTTTTAAATAACCAACAGATGCACCATCAGGAGTTTCAAAAGGACACATTATTCCATATTGTTGACAATGAAGTTTATGTGGTCCTGTTATTTTAATACTTCTATCTATTGGCATGTTAACTCTGCGTAAATGTGATAAGAATCCAATATAACTTATACGCGACAAATCTTGAACTTTTCCTAATTCTGGATCTTCTTCATTTGCAATTCCCCACATACCTTTCAAAGATTTAGCAAAAGTTTGAGCAATAATTAAATTTGGGATAAGTTTATAAATGTTATGTTTTGTAATGAAATTTTCATAGTCTTTCTTTTGATTCCATGAACCAAAGTGATACATAGAATCCATCTTATCTCTCACAAACTTTCGTAATTTCATATAAGATTCGTGAAACAGTTCTGCTAAAAGATATCCACTTATATCTACGCGTTTGTAAACATAACTGTCCTTATCGCTTTCAGGTGCTATATTCATTGATACATTGAATAATTGTTTTATCAAATAACCGAGATATATTGATTTATTTTGGTATAAAGGAATATTTGGAAAGACATCCGTTGTAAAGACATTTTTGACATGATTTGTCGTATTGTATTTAACCAATTGCTTAAGATATTCAAAGGCAGAGTCCTGTGTAAAAATCCCTCTGTTATCAATAAAAGAAGGTCTTATGAAATCATCAAAATAAGTTTTTTCAGCATCTGAAAATCCTTCACCAAATATACTTTCATATATTTCTTTATCGCTTTCTAAACCAAGTGCTCTGAAAAAAATCACAAGAGGAATTGCTCCTTTTATTGATGGAAGTTTGACAAGAATACTTCCGGGTATTCGGTTATTTGTTGTTTTTTTAGTATTTTCATCATCAGAATTATTCTCGATAGAATTATAATCTTTTTCCTTCACAATATAAAATTCAACTGATCTTGCAGATAACATAGTTTCTCCAGATTCCCCCGTGCATCTTATCGTTCCCTTGTGACTATATATATCGTCATCTTTCAATTTTGAGACTAAAAGACGATTTGTTGTATTTCTTTCTTGTGCAATAATAACCTTTTCCTTACCATCTATTATAAAATATCCACCAGTGTCATATATGCATTCGCCAAGTTTTCTCAGCACATTAGAACCTTGTCCGTTTAAGATACAAATATCACTATGAAGCATTATAGGAATACTTCCTATAGCAACGTTTGTAAACTTTTTCTCTATTACTTCATTGTCTCCATGTATAATTTCGACAAGTATATTTGCATATAGATGACTTTCATATGTTAAATTACGAAGTCTGGCATCATTTGGTGTTATAAGTTTTGCATTACCATTCTCAAATGTGATTGGGCGATCAATGAATATTTCATTTCCAGATTTACCACCTACAAAAATATTACACTTCATCAATATTTCTTGATTATCGGCATATTTTATCATTGTAATCGGATTGAACGACTGTATCGTTTGTGGAATATAGGTCTTAATAAGTTCCCTGTAACTATCTAAATGATGATTTGTAAAGGGATATTTGTGATTTTTGAAATATAGATCCAATATTTTTAAATCCATATTCGTATACTTAATAATACTCTACAATTATTTTATATATTTTTATGTGTTCCTTATATAAAGACAGTAATTGTTTATAAATTGTTTCTTTCTTAAAATGAACATTGACAAACAGACTAGCAGTGATGACGAAATTTATACTTATATCGATCAATGCAATAGTAACCTTACACATTACGATATTTCAATAATTGTTTATAAAGTGTTCAAAAATTCTTACAGATACATTGGTGATAAAAACTGGGAATATTTGGATTTGGTGGAAAAAGATTGGAAACCTGACAATAAATGTCAAAAACTTAGAAATGATATAATGACGATAGTATCGGATCTCTTTGTCACGCGTTCAATATTTTGGCACAACGAATCTGAGAAATTATCAGATGTCAATGCTGAAATTCTTGCAAAACGACTTTCACAAAAAATGTTGAATGCAAGTTTTAAATTAAAAAACAATTCTTTTATCTCAGTTGTTATTAAAGAAGCACAATCATTCTTTGATTTTCAAAATAATGAATCTTGAAAAAATGTACACAACTCTTTCTATAACTGACATTTACTCGTGCTCAAAAATCTCTCAAAATGATATTGAGGAACCAAATTATTCTGTGAATCAAGCGTTACAAAATGACTTTGTGTCGCAGAATATAAGAGACTATTTTCTCAAATGTAAGAAACAAACAATAATAAATATTTCAAAATATGATTTAACTCTTAATTTATATTATAGAAAGAAACTTGATATAGATTTAAGTCAACTGTTTTTAACGATAAAAAGAATTATTATTACGAGAAAATTTTTCAATATCAAGGGATCCCTAGTCATACATTTTATTTGTGCTCCTTACAAACGATATTTTCCTCGAAATGGTATTATATCATCAAAACATATCAATGGGGGATTCACCTATATAACAAAAAACGAGATTTTTATTACAAGAATTGAAGAATATCATAAAGTTGTACTTCACGAGGTCCTTCACCATTGTCACTATATTCATGGTAATTTTTCATCAACCAATATACAAAAACTAAAAAATGCGTTCAATATTTCAAAAGAAACAATACTTCTTCCGAATGAAGCAGTTGTTGAATTTTGGGCAACAATACTAGTGATTAAATATATCTCTTTCGAGACAAAAATTCCATTCAAAATATTATATGATATAGAACTTCAACATAGTATTTGTCAATCTACTATAATAATTGAAAAACAAGGAGAAAAAGAATGGAAAGAAAAAACGAATTCATATTGTTACATAGTTTTCAAAACAATCTTACTTGCTAATGTTTCCAAATTTCTGAAAGATTATAAGTTTCCTTACGACGATACATACATTACAGACTTTATTATAAAACATAAAAAACTCAAAAAATTAAATATATCAAATTCAAATATGCAAAAATCATTGAGAATAATGATGATGTCTGATTAATTATTAAGTTGGAAATAAAAACAGTCATCGTTCGATATAAATGGTGAAAACTTTTCAAAAGAAATAGGAACTCCTTTATTTCTCAATGATCCATCTTTATTTTTTGGTGTATTATTTAAAATATCTTGATTCATGTCCTCGATTGAGAATTGAGTTAGTGACATAATTTCTTGAGTATTGATCAAAGATTCCTTTGTTGCATTGTTTCTTTGTATAAGATCACTTAATCCTGTTTTTGCAATAGTAATTAACTTATATAAATTTCCAAAGTCAATGTTTGCTCTGTCTATGCATTTACTATATGTGTCTTGATTTTCTTGACATATTGATTGTAGATTTACATAGTTTTTTGCTGTTTTATCGAGTGCTTCGTCATATTCTTTCAATTTTTTTTTAATATCTTTATTTTCTTCATCAATATCATTGATCTTGTTTTTTATTAAATTTGTAATATCATCATTTATATCATCTGTAACTTTGACATCTTCTGTTTGTGATATATTTTTTGTATCATCTTCAAATGGAATATTCATGGTTTGTTTGATCATAATTGGACTGATTCGCAAATCCTCAGTGAATGATAATTTAATTTTTGACTTTTCGTTTTCATCATACGGATCTTTTATTTCATCTATTGTATTGTATGATTGTATACTCGAACAAATATCAAAATCAAACATGAACATTTTAACAGGCACAGTGTAAGATGAGAATACCAAAGAACTATTTTCAATATATGTAAATCCAAAGAAATTCTTCTCAAATTCTTTCATAATTTTTTGTGAGTCTGATTGTGTTGATTCAGACTGCTTTGTTTCTGGTTTTTCAGATTGCTTTGATTCTGGTGATTCAGATTGCTTTGTTTCTGGTGATTCAGATTCAGATTGCTTTGGTTCTGACGTTTCTGATTTTTCTTCTTTTACATCATTTTCTTTTGAAGTTTCTGTTACAGAAATGTCTGTATTTTCTTTCAAATCATCACCTTTTAATTTTTGAGGAACAATTTCTTTCAATTGTCCATATTTGTTTACTTTCGTGAATTTATTTTCTTTTTTCACATATTGAACAATTTCAACTTTACTTGCTGATATTTTTTTTGTATTTTCAAGATGGCATGTTACTTTCACGAAAACTGCTTTATCTTCAATATCAATATTTTTATTATTTTCTTTACATAACGCTTTCGAATTTTTTAATATTGTAGAGTAAATATCGCCTTTAAATTCCAACGCAGCATATGTTGTGTCATTATTATCAATATCTTGAATTTGTGATGTTAACAACATATTATCTGTGTTCATTATATCAGAATAATCTTTGTCAACCTTCATTTTCACAGATAATTTGTCCATGTCGTAATTTGTATCTAGAAGACAATATCCTTTAAAAGAGATAGGATCATAATCTACGTAGGATGTAATAGTTTTCCAAGGGTATTTCGACGAATCTGATTCATTTTGATCAATTTCTATTAAATCAGGTACCTTTATTTTACATGAGTTTATTGGAATTTGTTTTTTCTTTGACTGAATATATCTCAATATATTATATGCTTGTTTGGAAGAAGAATCTTTCAACTTCTTCATATTGTTTATAGCAACTTGTAATTGAATATTCCCCATTTTGTAGTATGGTTCTAATTTGTTACATAATTCTGGATCATTTGTTAGATGCATTTCACATCCTCTTGTTTTAACTTTTAGTTTCTGATTAGAATCTTCAAATTTCTCAACATTTTTCAAAGTACATGACAATATTATTAATATAAGGATCATCAAAGAAGCATACAAAATGTTCATTTAAGGATTCAATATACTATTTTATATACTTGTTCTAATGTCAATAGAAGATATAAATTATTTAAAAGCAAACAGTATAAAACAATCGTATACATTTTTGGTAGACAGTTCTGTAAGAGATAAATCTTTATATCCAAAACCATCAGAATATACTATAGAATTTTCTGAACCATTTAAAAATGTCATAGGTATCGAGGTTTTAGATGTAACTGTACCAAAAACAATGTACAATATTGACTACAATAATAATAAACTGTATTATTATATATCTACAACAGATTCAAATGATTTGGTAGTAGATGATAATGGAATTTACGACCATTCATTATTTTCATATATAGAGATTCCACCAGGAGATTACAAAACTTCAAGTTTCATTCAAAAAATAAAACAGATATTTTTTGAATTGCAAGTAAATATGACTTTTGAAAGTGTAGAAGTGGAGGCAGAACTAACAAACAAAGTTTATTTTGAATCTAACAAACCTTTTGTGTTAGATATGACAAGATCTACATTAACAGATGTATTAGGGTTTGGTGACTTTACAAATAACGATATAAAAAACAAAGAAAACTATGATTTTAAAGAGTATAACAATAAAAAAGGGTGTCAACAATTGTTTCATAGTGTGAAAAAAGGTAACAATAGACATCAAATAATTTCACCAGGTATGTTGTATCTATTGAATGATAAATACATATTGTTACGTTGTCCAGAGATTGAAAATCATCTATATAGATCACTTGCGTATACTAAATATAATCTTGGACTCGCAAAAATAAGAATCAACAGTTATGGATATAATGAGGAAAAAACGTCTTTCTTGAAAGTTCCTCTGCGGGAATTTCACCCTATTGGAAAATTGATAAAATTAACGATGCGATTTGAAACATCAAAAGGTGAATTGTATGATTTCAAAGGCGTTAATCATGTAATGGTTTTAGTGATATACTATTATGAACCAATTCAAGAAAAAGTTTTTCAGAATTCAATTCTTAATCCTGAATACAAAGGAAATTTCATTGATTATATGTATAAACAAGAAGACCAAGAGGGTGATTCTGATGAGGAAAATGACTTTTCTCGTGATAATATTGATATGTATAAAAAAATTGAACAAGAGTTTAGTCGATCTGGTATAGAAAACAAAAATGCGATTACTGCTTATAAAATTCGAAGAAAACATCAAAGACATAATCGATTTCTAAGCGATACTTATAATAAACTTCAAACATTATCATCAGCAAGCGAAAATGACGATACAGACAATGTATCTACAAGCGAACAAGAAAGCGATGATTCTGAATAATATTCGATTATTCTTTAGTAGTATCTTTATCAATAAGATGTTTAATAATTACATCCAGATCATCTTTTGATACTTTCCCCTCTTTAATGTAGTTTGATATGGATACATTATCAATTTTTCCTGAACTGATATCATCAACAATTTGCTTATGAAAATCACTCAGTTCTTTTTGTGTTTCAAATCCTTCGCGAGTATAATGTCGGGTGTATATGTAATAAGTTAGGACAATTGCTGAAAGTATTAAAAGAACATATAATGTGATGTAATAATAATTCTGTTTCATTCTTCTCTTATGTTATAAAAAAATATTGGCGAATAATAGACGATATGACAGAATTAAACCAAGCTTATGGTGATTTTGAAGAAGAAACATACGCCCCTTCAAATAATAATTTTGAGGAAAAAAATGAACAAAAACCAATAATGAAGTTAAAGTTGAATACTCAACCCCAAGAACAACAACAATATGTTCCTAAACCAGAATATCCCATGCAAGAATTTGCACCTCCCCAACAAAATGCTCAAGTACAAAGAAGAAATCCTACTTATTCATTTTGGGACAGAATGGCAATGAAAAGACCAGATGTTATAAAACTTGTTATATTTTCATTGGTTATAGTTCTGGCAATAACAATTTATAAATTGGGAACACATTATATGACAAAATATATTTCAGATAATGTTTTGACCGATTTCCAAGAATTTATGGTAAGATTGGCATATCCAGTTTTGGTATTTTTGATACTATGGGTAGCAAAATCAATGTAAAGATTAAATTTTAATTGATTTCATTCAAACCAATACTTTTTTTCAACATACCAACAATAATTTGTTTTTGATGATTTGTAATTTTGACATTATAATCATAAAGAATGTCGTTCAATTGTTTTTGTGTCAAAATATCAACATATTTGTAAATAAACTCTTCTGTCTCAATTAAATTTGAAAAGAATTTGTTCTGTGACATCATTTCATCAGAATAAACAAAGACATTGGTGTTATCAATTTTCAAATTTTTAATTTTTTTACGAAATTCTTGTTTGAAGACATCAATCTCTTTTTCTACCAAATGAATGGACATATCTTTATATTTATAAAAGATAATCAATTTTTGTTATTTTCACTTTGGTTTTTTTGATATCATTTTATTCAAAGATAGAATGATATCATGTTTTGATAAACTTTTTGGACCAGTGACATCATTACTTGATTTCAAATTTATATTAGATAACAGTTTTTTATCTTCTTCGTCATCTAGTTTTATAAAATAATGAGAGTTCTTGTTTTTTCTTTGTAAATCATCGGTAAAAATACGACCAGTATTGTATCCTACGCGTCGTATTGCAATAGTTGCATTGGAAGGATTATTAGTAAAAGAATAAAATTTTGGTTTTTCTTTTGGTAAGATTTTTCTCAAAGTATTTTGTTTTTTCCATATTTGACAAACACAATTTACATTGTATGGTTCGTTGGATTTCAGAAAAGAGTTTTCGGGCAAATTGTATGAATAAATTAAATGAAAATTTAAAGGAACTGTTTTTTTCATACTTGATTTGTTGAAACTTTTTGGTAATATAAAACAAAATGTGTCACAAAATGTACAAGCATGCTTAATAAATGCTATAGCGC
>Ga0255758_10002223_pt1 | contig 18375 bp, 26 predicted proteins | sample 011ome_24_FD_179958 | JGI IMG/M metagenome (GOLD analysis project Ga0255758, IMG submission 179958) | Coastal salt marsh microbial communities from the Groves Creek Marsh, Skidaway Island, Georgia - 011513CT metaG (version 2) | ecosystem: Environmental > Aquatic > Marine > Intertidal zone >...
CTCAACTATTAACCTAGATGGTAACGTTAGTAACGTACTGGCAGGTGACGGTACATTTATTACAGCAGGCTCAGGTGGAACTAGTTACACTGACAGTGATGTAGACGCACACTTAAACCAATCAAATCCAACATCAGGTTATGTACTATCATGGAATGGCTCAGACTACGCTTGGGTAGATAATGCTGGTTATGCTGATTCAGATGTTAACACACTATTAGCAAGTTGGGGATCAAACACCTTATCAACAACAGGTAATGTCACAGTTGGTGATGCTATTGTTAACAGTGGAGTTAAAGAAGCATACGGTGCTCTATCATCAGCAACAGGCACTGTAACACATGACTGTTCAAATGGACATGTATTTTATCATACATCTATTAGTTCAGACTTTACTGCTAACTTTACTAACTTACAATTAGACACAGGTTACGTTACAACATTGACATTGGTATTAAGTCAAGGTGCAACAGCCTATATTGCTAGTGCAGTACAGATTGAAGGTGTAGCACAAACAATTAAATGGCAAGGTAATGTAACACCAACAGGAACAGACAATGGCGTTGATGCTATGTCATTCTCAGTAATTAATAGTTCAGGAACCTATACGGTATTAGGACAACTAGTTGACTTTGGTGGGTAATAACTGATGCCTTTTTCATCGTTTAACGGATCATTTGCAGGAGGTCAAAGAGCAAGTACCGATACCTTTGGGTTTGGTCGCTTGTCAAAGAGTGGCCTCATTGTTCACTATGATGCGGCCAACAGCACCAGTTATGGTGGATCAGGAACAACCTTTACAGATCTAACATCATACGCTAATCACGGCACCATAGTAGGTGGTCCTACATTTGATACAAACAAGTTTACTTGGACATCCGGTGACTACATAATCACACCAAATATTGCAGATCATATCACTGGTGCAAACACCAATCATGCTGTTGAAATATGGGTAAGACCCACAGGTGATGGTGTAGTAGTAACTTATGCAGGTCAATCAGATCCACTAGCAGGTTATCATCATTCAGCAATAGAAATTGTTTCAGGACAAGTAGAATTTGGTCTATGGAATGGTACTGGTATAACATCATCAGGCCCAACTGGTTCAATTGCAATGAATCAATGGCATCAAATAGTATTATCATATACAGGCAACGTTGTAAGAGGTTTTGTCAACGGTCAACGTGTATGTAAATTTAACGTTACTTGGGATGATCCACAGGGAAGTACAGGTGCTTTTCATGTAGTCGCCGGCGTATCGGATGTAACAAACCAAGGTGACGGTACTACATTTGATGGTGATCTTAGAATTCTACGTGTATATGGTCGACCACTTAAAAGACCAGACGTAAGACGTAATCTTGCTAAAAATAAAAGAGCACTAGATAATACAGAAACAGTACAAACATATACCACAACTGGACAAGACACATGGACAGCACCATTAGGTGTAACTTCTGTCGAATACCTTGTAGTAGGCGGTGGCGGTGGTGGCGGTAATGGCTACGACACTGGTGGTGGAGGAGGTGGCTCTGCTGGTGTAGTTCTCACAGGTAATCTTAATGTAAGACCAAATCGTAAATATGGTATCACAGTAGGCAGTGGTGGTTCCGGCGGTGCTGACACTAGAGCAAACAACAACGGTTCAGACGGTGATGATTCTATATTTTCGTCAGTCACTGCATCGGGAGGTGATGCTGGAAATGGCAGTAGAACAGTTCAAAGATCGCATAGTGATGGTGGTGATGCACAAGCCGGCTCAACTGTAGGGCAAGGAGGCGATGGTGGTGGTAACGGTGGTTCACCTGGCGGCGGCTCAGGTGGCGGAGGCGGCGGAGCCGGAGGTGCTGGTAGCAACGGATCATCGGGTGTAGGCGGAGCCGGAGGTGCTGGTACAAGTTCAAGCATATCAGGTTCAGCAGTAACTTACGGTGCGGGTGGTGCAGGCGCTCGAGGTAATTTTAACACTACAGAAGGTGCCAACGGTAGTGCAAACACCGGTAATGGTGGAGGTGGTGGAGGTGCGGCCAGTTTCAATTCAGGTGGTGGTGGTAACGGTGGTTCAGGAATTGTTATATTAAAATGGGGCGGTAGTGCCGCTCTTTGGGATCCTGCTAACGATATTACCCCAGCATATTGGTTAGATGCTAGTGATACCTCAAGTTACACACTAAGCAGTTCAACACTGAATACCGTAACTGACAAGGCAGGTAACTTTACTGTTACGATAGATGGAACGCCAACAAGAATCAGTAGTAGTCTTAACAGTCTAAATGTTTGGGACTTTGACGGTTCAGAAAGTTTAATTACAGGATCAGGACCATACACCAGCAGTGGTAATCACTGGGCCATAGGTGTGTTCCAGTACCACGCCACAGATAGCACTAAAGACTCATTCTTCAGTGCTGATGGCACTAGAACTTACGCTGTTTCAAGTAGCCAGAGCAACAACACCTGGACTGGTGAGATTGACTACGACGGTAGTAACAGTATCGTGACTGGCACTGCCAAGAACGATTTCACAACCAGTATCAGTCAAAATACCTGGGTCATAGTCAGCATAGTATTCAACAAAACAGGCAATCAAATCTTTGGTAGAATAAACGGCACAACAGCAACTTCAACAGATGCTTACAACCTAGCAATGGATACCAATGCCACTGATGTGCGTATGATGCGTAACAGAGCAGGTGTCAAACTAGATGGACGCATGGCAGAATACTTCCATGTAGCAGGTGTTCCAGGCACAGGTGGCACTGATATATCTGATGTTGAAAAAGCAGAAGGCTACATAGCACACAAATGGGGATTAGAAGGCAATCTTCCAATAAGTCACCCATATAAATCATCTGCTCCAACAGCGTAAGAAGATTTTTTAGCATAAATACTGTATCATAAGAGGATACAGAGATAATGGCTGACACAATTTCACCAACCACAGTTAACGTAGGATCTGCACCAAATGACGGTACTGGTGATAATCTACGAGAAAGTTTTGTTAAAATCAATAGCAACTTTGCTAATTTAAGTTCGCCTGGCATAACTGTTGGTAATTTAATTACAACTGGTTATGCTAATGTAACCAGTAATTTAATTGCTTCAGGTTCGTATGTTCCTAGTTCAGCATCAGCAACAGGTGTAGCAGGAACAATTATATGGGACGCAGATTATGTTTATATTTGTGTTGCTACTGATACATGGAAACGTGCCGCATTGAGCACTTGGTAATAGGATAATTAATGGCAAACCCAAAGTGGCTAACAACAGCAGGTAACCTAGGTGTAATTCCTGAACTAACGTATTATGAATATGCGTTAGATGCCTATGACAGTGGTGGAGGTACCATAACCTACTCACTGGTCTCTGGCAAAATGCCCAAAGGTCTACAGATTATTTCAACTGGTAAAATACAGGGTATTCCTATCAGTGAACTCACCGGTGATGTCAACGTTGAATATCGTTTCACAGTAAGAGCACGTATAGCATCAGGTGCTGTTGCTGATCGTACTTTTACTATCACTATCTCAAATATTCTTCCACCTAAGATTACACCAAGAAACGTTGACCTTGGCACATACTTTGATGGTGTTTATGTTGACACACAGTTAGACACACTACCTGAAACACCAGGTGAAGTACTTAAATGGAAACTTAAAGAAGGTGAATTACCTGCAGGACTTTCCTTAGACGCAAACGGTAAACTAACTGGATACCTACAACCAGTACCAGTAGTTGGTCCAGGAAGTCTTCCAGGATGGGATCGTACTAGTTGGGATTTACTATACCAAGGACAACGTCTAGGTTGGGACTTTCCAACTGATGTCACAGTTAAAACATACGAATTCACAATAGAAGTATTTGATGGTGTACACTACGACCAAAGTACCTATCAACTCACAGTATTTCCTAGACAGGATCTATTGGCCAGTTCTACAGAAATTATTACAGACAGTGGTGGCAATACTCTAACAGCAGACAATACCACAATTAGAAGTTCATATGATTTAATTACTGCTAGTACAACCACACAACCTATCACTGTTACAGAAACAGACAAGCACTATCCAATTATTAATACCACACAAGCAGACCTAGTGGCTGTTAGACAAGACAGTTATTATGCTTTTAGATTTACAGCAACCGATCTAGACGAAGATGTACTTAAATGGTCAATACCTACCATTGATGGCAGTGGATTTGATGAAACAGGCATTGGCTATGACGTCAGTTACTTTAGTGCCACTGAATTAACTATACCAGGTGGACAGATCATTGCAACTCCTACTTACACTGCTACAGGATCATCAGGAACAACATTCAAAGTATCAAGCACAGCAGGCCTATACCCAGGATTATTAGTTACCATGGCCAGTGGTCTTGGTGGCAACAGAACAATTACAGAAGTAGTTGATGCTACTACACTTACACTGAGTCAAGCACCAAGTGGTACACCAACAGATGGTGACACCGTTACAGTAACAGCGGCCACACAACTAGTACTTAATGAAGATTCAGGTTGGTTAATAGGTCGTTTACCTATACAAACAGCAGATGAAGTTGAATATGAATTTGAAGTACAAGTCTACAAAAGAGATGACCCAACATACGTAACTACGAAATTATTTACACTCACAGTCTATGGTGATTTGAATGACACCATTGATTGGACAACTGCGTCAGATCTTGGCACAATAGAAAATGGTGAAATCAGTACACTTAATGTTCAAGCAACATCTAGAACAGGTAAAACACTGTACTATACACTGACAGCAGATCGTAGACAGAAACTACCACAAGGTTTACAAATGAATGCGTCAGGATTGATCTACGGTCGTGTGGCATTTCCTATGTTTGGGTTAGATCAAGGCACAACCACAATTGATGCTCGTTTAGGTACAACCACTTTTGACAATAATTTTACATTTACTGTTACTGCCGCAGATGCATTAGGTACAGTAGCAAGTACAAGAACATTTACAATCAAAGTTGTTGATAGAAATAAAGAACCATACGAAAACTTATATCTCAAAGCATTACCAACACAAAAACAAAGAGAAGAGTTTTTGGATATAGTTAACAACAGTGATATTTTTGACCCAACGCAGATCTACAGAAATACTGATCCATGGTTTGGAGTCAGTAAAGAAATTAAATTTTTATTTTTACCAGGACTTGAAGCCAGCAAACTTGAAACTTATGCCAATGCTATTGCAACCAATCACTTTGAGCAACGTTTAACATTTGGCGATGTTAAAACTGCTGTGGCCTTAGATGCTAACTTTAATACCAAATATGAAGTAGTTTATCTAGAAATTAAAGATTCTGCATCAAACTCTGCAGGTGGTTCAGCAGGTAATACAAAAATATTAACCAATACTATTACAAATCCATATTATGATGTTGATGGTAACGAATATAAAACAGCATATCCAACTGGATTTCAAAATATGACTGACCGTGTTACAGATACTATCAGTTATGCAAATAGAGGTGCATTGCCAGAGTGGATGACATCTAATCAACCTGTAGCAGGCACTAACAGATTTACAGAGCCACTAGGCTTTACTAAAGGCGTTGTACTAGCATATACTAAACCAGGTGCTAGTAAAAAAATGGCATATAAGTTAAACAAACAAAACTATGACTTCAATGAAATAGATTTTTCAATTGACAGATATCAATTAGATAATATTTATTCACAGTATTATGATATTGCTAACAGTAAATGGAATAAATCATCTGAAACTACCTTTGATAAACAACTGGCTGTAGGAAATACCTATCAAGTTAAAAGTCAAGTTGACTATGCAGTTACTAGCATAGGATTTAGTAGAATACACAACAGACATGTTAACTTTATACGTGCCAATGGTGGTATAGATGGTGTTACTGATTTTAACGATGGTGAATTATTAATATTTGCACAACAAGAATTTCACTTTCCGTTTGATCAATTGGATCACAAAACCAACTATGAAGAAGATTATAATCATGGATGGCAGAAAGTTACTACAATATGGTCAAGCACAGAGGACTCATGGGATTCAGATGAAGGAACTGCTACACTATCAGACGATCTTGGGTGGGATGCCGCTGAATACGTGCCAGGATATTTAGAATTTATTACTAGTGGAGTTACAAATCAAAGAGCAGGTATTTGGAAAATCAATATCAACGCAGATAGTATAGTAACATTGACCTTTGAAACAGCAATAGTTTATAGAGATTCAGTAACAGTGAGAACAGGTGACAGTTATGGTGGAAGAAAGTTATTCTTTGACCCAGTAGCAGGCACAACAATAGATCCATTGCTAGGTACATATAGATCATTCCCAGCATGGACACAGATTCCTCAGGTATTACAAACAGAAGACGCAAGAACTACATATGACGATAACGGTACTAGGTTCTTTACTAATCGCGATCAACCAGTCATACCTGGCGAAGGAGATAAATATATTAAATTTACGAAAACCGGAGTATTTGTATAATGGCTAGTTCTATTAACCCAAACAACATTGATGGTAATTATCCTGTCGCAGGTCAAGACAATGACAGTCAAGGCTTTAGAGATAATTTTACCAATATTAAAAACAACTTAACTTTTAGTAAAAGTGAGATTGAAGACCTACAGAGTAAAGCAATTTTAACTAGTGCTTTAACTGGCGGTAGTACACCTACAAACGATATGAACGGTACAGTTCTATTAGGTGCACAACTTCAAAACACTACTTTGAAAAAAGCAGAATTTTCAGCAACCACAGGATCTGTGACAGTAAACTATAACTTGGGACACTTACAGTATGTGACCACTACAGGTTCTATTACACTAGCGATTGCAAACTGGCCAAGTTCAAGTGATGGATACGGCAGTATGTTGTTAGAAGTCACTCCGGGCTCTACTGCACATACACTAACATTACCATCAGCAGTATCAATTGGCTTAGACACTATTCCAGGTGCTAGTGGACAAGTTATCACGTTCCCAACAGCCAGTGTTCCATATTTGCTAGAACTAGTAAGTTATGATGGTGGTACAACTATTAAATTGATTAACCATTCTAAAGATGAATGGGAAAAATCAAGTGAAGATGTTGCAGATGCGGCGGCTATTAGTCTTGTTACAGGAACTTCATATTTTACTACTGGGGCGGCAGAAACTTCTACACTAGCAGACGGTTATGAAGGTCAAATCAAACACCTAGTAATGAAATCAGACAGTGGCGATATGGTAGTTACTGTGGCATCGGCAGGTTGGGGTGGTTCAAGTGAAATCACTTTTGATGACGCAGGCGATGGCTGTACACTTAAATTTACTGACGCAAAATGGTACTGTGTTGGTAACAACGGAGCAACATTTGCATAACCAAAAGGTTTGACAAAAGACTCCTAGATCTTGTATAATAATATATAGACTAGGAGTTTTTTTATGACTGAACAAATTGATTTAAACAAGTACCAAGAATTCGTTAAAGAAGTAACCAGCGGCGAAAGTAACTCATCAATGCAGATGTATAATCGCATGACTGAAGCAGAAAGTGAAAGTAATTTTAATGTAAATTCAGCACTGCTGTTAACAGCCGCTATTGGTTTAGCCGCAGAAACAGGCGAGTTTGCTGAAATACCCAAAAAGATAGTGTTCCAAGGTAAACCCTGTGACGATGATGCAGTATTTCATATGAAGCGTGAACTAGGTGATATCATGTGGTATTGGATTAATGCTTGTAGGGCATTGAATCTTGACCCTAATGATGTTATACTAGAAAATATTAATAAATTAAAGAGTCGCTATCCAGGTGGAGAGTTTGACGCATTTTACAGTGAAAATAGAAAAGACGGAGACCTATAATGTCACATCCATTATCACCTGATTTTACTAAAATGACCAATGATGAACTACAGGAAAAGTTAAGCAAACTACAGAGTCAATTGATGTTTGCATCTAGGTCAGGAAATGGAGAATTGGTACATCAAATGCAACTAGTGCTTAATGATCTGAACATTGAAATAGAGACTAGAAATCAGAAGATTTTGGCTGATTTAGAGAAGAAATCACCTGGTTTTGGCAACAAAATCAACATAACTAAATGAAATTTGACAAGTACGGACAAACATACACAACTAGTAAAGAATTGTGTAATTTATTGTATCAAAATCCAAAGTTGGATCTTAGCCTATTTCAGGTTGAAGATACATTAGAATACAATAGAAGCGTAGCAGATCTACATGCTGATCAAGATCTATTAGAAAAATACCAAGAACTAACAGATTCTATAGATGAGTTTGATCGTATACTGCAATCAAGTTGGTCAATGCCACAAGAATATAAAGACATGGACATTGCCAAATATGTTCTAGATCTTTGTCGCACTGATCAAGAACTACAGCGTGTTGGTGAAGAATTATTGTTATATCAAGAACGTAACTTATTTGATTTATTACGATATCTAAAATATATGATAGACACTCTACGTAAAAACAACATAGTATGGGGTGTAGGTAGAGGATCTAGTGTAGCAAGTTATGTGCTATTTTTACTAGGTGTACATAAAATTGATAGTTTGTACTATAATTTATCAGTGGATGAGTTCCTTAAATAAATAATAGTAGTACTTAATGGAGAAATACAATGGCAAATGTTCGTAGAACAGCACAAGGTAAAGCAGTCGACATTGACACTTTACGTTTAGCAAATGAAGAAACGATTGCAATTGGCAATATGAAAACCAATGCTAGAGGTGATGAACTAGGTCCTGGTGGAACTGTAGTTAAGACCAAGGCAGAAGTCATGCGTGAATATTACAATTTAAACAGTCCTGTGGCTGATGATGCTCCTTTACAAGTTAAAAAAGGTAAAGTTAAACAGGCACAACAAAACGCAGAAGCCGCGGCGGCAGAAGCCAAAGCCAAAGCAGAACATCAAGAAAAGATGCGTTCAACACCAAACACCACAGTTCAAGCACCAAGAGGTGAACTAGCGGCTTCGGTTGCTGAACAAACAGAAGTCAAGCAGGAATTATTAACACCTGCCAACAAAAGAAATCCAGATGAAGGACCAACAAGAATTTAAGGAGAATCGATGAGTAGTTTTGATGCTCGAAATTTTAAATCAATACGTGCAATACGTGATCATGTTCTAGTGACAGACATGAATTTTAAAGAAAAAATTACACACAGTGGTATTATTATACCTAACAGTGATGGTAAACTTGAAGGTGTTCATGCTCGTTGGGCTAGAGTTTATGCCATCGGTGCTGAACAACAAGATGTTAAACCTGGACAGTATGTACTTGTTAAACATGGACGCTGGACTAGAGGAGTTGACATAGAAGAAGGTAACGAAGTTAAAACTCTTAGACGTGTAGACCATGAAGATATACTAATGGTTAGTGATGAGCCAATGGAAGATGAAACCGTTGGGGAAGGCCTATAGTTGGTTACCAAATATAGAAGAAGCCAAACAAGAGTAGTAGCACCACAAGAACAACATCTTGATGACTCTAAGATAGATAATAACTATGACAAATATCTAGAAGCAATCAAAGATGATCTTAAAATTATTCCCCCAGAGAAATGGGACGCTGTTGGCGTTGCCCGTTATATCAATGAACTAGCATCCTACGCACAAAGTGGATACACTGACGGATTCACTGCGTGTGGTTGTAAAAAAGAACTATATTTGCTAAAATGTCTAATAGAAGATTTATTAGACTCATGTCCTAGTTTTCCAGAAGATGAAAAAGAATGGGAACAGGAACGCCTAATGGACTTATTAAAAAGGCGAAAGTAATGATTGTGTTTTATCAAAAAATCATGTATAATTTATATTATTGAAAGGATATTATGGATCAATCTTCTTTTAGAACATATTGTTATGACAAATGGTATGAGTATAAAGATGAAGTCTTTGCCTGGGAGAAAAAACCAGTAGAAGGTCGTCCAGAAGAATATTTCAAAAAATACAAATGGTTTTTAAAAGCAAAATACAAGGCAGACAATAAATGAAACAATTATGGGTTGAACAGTATCGTCCTAAAGATGTAGAAGGTTATGTGTTTCGTGACGAAGCACAGCGTAAGCAAATACAAGGTTGGATCAAAGAAAAAACTATTCCACATTTATTGTTTAGTGGTGCGGCAGGTATTGGTAAAACAACACTGGCAAAACTACTAATACATCAATTAGGTGTTGACGAATATGACATACTAGAATTAAACGCATCTAGAGAAAACAATGTTGATACCGTGAGAGAACGTATTACTGCTTTTGTACAAACAATGCCATATGGAACTTTTAAAGTAGTACTACTAGATGAGGCAGACTATCTAAGTCCAAATGCCCAGGCCGCTCTTCGTGGTGTTATGGAAGAATACTCGCAAACGGCTAGATTTATATTAACATGTAACTATCCCCACAAGATTATACCAGCACTTCACAGTAGATGTCAAGGCTTCCACATGGAAAAATTAGATCCAACAGAGTTTACTGCTAGAGTAGCAACGGTGCTTGTGACTGAGAACATAGACGTGGATATCGATACCTTAGATAGTTATGTGAAGGCTACATATCCGGACTTACGCAAGTGCCTCAATCTAGTACAAATGAATGCTGTAGATGGACAACTACAAAAGCCAAGTGAAAGTGAAGCCAGTACAGCAGATTATAAACTAGCAATGGTTGATTTGTTTAAGAGTGGTAAGATCAAAGAAGCAAGACAGTTATTAGCAAGTCAGGCACGTCCTGAAGAAATGGATGACATTTTTAGATGGATGTATGACAACTTAGATCTTTGGTCTAAGACTGATGAAGGACAAGATGAAGCGATCCTAATTATTAGAAAAGGATTAGTCAACCACGTGTCATGTGCTGATGCTGAAATTAACTTGTCAGCAACCATCGTTGAGTTAAGTCAAATTAGTTCTTAACTAATTTTCACCGTATATCGATAAAATCTCCTCAACGGCAGGATGTCGTTTAATATCTTTATTTTCAAATTGTACACCGGCTACATACTTACTTTGTTGGTATGTGGCAACAAGACCTTTAAAGTCTAGTAATCCGTTGTTGACATCACTACGGTCTGCCTGTCGTGTATCGCCAGTAACAACTATTTTGGATCCTTCGCCGAGTCGCGTAAGGAGCATCTTCATCTGTCCAGGGGTGGCATTTTGCATTTCATCTGCAATGATCCAAGAACCCTTAAAAGTGCGACCTCTCATGAATGCTAGTGGGGATACTTCTATGATTTGCTCGTCTAGCATACGTGCGATTTCTTGTGGTCTATAATAATCTGACATAACATCAAACAAAGGTCTAGTCCACGGTTCCATTTTAGCGTTAATGTCGCCTGGTAGGAAGCCGTGCTGTTCATCGTCCACTCCTACCGCTGGACGAGTTAAAACTATTTTCTTTACTTTGCCTTCCTTATAGGCTTTAATACCTGCTAACACGGCTAACATAGTTTTACCAGTACCTGCTGGTCCTGTAGCAAAAACTACGCTTTTGTTGTCATTGGTTAGTAGGTCAATATAGTCTTCTTGGTTAAGTGATTTAGGAATAAGTTGTACTTCTTTTCTTTTACTTGCATATTGATTAAAATCTATAGTGTTGTTTTCAAATGTTTCTATGGTGTGTCGTCTGTGTTTTTTTGACAAAGTATACTCCTTAAAGTACGTGGTAAATTAAAAGCATCTACAAAAATATTTAAGGTAAAATAGAATTCTTTAAAACGGTGGTTAATGATAAGATTCTTAGACTAAATATTCTTAATCCACTCTGCAAAAAGCCTATCATTATTGTCCCACTCTAACTGCTTTACACTATAACCAAATAGGTCAGCAAGTTCATAATGTTTAGTTTCACTCCAAGGATAAAAATCGATAGCATGACATTCATCATTATCATGATCTTGTTTGCCAGGATTACAACGCCAATAGATTCTACCTGTAGGTTTTAGTAGGGTATCTACACAACTAATTTGATGTTTAATAGTTTCTTCTGATCCAAAGTTGATACTACCTAGGCAAAAGGCTACATCAAATTTATGATCAGTACGAAATTCTTCTATAGTAGTTTTAACGTCTGCTAGATCAGTAGCAGGATCTATACCTACTAAATTTTTAATTTCTGTTTTGAATTCATTATTACCACAACCTACATCAATGACCCATTCATCTTTTTTAACACGGTTAACTAACTGCCAACCTGAATAGTTGTATTGATCTAAGTTTGGTTTCCAAACTGATTGAAAATATTTGTTGAGATACTGTTGGTCCATAAATAATATTTATGAGTACACAACTACCCAAAAGAATTTGGTTTACTGGAGTTCCTGGATCACGTTGGTCGGGCATAGCACAGACTTTAGAGCAACTGCCTGGCATGAATATCAGTGATCGTACACCTGAACGTGAATACACACATCATCAGTATTCGGGACATAAAGGTGCATACTTTGGCAAAGGCATGGAGTTTCCTGCAGACCCTAATCATGTAGATCAAGCATGGACTAGTCAAGATGGCTGTCGACTAATTAAAAGTCATGAATGGATTGATCATATAGACGATATAAAACAACTGTATCCTAGTGATTGGATCATGCTAGTCTATAGACCCGATCAATCAAGTTTTGCTTGGTGGCATGAAGCAGGCGGATTTCAAATAGGCTATCCTAACTATTCAGCATATAAAAATTCAGCAAACATGCTTAGTGAAATAACACGTACCAATCAACTACTTTTAGAATACGCTGGCATAAATAACTGTACATGGAGTTATTTTACATCTAATTGGATTAGAGATAATTTCAAAGCAACAGTTAATGTATCTAATGTTATTCCGGATATATTAGTTACATTGATAAAATCTTAATATTAAGTATAGGAAATTTAAAATGAACGCAAAACAATTTGTTAAAAAAATGGCAGAAGACAACAAAGCATTGTTTACTGCTAGTGAAATGCAAGTTGAAGCATACTTTAACAGTAATCCTAGTCAAGAACAACTAGTTGAACATTTCGTTGGTCGTATGGTTAACGAAAGAATGAACATGGTTGAAATCTCAGCAAAGATTGCTAGTATGCCTGCTTCTACTCCAGTAGAAGAACTTCAACTGCTTACAAAACAAGCACAAGACGAAGCACGTCACTTTGCTATGGTTAAAGAAGTTATTGAGCATATCACAGGTGAAGAACTTAATGTTGAAAAGGCTATCGCTGACGAAGCGGCTAAGCCAACAGCAAAAGGTGCGGCTTTATTAGAAAAATATGAAGCACAAAATGATCCATTAGCACTTGCGGCATATCAGTTTATTGCTGAAGGTCGTGCAGAAGCAGTATGGAACAAAATGGCTGATTGTATTGAAGATGAGTTTGTTTCACGCACATACGCTAAAATTGCTAAAGATGAAGGCTTCCACGCTAACATCGGTGCACGTTCACTAGAACTTTTAGCAACAGACGAAGAAACTCAAGCACGAGTAGAAGAAATTGCTCGTACAATGAGAATGGATTTGTTTGCTGTAAGTTGCATGAACACAACAGCATTACCAGAAGCAAGAAAATTAATTGATGAGGCATATTCTGCATAATTAATTAATATAGGTTCATAAAATAGGGACTTATATGTCCCTATTTTTTTTGATTGGAACTCAATGAAAGATTATACTCAAATTGTTAAATGGGCTAGTGCTACTACTATCTTAATTGCTATGGTGGGACATGTCTTAGGATGGACTCCGTGGAACAGTTACCTACAACTCTTAGGAGCCGCTGGCTGGTGTTATGTAGGATGGAAGTGGAATGAACGAGCAATCATCTTTAACTTTCTTCCACAATTTTTTATTATAATTCCGGGATTAATTTACTTACTTTACTATCAATGAGAATAGGCATAACACAAAGACCATATGAAATAAATGGAGTCATGCACGACTGCTTGGATCCTGGTTGGTATACATTTTTTGCACCACATGAACTAGTAGCAATACCAAACATAAAAAATATTGAACTTGGTTCAACCATTGATATGATTGTTTTTACTGGTGGGGAAATTTCTAGAGATAGAACAGCAGTAGAATCTCACTGTTTTAATTTTGCCGCTAAACGTAAACTTCCTATGCTTGGTGTATGCCATGGAGCATTATTTTTAAATTATATCTTTGGCGGTATTAATCAAGAAATAAAAGGACATAGAAACACTGAGCATACTATATTAATAGACTCTAAAGTAGTAACAGTTAATAGTTTTCATGACTATGCGTTAGATGAATTAGGACCTGCACTACATCCAATTGCTCGTGCTAAAGATAAATCAATAGAGGCATTTAAACATAATACATTACCAATTTGGGGAATAATGTGGCATCCAGAACGCATGGACAAACCAGCATTGCCACCTGGAGTTTGGAGATTGTTAAACAAATGAGTAAACAAATACTGATACTCACAGGACCACAAGGCGCTGGTAATCATTTATGGTCAAAAGTGTTTAGTCAACACCCTGACGTGTTTGGCTGGAAAACTCTATTAGAAAACTATTGGGAACCACACAGATTCAATGAGCCATTTGCTGAATACTGGCGCAATCCTGAACTGTTAGAAGAATTTGATTGGACACAGAGTGATTATTACTTTACTTCTATTAGTATTCCTTTAGGTATACCTAGCAACAGTGATAATCCAATGTGGGAACCAAACTTGGCGGCATTTAGTAGTAAACTTACAAGGTTAGGTGTTAATGTTAAATTTGCTGTTGTGGGTAGAGATCAAAACATACTGCGTGAACAACAATTAAGAATAAGAACAGAACCTACACTACCATTATTTTTAAAACAGTTGCCCAAGGATGCTGTGTTTTTAAGTTACGAACTGTTATACTTGTATAAGGATGAGTATGTTAAAAGTCTAGATGTTAACATACCTGTTGACACCAATGTTAGTTGGCTGTTAGAAGATGATGCTAACTCTAAATATGTGCATGGTATTGATAACAACGAATTAGATCTAGGAAACAAAACAGGTAAAATATTTAAGAAACGTCCATGAAGAAATTATTAATTATAACAGGACCACAAGGTTCAGGTAATCACTTGTTTAGTAGAATATTAAGTCTACATCCTGATGTGGGTGGATGGAAAGATTTGCTAGATGAATATTGGATACCCAGTGACCTAGAGCCATTTGCTGAGTATTGGGTTGATTCAGATAAACTTACTCTAGAAGCATTTGAAGGTGCTGATTATTGGCTAGCCAATGTAAGTGTACCTTTTGTATATAATGGCGTCAAACAGGTGCCTAAGATTGCAGAAATGGCGTCAAAAGCACGAGATCTTGGCGTAAATGTGCAAATATGTGTCATAGTTAGAGATCAGTATGTAAATGCACTACAACAGGAACGTGTTAGAAAAGAATATACACTACCCACCGCTCTTAACTATTTTGACTCACTGGGCGATGTACACTACTTGGATCATGAAGCATTCTTTCTATATCAAAGTCGTTACTTAAAATGGCTAAGCAAAATACTAGAGTTTCCTATAGACTATGCTAATCCAGATATTATGAAGTTTATTGAAGAAGGTCCTAACAAAAAATATGTCAAGTATGTTGAGGAACACTGGTTAGATGAACAAGTATGGAACGGAATTAAGAGTTACAAGGACCGCGGTATAGATAAATAATAAAAAAGAGTTTATGTTATGACTACAAATATCGCAGACATTATTGAAAATACCAAAGAAATTTATATGACTGATTCTAGTCTAGACACACTCATGGACTTTGAGCGTGTGTTAGATGAATTGGATGTTTATGTATTTTCTAATTGGAAACTAGGTGAATTAGTTGCAGGCCCACAATATGAAAAATATTTTGTTACCTGTACATTCATGTGGCCTTATAAGAAAATGCCAGATCCACGTGGTGGTGAAAGATTATTAAATTATGACTGCGAAGTAACTTATCAAAAGTCTATGTTAGAAACGCCAACCAAAGTTGAAGACCAAGGCGATTTTGAAGCAGGTAGTAAAATGCCTAAACTTAAAAAATCACCTGTATGGTTAGTTTCTATCACAATGCCAAAAGAACTCATGCGTGATATCAAACAGGGTTCACTTGAACTTGAAGGCACTACAATTGATCTAGAAGATATTGACAAAGCCTACGAAGAAGGTGAAGACAACGACGTTTACAAAGATGAAGACAATGCCTAAATTATTAAGAGAAAATGTAGAACAAGGCGATCTTAAACGCCTAGTACACAATTCATTACACATTGATGAATACAAATCAAAAATGGGTTCAGATGAAGATATCGTAGTGCTCAGTTTCAAAGTTGAAGGTAAAAATCCTAGCAACGACATGGTTAACTTTTTTGAAAAAGGATATGACTGGGTATTAGATGCAGATGTGTCAGCAGGCGAACAAGAAGATGGTGATTATCTTGTGTTTGTAGAAGTTGCACGTAACGAAGACACCGCAAAGAATATTTTAAAACTGTTAGAAGACCTAATGAACTTAACTGAACAAAAAGAAGATGAGTGGAACTTTACCTACTATAAATCTTCAGACAAACATCCAGTGACTATTGAAAACCTAGAAGCAGTAGTTCCATTAACTAAGGAAGAGTACCTTAGACAAACTGACAATCGTGAGATTGACCAACTCAAAACAGCCGCGGGAGTTGAAGTTACAACTAAAGCACCTGTAAATGATTTTACAGAAAGTCTAAGAGTTGCGGCAGGCATAAAATAGGAGAACTAAATTATGTTAGATAGATTAAAGCAGGCATGGAAAGAAAGAACATCGCAAAACGGTGTAGCATTAATTGCTATGGGAGTTATTGCGTTAGTATTTAAACCACTGTTAGGTATTGCGGCATGGGCGGCAATTATCTATGGTGCATGGCAGTATTGGAAGAAAGAGGACTAATACCTCTTTCTTTTTTCAATTGATATAAAGAGGACATCAAATGCAGTTATCAAAAAACTTTACAATGGCTGAGTTTATTAAGTCTGACACAGCAAATAGACTAGGCATTGACAACACACCCCAAGGCGAACACCTAGAAAACGCAAAAGAATTATTTGAAAACGTAGTACAAAAGGTACGTGATCACTTTGGTCCTACTGTATTAAACTCAGGGTATCGTTGCCCAGAACTAAACGAAGCAGTCCGAGGCAGTAAAACAAGTCAACACTGTCACGGTGAGGCCGCTGACATTGAAGTGCCTGGAGTTGCTAACGGTGAACTAGCACAGTGGATTGTTGAAAATCTAGACTTTGATCAAGTTATTTTAGAATTCTACACACCAGGTCAGCCAAGTTCAGGTTGGGTACATGTGTCATACAAGGCAGATGGTACTAACAGAAATAAAGCACTAACTGCTTCACGCATTGACGGCAAAACTGTTTACACAAATGGGATCAACCCATAATGAGTATTTGGTTCCTACAATTAATACCTGATGCTTGGTTAGCATGGGCAGTTAACCTTACTTTGATAGTTGGTGCTGTCAGCATGGTACTAGGCATATTCACAGGCATACTTCCTTTCTTAAAATCATATTCGCCAATGCTTAAAGTAGTTGGCTTTATTCTATTACTAGCAGGTGCCTACTTCAAAGGTGGCTATGGTGTTGAAATGGAATATCGTGCTAGAATAGATGAAATGAAAGCCAGGATTGAAATAGCAGAACAAAAAAGTCAAGAAGCCAATAGACAGATAGAAAAGGTTATTGAACAACAGACTGTTGTTATCCAACAAGACACTGAAGAGACCCTAGCAGAAATAGAAAGACTCAAGGCAGAAATAAATGCTAACTGTGAGTTGACTCCAGAGATGATTATATTGTATAATAGAGGTATGGAGGTTACTGAGTAATGTTTGAAAAACAAGAATGGATCGCCGTCATTGTTGTTGCTATACTTGTTATTGTGTTAACAGGGTGTGCTTCAACTACTGTTCCTGTAACTATGAACTTTCCACAAGCACCTGAGCCTATATTAATGGAACCAGAGAAGTTGGATCCATTGCCAGAAGATAGCAAAGAAATGAGTGATCTATTAGAAAATTCAACAGTGAACTATGGCAAACATCGTGAACTACAGATGAAGTATTTACAATGGCAACGTTGGTATGAAACTAACAGACGCTTACACAAAGAAACAACCGGAGAATAACCATGGGATGGTTAGATAACATATTAGGTAAAAAAGAAGAGCCTAAAAAAGAAAAGAAAAAGTCTACTAAAAAGACTGCAACTAAAAAGACTGCAACTAAAAAAGAAGAACCTAAAAAAGAAACTAAAAAAGAAATAGTTGCTAAAGGTCCTGAAAAGAAACTAAAAACCAAAACTACGTGGACTAAAGGTAAG
>Ga0255758_10002226_pt1 | contig 18353 bp, 30 predicted proteins | sample 011ome_24_FD_179958 | JGI IMG/M metagenome (GOLD analysis project Ga0255758, IMG submission 179958) | Coastal salt marsh microbial communities from the Groves Creek Marsh, Skidaway Island, Georgia - 011513CT metaG (version 2) | ecosystem: Environmental > Aquatic > Marine > Intertidal zone >...
ACAGTGGAATAAGTCAACGTCAACTTTGGTTTTAATCTCGCATTCTGCGGGGGTTTCAAAAATCACCAAAAATTAATCTCGGTAAAAACTACCCTAAAAATTTCACCTATTTTTTTGTGTTAGCGGAAGTTATAGGGAGTTGATATGACTTGTTGCGATCTCTTATGTGTATTAATAGGACATTCATAGGAGGTTGTGGCAGAATATTTTTTATGAAATTTAAGTTTAATAGAGAAAAAGCAATTCAAATTATAGAACTATCAGATCAAACAAATTCTTTTGATGACAGTCAGCAAGATTTAACAGAAAAAGCGGTTATATCTATAAAACAAATGAGAAGAAACATGTTAAATGCTGGAGGAAAACCAAAAGAAATCATTTTAAATTACTTGCATAATAAAAACATATCAATCCTGGATGTAAAAAAATTAGAAGAAACAATAAATCAAAGGGTTTTGGAATACTCAGCTAAAAATACAGAGGAAAAACTTGAAGAATTATTTCATTTAATACAATTGTGGGGAGGAAATACAGGTAGAAATATTTATGTTATGGGAGGAGGATTTTATAACAATATTAATATATCTTCTTATAAAAAATTAGTTGATACAGCAATGAATTTTGTAAATTTAAATAATCTTATTAATCAAATTCATAACTTTAAGCAAGACTCTACGAACATCTGCACTCCATTTATTACAAAACACACAAGGTTTTTCAGCCAACATAACAAGTTTCTATCATGGCTGCCAATATATGATAGTTTATTGAGCTATGGATTAATGAGTGTCTGGAGCAAAAAACATAATAAATATATCAAAGTTGAAAAACCTAGCAACCCAAAAACAAAAAAAGGCAAAGATGAACTATTGTATTATTGGACTAAAATGATAGAACTAAGCAATGAATTAAATAAGCCATTAAATAGCTTAGAAAGAATTCTTTTTAATCACTTTAGAAATGACCCTTAATCAATTAATAAAAGATTGCCTAAATAAAAACTTTAATGAATTTTATGATGAACAAAAAATTTTGTTCAAAGCAAAAGGCAATTTTTTTGATGCGAAAGAGATAGATTTTAAAGAAATTCCTAAAAAAATAAAAATATTTAAGGGTGTCTTGGTCATGCTAGACAAAGAAAATAATATTAAAAAATCGTCTGTTCATGGTAAGTTTACAAGAGACAAGGAGACTAAAAAAATAAAAAAATATTTTTCTCCTTTTAATCCAATTAAAGGTAGATGGACACCTTTTTTTATATCACTTGAACATAATAAAATTGCTTTTGGTTACCAGCAGTCTGTAGCTATTTCACTTGCCTTTGGCATTAAATTTGTAAATAATCAGGAACCCACCCCTAGAGACAAGGTATATGATTTATTAAATAAAAAGACCCCTAATGAAATAGATAAACTTCCGATTGGCGATCAAAAAACAATGATAGCTTCAAAATGTGGAAGAAGAGTTGTTGAAGATCTACACCCTAATTGGGACAAAATATTTAAAGAAGTACATAATTTGGAAGATTTTAAATTACACTTTTTTTATATTGATGAAGAGTCCCCTTACACACCTTCATTCTTTAAGCAAATAATTGATGCGGCCGCAAGAAAATGAAAATTTTAAATAATGAGATTTTAAAAACTTTTGGTGAAGACAATATCAACATCAGTAAATTAAATGAACATGGTTTCAAAGAGGTGTATTTTTGGAAATTTATAGATCAACATAAAAAAGAAAATAAAAAAGGAATATATGTGTTTGTTGATGGAGATAAAGAATTTCCAAAAAACATTATATATGTTGGCAAGGCTGGTGAAAGCAAAAAAAAAGAAGAGGGTAATAATCTGGGGTCAAGAATGCAGGGTTATTTCTTTGCTAAAGAAAAAGATAGACTGATTGATAGCCAAGATCGTATTATATTTGAGAAATTTAATTCACCAATTATTGACCCGTCAAAAATAAATCCTTCATCTAAGAACTTCAATATAATAACTGTATCTATAAGCAATATAGATCTAGTTTCTCCAGAACTGCTCGAATCATATTTATTAAATAAACTTTATAAAGAAAATAAATATTATCCTCTGGCCAATAATGAAATTTAAATATTAACCTAATAGATGGAAGTATTAATTTTTATAACACTTTTCATAATATTCTTTTTTGCATGTTTGCAGTTGGCCTGGGGAGTAATAAAATTTACATGGAAACACGCAATATTGCTTTCCATTCTTCTTATTTTAATTATATTTTTGATAGATTTTTAATATGAATAATTGGCTTGAAGATTTTAAAAAAAAGACACAACTAGAACACCAAACCCTGTATAGATTTTATACCAGAGAGTATGAGTCATTAGATGAGGTTTTATATGATCTTAATGACTATCTTCAAATAGCCTATGGCGGCAAAAAGTTTGAGGAACAAAAAGAACTTTTTATTAATAGTCTTTATGAAGAAAACGACTTAAGCAATTTAAAGGACCAATACAAAGAACACATCATCGATTTTTTTCTAAACTCTTGCAAAGAGATAAATCTAAAAAAGCTAATAAATAATGAAGACTATTTAAGAGACAATGACTTGCTTAATGAGGAAGGGATGGACTCAAACCTAGACCGGAATACTATTGTCATGGCAAATATAGTAGATTTTATGATCCTAGCTATTGAAAATTGGTATGATGATAGGACAAAAGATGAGTAATTCAAGCAACCAAACCCTAATATCTTCATACTCCGCAGAAATAGTGGAGAATGAAAGATCGGTTCACCTTACTCCGTTACGGTGGAGTAAGTCAACGTCAACTTTCGCTTTAATCCCGCATTCTGCGGTTGCATCAGAAATTTATAAAAAGAATTCTCGGTAAAAAATACCCTAAAAATTTCACTTATTTTTTTTGTGTTAGAGGAAGTCATAATAGGTTCATAAGAACGATTACGATACCTTGTGTGTACTTACAAGACATGTATAGAGGTTTATGGCAGAATATTTTTATAACTAATCAAATAGAAAAACTATGAATTATTTTATTGACCACAACAAATCAGCAACAGCTTCTTGCATTATCTGGATTTCTGACGAATATGATATCAAGGACCTAACACCATATATAGAATCAATTCTATGCGACAATGGAGAGGATTATATTGAGCTATATGGAGATGATTTTGAGCAAATATCTATAGACAACTTTGAGGCTATCGAGGGGGATGATGAAAACTCTTATATTCTCTGCTATACCGCCATAGTTAAAATTAATTTAGATAATCACATTGATTTTAAGAATGCTATGGAGTCTTCAGGAAATATGGTCGAAGTTAAAGTTGGCTTTAAAGATACAGACGGAGAAGAACTAGACGACTTATTTGAAGAAAATTATGACAATGTGGTTGAGTTAGAACAGGATGAGTAAAAAAACAAAGATTTACAAAAACTTAAAAAAAATGGAAACAAGCTAAAATAAATGGAGATGAATTATGCTTTCAATAGAAATTTTAGGATACGCAACAGAATTCTATAGTCATAAACAGAATAAAGATAACTTTGATGAAGCAGAGTTTTTAGAAAAACATAAAGAAAATTTTAATGAGTTAAATGAAGATAATTTTGATGTTATGTCCTACGGTGACAAAGACATATCTTTATTTGTAACTTTAAACAATGAAACTGTTTTAGAGGAATTTGATGGCAAACCTTTAAATGAATATGGTTGTGAAATTCTGGAACCCATGGAAATAAACTATCGTGATTTTTCAGAAACCGGCATAGATGAGAAGGTTGTAATTTGGGGACACAACGGAATGTTTTCTTGCACTTATAACTTTAACGAAGTAGATCAATTTTCAATCGATAAGTTAAAGGTTTCTCTTTTGAAACTTGAAGAAGATATTTTTATAACCGGAATAACTTATGACGATCAAGACCCAGATGACGAGGAACCAGATTTTGCTCCAAAACATGGTTATTGGGGTCCTTATATCTATTAATGATTAAGTTTATAAAAAAATATGAATTTTGGTTTTTAATAATTCTTGCGATAGCGATGTATTTATCTGAGAGTTTATTTGGCATAGATGGTCTCCATGATGTTGGGACGGTATTTTTTTTAATAGCAATTATTTCTCTTTCAATGAAAAAATTTATGAACAAAAATAGTGGAGAGTGAAAGCCGTGGTTCACGCACTCCGCCAATGCAGAGTAGAAAAGAATAAAGTTTTAATAGGAGAAATAATATGAATTGGTTTTTAATTTCAGGCGCAATCCTTTCTTTTTTTGGCGTGATATTTCACGGCTTTATTGGCGGCAAAATGTATAAAACAAATATATATAAAAGCGATTTAGAGCCCCTAGGAAAAACTTTAAGTATGTTTTCATGGCAATTTCATACCATTTTTCTTTTTACAACATCTTGCACTTTAATTTACATTGCAAACAATCCTAAATTTTCTATCGCCGCTTATCCAATAATTTATATGAATGTGTTGGGAGCAATTTATTTTTTTATACTTGGTATTGGAAATAGAGAAGTCTTAAAGATGCCAGGAACCATCTTATTGGGATCTATAGCTTTGTTGACATGGCTTGGGATCTAGCTCTATTAAAGATTAGTTTTTAGAACTTAATGATAGAATTAAACTGGGTGATTTTAGGTTGGTTGATTGACATGGTCCTTAATGGTTTTGTATGGCTTGTAATAGGAGCAATTTTTCTTTTATTAGTCGATGTTACCGACTTATGGACAAGAAAAGGTATTAAGTGGATGGATAAAGCCGATAAATGGATAAGAGCATTAATAGATAACCTATTTGAATGGATTCAAAAGAAGAACCTTATAACAATCTTTAGTTTTATATTGTTAATTTTCTTTGGTATTCTTGCTCAACTGGGAATAATACCCAAGCTGATAAATTAATAAAAAGACCTATGAAATTAATATTAATGCATGTTGGAAGAATATTTCTTGCACTTTACTTTTTAATTCCAGGAATAAGTAAATTTACATCATGGAATACAAGCGTTGCATTAATGGAAGCCCATAATATGAAAATGATTCCAGCTCTTTTAGCAATTGCAGGGATAACACAGGTAATTGGGAGCATTAGTTTATTATTAAACAAGTATGTTGTTATATGTGCACTAGGATTTGCTGTGATGACAATATTAATAAATTTTAACTTACATGATTTTTGGAATACCTATGAGGGTGTTAGCAATGATCGCGAACTACAAAACTTTTATAAAAATCTCGGTATCTTTGCAGGCCTTTTGCTTTTAGCGGCTGTTAATCTTGAACAGTCTGACGAATAGAAGTAATAGTATATGAGTCTTAGGCCATTCCACTTAGCAATACCAGTTGACGATATTAATCAGGCCAAAGATTTTTATGGCTCAAGATTAGGATTTACAGAGGGCAGGTCTAACAAGCATTGGGTGGATTATAATTTCTTCGGACATCAACTGGTCTGTCATATCGGCGCATCTAATAGTTTTACAAACAAAGTTGATGGTAAAGATGTGCCAATTCCCCATTTTGGGATTCTGCTTGAATGGAAAGAGTTCGATTCTTTTTCAAACAAGCTAAAAGACAATGGTATTAATTTTATAATTGAACCCTACCTAAGATTTGAAGGATTGCCAGGTGAGCAGAAAACAATGTTTTTCAAAGATCCTTTTGGTAATGCTCTTGAGTTTAAGTCCTTCAAAAAAGACAGCGATATTTTTAGTAAGAAGCTATGAAGAAGATTAATTTTTTATCAAAGTTTAGTAAATTTAATGAACTATGGTCTCCAAAAGTTGTTGCAGAGATGAATGACTATCAATTTAAGTTGGCAAAGGTTAAAAATGATTTTATATGGCATAGTCATGAAGAAACAGATGAAGCCTTTATAGTTATAAAAGGCAGTATGTCTATAGAATTTGAGAGTGAAACTGTTAAATTAAATGAAGGAGAGATGATTGTTGTTCCAAAAGGAAAAAAACATAGGCCTTTTGCAGACAAAGAAGCAAAAATTATGCTTATAGAACCAAGAGGCATTTCAAATACAGGTGATATTGTCAGCAACCTAACATCAGACAATGATCAGTGGATTTAAAGTCTTTAAATCTTCAGGCATTATTGAGATGTTTTTAAATATAGAATTAGTTTATACTCAGAATATGTGTGATTGTTGTAGTTGCTGCGAGTGCACTTGTTGCGCTAAGTAAGTAAAGTTAAATTTCTTAACAAATAGTTAACAAACGTAAAGTTTTTTAAATAAAATATGAAAAATTATGCACATTTATTAGCCTTTATTTTGTTAATATTTTCGTGCGTATTCATCTATACCGATAATTATTTTTCAGCATTTACGCTATATTTTATGGGCATTATTTATATATTGATTGGTTGTATTGAGATAAACCAAAGCTCAAGAAAATTCAATTTTTATTTATTTATTGGTTTATTTGTTACAACAGTTACATTTTTGGGTGAATTTGTTTCTGGCTATATCATGTTAGATACAATTTCAATATATGAAGACGCAAATAATAAATAATTATATATAAATGCTTTACATATAAACTCAGGCACATTCTTAAAATCGTCATTGATTATGCAATAATAATTTAGGAGGAAAATTATGAAAAAATTATTTTTAATACCTTTTGTTTTGGTTTTTATTGTCTCGTGTGGAAGCTCGCAAGGAGATGGCAACACAAAACAGAATGCTGACGTCGCGGAGAACTTTATTTATCTTGTATTAAACGAGCCCGATGAGGCTAAAAAATTAATGCATGATGATTTTACTTTTAGATATATGGGTAAAATTCCTGTATATGCTCAAGGAAGCTCGGTTATAAAAAAATCTTATGACAAAGAAACTTACTTTACTGAATTCTTAGAAGTTGTAGGCGCATTGTTGCCTGATGGAATTGTATTAACACCCTTAGATGTCATAGCGGATGAAGATAGCGCTGCTGTAATTATGGTGGGTGATGCTGAAGGAGCCTATGGTGAATATGATAATGAATATGTTTTTACTTTTAAGTTTAAAGACGGAAAAATTATAGAAGTTGACGAATACAATAGCGATGTTTTAGTTGTTGAGGCCCTTTATGGTAATACGTTGTGGCCAAACTCTAATCCGCCTTTATTAGAATATTTTTGGCATTCTAAAGGACCAAATTACTCTGAAGAAAACTTTCAAATGCTTGTTGAAAAGTGGAACGACCGCGTTGATCAAACTTCATGCTCTATAGATAGTGCAAGCGTTCTTACGCCAAAAGTAGAGAATGATAATTTTGATTTTATATGGATGCTGGTTTGGCCATCAGCAGGAGCAAGAGATGCCTGCTATACAGAATGGCTATCAGATCATGAAGATGCCTGGCAGACAGATATATCCGGAATAATGTCAAATGATATCGAAAATGGAGCCTTTTTATTCAGCCAAGAAGTAGGAAGATTTCCTAAAGCATGGATTGATTCAGATACTTTTAGTCATACATACTATTTCTGTAACTTCAACGAAGGTTCAGATGAAAATACTCTTCATGACTATAGAGCAGACCTAAATGCTATTTTGGACTTTTCTGATAATCATTGGTACACACTTCTCGAACCAATGTTTGAACCAGAGATGCCATCTGATTTTGTATGGTTGGATATGTGGTCAAGCGATGATACAAAAGCAAGCGATTCAGAAATTTGGAATTCTACAGATCTTCCAATAAGAGCTGCCGAGATGGCAACCTGTGGAACAAACGGAATCACCGGAATAGACTTTGATGGAGTTTCTGTTAGAGACTAATCAACATTACTCGAGCCTTCCTCTCAAAAGAGGAAGGTGGCGAGATTAAAAGATAATATTTATTTCTCTGGCTTTCTCCAGCTGAGCGCTGCACCGATAGCGACACCTACAGCTATCCAAGTAGCTTCCCCTGTCGCTGCAAAAACTGCAGCTCCTATTGCAGTCCCAACACCAATCATTGAACCTGGGTTGTTAAAATTTTTTTTCTTTTCTTTCATATTACTTTCTCCAAATTATGGAAGGGTTTTAAAGCTTATTCGCAATTCGCTCCGCTTGCACTTATGACAGCTTGAACAGATAGTGGCATTTCTTCACTCTGCACTTGATAGTGATTTTTTAAAATACAAGCTTGCTCAAGCGTCATATCATATTCATAGTAATTAGTGATATTGGATTCTCTATCAAAATTAACACAAGATGTTGCTGATATAGATATAAAAAATAATATTGCCAATTGATTCATAAATTTCTCTTTTTTTATCAATTATGTTGGTAGTTTAAAAATATCTTCTACTTTACACCCTAAAGTCCTAGCAATTTTTAATGCAAGAACAGTAGACGGCACATAGATTCCATTTTCTATCGCGTTGATACTTTTTCTTGAAACCTCTGCGCTCTCAGATAGGTCTTGCTGAGTTAAGCCGGCTGATTTTCTTAACTCTTCAAGTTTATTGAATAGATTTTGATGATTTTTACCCATTTTTATGTTCTTTGTAATCGCCTATAGAAAATATTGTTAATAGAACACCAAAAGTAAGCCATGCAAAAGCTGCAATCTGATAAATCATATTATTAGCATTTTGAAAATTCCAATTAGCCCAGTCTTGTATTGAAAAAAGTATAAATATACCTATGCCATTCAACACATATCCAACAGCTGCAATCTTGTAATATCTGACAGCCGTGTACTCGTCGTATAGAATATTATTAGCTTTCTTATCTCCAAGATAATAAGATGCGGTCAAAATTCCTGAGCTGACAAATATCAATATTCCTGGAATAAACATAAATAAATAATTATTTATATGCCAGTTAATATCGAAGCCAAATAGAATCAAAGCAGAGTATCCAGCAAAAAATATCTGCACAATGCCGCAGACAAAAACTATTAAAAATCTTTTATAAAAGGTCATGGCTTTCAAAATTATTTATATTCTTAGAAATTTCTTTTGCTTCTTTTTCATCTAATTCAGCCCGAGATATCTTTCCTGCATAAATATCTAGGGCGTTGCTTGCGAGATGGCCTAGAACAAATGCAATTACAAAACTAATTTCCCAAGTTATTTCCCATAAGTAAAAAAGAAAATAAAAGTTTAAAAAACCAACCCCAACACCTATAAAAGAGGAATGTATTTTGAAATATTTTTTCATTAGATAACTCGCTTTATTTTTTTTCGAATGCATCTACTGCATTTGTAATTTCTTCACTTGTATTTGGGTAAAGATAACCAGCAATAATTTGGCCAATACCAATAGCGGCTACTAGTGCTCCAACGCCTTTTAAGATATTCCCTAAAAAGAAAACACCAAAAAGAAAGAGACCAATGCCAACGAAAATTGTTATAACACCACTTCTTCTATAATCAATCGGTTCTTTTTTTCTTTCATCGAGCAAGCCTATTAAGCCTTCGAGCTTTGATGGGTCGTCTATGTTTTTTGATATCTCTAGAATTGTTTTGTTTTTATCTTTACTTTCTAAATATAACCAAACAAAGACCCCCAACGGAACTATTATTCCTGTCATTATTCCCAATGCGGGTATTACTATTTCTGGATTCATCACTTTCTCCTATTTTTTTTCAAATTTTTCAACCGCTTCAGCAATTTCATGGCTGTTATTTGGATATATATAGCCTGCAATTAAAGAACCAAAGCCTATACAAATAACCAAAAGGCCAACTCCTTTTAAGATTGAAATATTTACTAAACCAAAGAGAAACAAACCTAAACCGATAAATATAGTAATAACACCAGTTCTTCTATAGTCTATTGGCTTTTTATTTTCTTTAAAATTTTCTAATAAATCTTCAACATCAGAAGGATCATCAAGGTTTTTAGCAATTTCTACCATTGCCTCATATTTTTTTATTTCTTCTCTTGTTTTGTAATAAAAAATTACCCATATCAATAGAACAGGCATCAGGATAGCCACCCATCCAGTTAATTGGTTAATCAAATGTGTTAAACCATCAAACATTTTATGTCCTCATATTAAATGTAACGCAAACTTATCATCTTTGATATGAGAAGTAAAGGTTACATTCAAGATATAATTAAAATAGTTTTTTTTATGAAGTAGACTATTCATTGAATGAAAAATAAAAAAACAAAATATAACGATGGTAAGTTCAAAGAATTAGAATATTTTCTTAAGGGCCTGAGATGGCCAATATTTAAATTACTAAATTACAAGTCCAAACCAATATTCCATTGTCCTATATGTGGCTACTATGGTCCGTTTATGGATAAAAAAAATCGTTTACATTCTAAATGTCCCAGATGTGGAGAAGTTGAAAGAATGAGGTTGTCTGTTTTGGTTTTAAATAGTATTTATAACAAGGTTGATACATCAAAAATGAACGTGCTTCATATTTCGCCTGAAAATGCTTTAAGAAAAAAGTTTAAAATGATGTTTGGTAGCTACACATCTGCAGACCTTTATCGTAAAGATGTTGATTATCAATTTGATGTACAAAACATCCCCTTTGAAAATGAAACATTTGATTTAGTTTTTGCCTCACATGTGCTCGAATATCCTGAAGATGATGTTTTAGCTATTAGTGAAATAAGAAGAGTGCTAAAGAGTGATGGAATTGCAGTTCTCCCCGTTCCCATACTTCATGAAAAAACAAAAGATCTAGACAAAAGAGACCTCACTAATAAAATGATGCATGAACCAGGATTAGATTATTTTGATAGATATAAAAAATTTTTTAATAGTGTTGAGGTTTTTGAACCTGATTCATTTAAAGAAAAATATAATCTTAAAACTATAGTTTCTGTAGATGAATTAGAATTGAACATATATGAATCCAGGCTTTTAAATTTGGTGCCAGTTTGTAGGCCATAAAGACATAATAAAAATTATGTCAAATTTGCTTGACATAAGACTTTAAGATATTATTTTCTAAAACACATAATAAGAGAAAAATTATGAATAAATTCCTATCAACATTTTTATTAACTCTAGTTTTTGTTGTCAATCTAACAGCTGATCTCAACAAGAGTCCGAATGACAAAAGAACATATGATGTTTTTACGCTTAAAAATGGTATAGAGGTTGTTACAGTTAGTGACCCTGATTTAGCAACATCTGCTGCAACCTTAAGTGTTGGAGTGGGGCAGTTTCAAGATCCTGAAGACGCTCAAGGCATAGCCCACTTTTTAGAGCACATGATTTTCATGGGCTCTGAAAAGTATAAAAAACCAAATGAATATATGCAATTTATAAGCGAAAATGGCGGATCAACTAACGCATTCACTGCTACTGAGCAGACTACTTACTTATTTTCTATCAATAGCAGCATGTTTTCTGAAGCGCTTGATCGTTTAAGCGCAGCAATTAAAGCGCCATTATTTGATCCATCAATGGTTGAAAAAGAAATAAGCGCTGTTAACTCAGAGTGGTTGCTAGCAAGACAGACTCAACAATTTGTTACCCAAAGAGTTGCTGTTAACACCAGCAATCCAGAGCATCCTAAAAAACAACTAGGCGTTGGCAACAATGAAACTTTATCTAGGGATAAAGAGACTCTCTTAAAATCTCTTAGGAGTTTTTACGACGAATATTATTCAGCCAATCTTATGAAATTAGTTTTGGTAGGAAATGAATCTCCAAGACAGTTGAAAGCATATGCAAAAAAGTATTTTGATGGAATAAAGAACAAAAAAGTAAAAAGACCAATAACGAGCATTGCTGCATATAGAGAGCAAGATTTATTAAAGAATATTTATGTTAAAACAAAGTCTGGTACACCCACGCTGTCTTTGGAATTTCCTCTACAAAACAATAGGGATAAATGGAAATCTAAGCCAAATAGCTACGTATCAAAACTATTAAATTCACAAGAAGAGAATACTTTATTTTCGTTGCTTACAGATGAAGGCTATATTGAGGGCGGTTCTGCATCAATTAATCCAAATGTATGGGGGGCAGATGGAGCAGCATTCATAGATTTTGTACTCACAAAAAAGGGCGAACAAAATAAGAAACTAATAATTGATTTAACATTCAAATATATTGATTTGATTTCTTTAGATGGAATTAATAAAAAATACTTTGATGAGATGAAAGCAATAAATGAACGTCAATTTAATGATTATACGCCACCCGAAGCTCTAAGTTTAGCTGTATCTTTTGGCAGCAATATCTTCGATAGGCCATTGGAAAATCTTATCGATTATTCATATGTAACTGAGCAATTTGATGAAGAAGCAATTAAAAATGTTATATCCCAGCTTCAACCGTCTAATGTAAGGATATATCATTTAAGCCCAACTGAGGAAGCAGACATAGAATTAAAGTATGCAGATGGATCATACAGAATAGAGCCAATTGACTTAAATAATTTCACAAACGATGAAAGTATCCCTTTTGCTATCAAATTACCTGAGGCAGAAATACTTTCATTTGATGACTCTTCTGAAACAATTATTGTTTCGAATGCATACGAGATACCAAAAAATATTTATGAAGCTAAAGGTGTCCAAGTTTATCTGTCGCAAAGCAAAAATCATAAAAATAATAAGGGCGCTATGCAAGTTAAACTTATGTCCCCAATGACCGATCAGTCTCCAAAAGCTAGCGCAGAACAGAGTATTATCCTTTATCAATTTTTTAAGAAAAATCGAAGATTATTGCAAAAAGCGTATACAGGAGCAGGAATATCCATAATCCCCAACCCTGATGAATATGGCAATTTAGGATTTATCTTTTTGGGACGATCTTTAAAACAGCATCAATATGCTGAAGATTTTGTAAATGCTTTATTATCTTTTGATATCAAAGATTGGGAACTTGAGAATGCTATTAAGACAATTAAAGAGAGCTTAGAAGATCTAGATGAAGATAGCATAGTTGATCAGCTCTTCATGTATAACGATCAGGTTAATAAAACATCTAGATGGACAAAAGATCAAGTTATTGAAGCTATGGATAACTTAAACGTTGCTGATATAAATAAAGCGCACAAAAATTTTATAGGTTCATCATTTTTAGATGTTTATGCTTATGGCAATTACCAGCCAAATAACATCGTTGAATTTGCAAAAAAATCACGTCTATCAATGGGCGAAACATCTCAAAATGATCATTGGAGATACAGGCCCTCATTTGATGCAAAGGCTGGAACAGCTAGAATGAAAAAAGTGACAATAGCTAAAGACGGAGTTGGTGTCTTAGATAATTATATTTATCCAGAAAAATCTGAAAAAGTTGCAGTCCAACTTCAAATACTTAATAAATTATTTAGACCAACATTTTTTAATGATCTTAGGACCAATCAGGAAGTTGGATACGTTGCTTCTAGCTTTGTCTCAGAAACAAACGAATATCCAACTCTATCAACCATTGTTGTTAGTGATAGCAACAATGCTAAACAGTTAAAAGAGAAAGTTATGGGGTTTAATTATGGTTTTGCTACAGCATTTCAAAATTTAAGCAATAAAACTATTCAGAATGTTAAAAAGGCGATGATTGAAGAATTAGAAAAAAAACCAGAAAATCTGTTTGTTGAAGCTGAGCCGTATTTTGATGACTGGACCGATGGCAATTATTCATTTGATTCTGTTGAAAAAACAATTGAATATATTGAAAGTACTAATAAAGATGACCTTTTAGTATTAATGAATAAAATGTTTTTAGAGGGCCAATACATGAACACTACTATTCAGATAAGAGGAGATGATTTTAAAGATACACCATTTTTTAATTGGTAATAAAGTTTGTAAAAAATAAATAATCCAAACTTTTAAGAATTTTAATTGTCACATACATATTAAATAGAGAGATAGATATGAATGAAAAATATGTTCAAGCTTTAATTGTGGGATCTTTAATTGGAGGCGCAATTCTTTTAGATGATTTTGTAAAGCCAAAAAAAGAAAATAGTATGAATAAGCATGTGATTATAAAATCAGATTTTAAAAAGGGCGATCTTCCTGATGTAAAAGATATTCATAGTATAGATGTTTTGCAAAACATGGATATTATTAAAGGTTTAGATTTAGAGGATCTGAACTCAGAAGTCTTAGATGGCATAGAAGAAGCCCTAGAAGCTATAGAAGATGTAGATGTTCAAATAAAACTCGAAGTTAAGAAAGAAAACAAAGAAGAAGATTAAAAATATTTAAAATAAAAATACCTATTTTATTTATAGATAATTTTTCTTACAAAAACACATATTTTTTTTTTGCCCTATATAATTTAACTTAAACAAATACTTGGGAGAAGAAAATGAAAAAATATTTTTTTGCTTTGGCTTTTGTCTTATCAATTGGAGCTCATGCATTTGAAGTAAGTGGCAATCATTTTGAAGGCAAATTTAAAATTGACTCTGTGACTGTTGGTGAAAATGAAGTAACCGTCAATGCATCAAGTGCTGCAGCAGATGTTGGACAGTATGGTAAAGTTTATGTTTCTTACACATTTACACAAAATCCATATATTCCAAATTCAGGTACCTGGAAAGGGCACGGAAGAGGAATGAGTCCTGATGGACAGCTTCAAGCTGGTATTTTAATGGGTGTTTGGACAAGAGACGGAAGCGTTTTCAATATGAAGTCAGTGGATAGTGTGACTGATGGCATCAATTATGTTCAAGGCACTATGGATGTGCTTACTGGCGATATTGATCTAGATATATATCCTGTTAAATAATATCTATTCTATAAATCTATAGGCTGCATTTCTGATGTGCAGCTTATAGATGTGAAAAAATGATCGAAACACTAGACCATTTAATTGTTGCTGTTTCAGATATTGATGAGGCTGAAAAAAATTACTCTACAATCTTTGGAGCGGAACCTGTATGGAGGGGTGAGCATGCAGATTACGGTACTGAAAACTCTTTATTTAATTTCAATAATACTTATTTTGAACTTCTAGCTGCTAAGGGTGATGGCTTGGGAGCTATGCTAGTTAATCATGCCCTTCAAGAAACTGGAGAAGGATTAATAGGAATAGTTTTTGGAACAGAGAATTTAAAAGAAACACATCAAACACTTTCGGACAAAGGCTATCTTTTAGGAGATATTTCAAATGGAGAGGGTACAAATTTTAAGAATAATAAAATTAGAAAGTGGAGGAATTTATTTTTACCACCAGAACTGACTAGAGGAATTTTTTCTTTTTTGATTGAACATACTGAAGGAACCTTACCAATATTAGATAAGTTTGAACCCTCCATGATTAGTAAGTTAGACCATGTTGTAATAAATACAAATGATGCAGATGGATTTATCAAAGTCTATAAAGATGTTTTTAATATTAGACTTGCTTTGGATAAATTTGTTGATGAATGGAAAAGCAGAATGTTATTTTTTCGTTTAAATAAAACAACAGTTGAGGTTATAGAAAAGAAAAATGATGAGGAGCCAAATGATTCGTTGTGGGGTCTATCATGGGAGGTTGATAATATTGAAGAAGCCCATGAGAGACTTGTAAAAGCAGGCGTAGAAATTACACCTGTAAAAAAAGGCATTAAAGAAAATACAATGGTTGCAACCATAAAATCTCATACACATAATGTACCAACCTTGTTGATACAGCATTCATGACAGATATAACTTATAACCAAGTATACGCAATAGGAGTACCTATAGTTCTCTCTATGATATTGGTTGAAGTTTTGGTTTCTAGTTGGGGTAAAAAACCTTATTACAACAAAGGTGATACTTTATGTACTATTGGCTTGCTTCTAGGCAATGTTGTGATGGTTTATGCCTTCAAAGGTTTAACGTTAGCCCTTCATTTTTATGTTTTCCAATTCAAGCTTTTTGATTCATTCCAAAGCATGCCCTTGTGGGCTAATTGGATAATTGCTTTTATATTAATCGATTTTGTTTTTTACATTTATCATCGAATGTCACACAGGGTTAGATTTCTTTGGGCAATTCACATGAGTCATCACTCAAGTGAAGAGATGAACTTTGCAGTATCTTTTAGACAAGCATGGCTTGGACCTATTTCAAAAATACCTTTTTTTATAACGTTACCTCTCATCGGATTAGATCCAACAATTATTGCAGTTGCAGGAGTTATAAGTACTCTTTGGGGGATTGTTGGACATACTCAAATTATTAATAAGCTTGGGCCTTTAGAATGGGTGTTTAATACCCCCTCACACCACAGAGTTCACCATGGGTCTAATGAGCAATACATAGATAAAAACTATGGAAACCTTTTAATAATTTGGGACAGAATGTTTGGAACTTTTGAGCCTGAAAAAGAGTCAGCAAAATACGGACTAGTAAAGAATGTAAATACATTTAATCCAGTGACAATAACGCTCATGGAATGGAAAGCAATTCTGGATGACATCAATCAATCAAAAAGCATTTCACAGGCTTTACATTTATTTTTTGGTCCACCCAACACTAGAAACAAGGAGATGTTCTGAAGACTATAAAATAAGAGATGTTGATTTCAATAAATGGACTTAGAAAAGTTTAAGACGAATCTTTATTATTTTCAAATCCGATATATTTTACAAAATCATTATTATCAGCTCTAACTGAGCGGACTTGGTTTGCTGGGAAGCCATCGTCAGGATAGCCCATAGCTATGCAAATCATTATATTCTGGTCGTCCGGTATTTGAGCATGCTCTCGAACAACATGAGATTGCATAATTCCTTGACCATTAATTACGCAGCCTATTCCTCTCTCCCATGCAGCTAAAACGATCCCATAAGCTAAAGATCCTAAACCAAACTGACTAATTGCTGCTGGTTCTAAATATTTATCATAAGTAAGTACCAGAGAGACCGGAGCATCAAATTGTCTAAAACCTCTTAACATCCAATCCATGCGTTTTTCTTTATCATCTCTTTCGATTCCCATTGCCTCAAAAAGCTGAATAGCAACATCGATTTGATTTTGTCTATGAATGCCCTCGTATTCTTCTTTATAGGGAAAGTCTCTAACATGTGGCTTGCCAGCCATGGTTTCTTCAATGTTGCCCTTCCTGATTTTATTCAATACCTCACCAGCAACTGCATGAATATGCCATGTTTGAGTGTTATATGAGGTTGGAGCCCATTTGGCGGCATCAATAATTTCATCAACTAACTCTTTTGGGACAGGTTTATCTAGGAAGCCTCTTACACTTTTTCTTGATTCAGCAAACTCTTTGAAATTCATAATAATATTTTTAATTTTTTTTGATTTTGGCATATTTCAGTATTTTTTAACACGCTCATTTTTATGTATACAATGATAAGAAATGAAAAATCAAAATGTTTATAAAATCTTGAGTATTAAAGAATGGAACAAAGCTCAAAAATTAGGATATATAAATACAGATTTAGACAAAAAAGATGGTTTTATTCATTTTTCAAGTGCCAATCAATTAGCGGCAAGCCTAGAATTATACTTTTCCGACCATGAAGAGGTCATGTTGCTTATGCCCAATATGAAAAAAATTGAAACCGATTTGAAATATGAGCTGCCAGATGCAGGCAGCATGCGCAAGGGGTTTTTTGCTCATTTATATGGCGACTTAATGATAGAAGATATCCAAAAGTCATGGCAAATAAAAAGAGGAGCTTTTCAATTACCGCAGCCTATCCTCTTAGAAGCAGAGCATGATTAATTAATTCGAAACTAGACTAGTAGATAAAGTTTAAGTATTCTAAAAAGCATGAAACTTAAATTACCTTTTTCTGACAAAAATCTTCACTGGACCACTGTTACAAGTGAAAAAGTCCTTTTAGCAATTATTGGAATTGCAACATGTATTGCAGCTGCCCAGTATTTGTTTCAAATGTATGAGGCAAGAGTAATATTATTAGCAGATTTATTTTTGCTTTTTATCTATGTAGAAATTATCGGCATGGTGGGAGCTTTTTATAGTACCAATAGAATACCCGTAACCTTACCAATAATTATTGCCATAACCGCCCTATGTAGACTGATTGTCATGCAAGGAAAAGAGATGGATGCTCTTATGCTAATAGGAGAGGCAAGTGCCGTGCTTATATTGGCTGCAGCTGCATACATTATGAGCCTGAAGGACAAGGTTAGTCTGGAAAAGAAAAAAGAATTCGCTGAAGACAAGAGTCCAGAAAATTAGGGATGGAAATTTTTACCTATCTGGCTTTTGCTTGGTTTTCTATCCACTTTATAGAATGCTTTTTATATAAAAATCTTATTTCCAGATCTCCTCACGGCAAAATCAAAGCTACTATCTATACTATGTTATTTGGAATTCTTTACTTAAGAAGAATCAAGCCGAAGAATTAAAATTTTCTTTATGGAAATCCTTTATTGCTGAGTCTACTAATGCGTCTCTTTCTTTAAGCTCTTGATATAAATTAACTGAATTAAGAGTTTTGCATC
>Ga0255758_10002227_pt1 | contig 18351 bp, 18 predicted proteins | sample 011ome_24_FD_179958 | JGI IMG/M metagenome (GOLD analysis project Ga0255758, IMG submission 179958) | Coastal salt marsh microbial communities from the Groves Creek Marsh, Skidaway Island, Georgia - 011513CT metaG (version 2) | ecosystem: Environmental > Aquatic > Marine > Intertidal zone >...
ATTCGCTAAGCAATTTACTCTGTATGGTTGCCTTCTGAATTTTGATGGATAATGTTTTATAACTTCAATTTTTAAAGTAACTAATTGATTTATTGGCGCATCATGAATATTTTCATAATATTTTTTTTCAATGATCCTGTAAGGAAAATGCCATAAGAAATGCACATTTAATTTTATACCTAATTTATTTATAACGTTTTCTAATTTTGGACCAACACCCTTTAATTTATTGATTGGAGAGAGTAATAGGTCTAAATGTGCAGGTCTCATAGAATATTATAATAATTTTACTATATTCTATTATTAACTATATGACATTAAATTCACTAAAAAAAATTATCAAATACAGGTCAAATTACTCAGGTACTAAAGAGACTGATATATTGTATAAAAAATATTTTATTAACAATTTAAATAAGTTTACTGAAAATGAATTAAAGTTACTAAAATCAGTTTTTGATATTTATTCAGATAGTGAAATATACGAGATTCTTACAAATAAAATTCAAGTAAATATAGAATTCAAAAATCTTTTTGAAAAAATATTAAAATTTAAATGAAATCTATTGGCCCTGTCATTGACAAAACTGAAGCTTTTATAATTTCAGAGATATTTCAAAAAAGTGAAAAATCTCAAATTTACATAGGAAGAGATGACAGAGAAATAATAAATATCAAAAATAAACTTACTTGGTTGCTTCCAAATCAATTGGTCCTTTTATATAAAGCTTGGGATCAAATCCCATATGATAATATTTCACCTTCTAGAGAAATTCAAACATCTCGATTAGAAACACTTTATCATCTTATTTCCAATAATGAGAAAAAAATAATTGTTTTAACAACTTTGAATGCAATAATTCAAAAAACCTTACCTAAAAATGAAATTAAAAAAAATTTCGTTACGATTTCAAAAAAATCAAAAATTAAAATAGACAAGTTTCTGCATCTTCTTATAAAATTAGGATATGAAAGAACATCTTTAGTAAGGGATAAATCTGAATTTGCAATTAGGGGCTCAATAATTGATATTTTTCTTCCTCAATATGATAAGCCGATCAGAATAGATTTATTTGATGATGAAATTGAGTCAATTTTTGAATTTGATCCAATATCACAAAAAAGACTTAATGAAGCGGATGTAGACTCTTTTACAATTAATCCAAGTAGTGAATTAATTATAGACAATAAGAATTTAGAAAAGTTTAGATCTGAATTCAGATCTATTTTTCCAAATTTTAGAAAAAGTCAGACATATGAAATGTTTTCATCAGGAGTTACACCTTCTGGAGGAGAATTATTTTTACCATTATTTTATGAGAACTTAGAAACGTTATTTGATTATTGTAAAAATAGTCAAATATTAATTCAAAATGATATTATTGAATTATTTGATGAAAGAACTGAAAATTTACAAGATTACTTTGAGGCAAGAAATGACTCTAAAGATTCATTTTTTCTTAAGCCGCATCATTTATTTGTAGATAAAGACTACTTTAATCAAATTTTAACTAATTTTCCTATTACGAAATTATCATTATTTAATAATCAAGGTGATATTCAAACAAATTTAAAAAAAATAAATAATATTTCTTCAATTAGAGAAAAGATTGACTTTGATTTTATAAAAAAATTTTTTGATATAAATTCATCAAGTAAAAAAATTATTATATGTTGCAACTCTAAAGGTTCATTAGAAAAAGTTTACAAAATTTTAAAAGAAAATATCTTTATTTCACCTTTAGAAATTGAAAATCTATCAAATATAGCTGAACAAAAAATATATATATCAGTTTTAGAAATAGAAGAGTCTTTTGAATTAAATAATATTATTTTCATTAATGAAAAAACTATTTTTGGATACTCACTAGCTGTTAAATCAAGAAAAAAGGATCAGAAAAATAAATTTCTTTTTGAGGAGTTAAATAAGTTATCCCAAGGATCAATCTTAGTGCATTCTGAGTATGGTATTTGTAGGTTTAACAATATTAAAAAGATAGAATTGAATGACTCTGTTCATGATTGTTTAGAGCTTGAATTTGCGGATACTCAAAAACTTTTTTTACCAGTTGAAAATCTTAATTATATTACAAGATATGGAGAAGAAGATGAAAATTCTATTAATTTAGATAGATTGGGAGCATCAAGTTGGCAAAAAAGAAAAGCAGATGCTAAAAAGAAAATTAGAGATGCTGCAAAAAAATTAATAAAAATTGCCTCAAAAAGACTGCAATCTAAATCTCTTACAATTAACACTGGAAATTCAGAATATGATAAGTTTTGTAGCACATTTCCCTATGTAGAAACTGATGATCAATTAAGTGCTATAAATGATGTCATAGATGATTTTGGAAGTGGTACGCCTAGTGACAGGCTTATTGTAGGAGATGTCGCTTTTGGTAAGACAGAAGTAATCATTAGAGCTTTATTTCTAGCAGCAAAATCAAATGTTCAGTCAATTGTTTTTGTTCCAACTACTCTATTATCAAGACAGCATTATAATAATTTTTTAAAAAGATTTAGCCTTTTTAATATTAATATTGCTGAGGTTTCACGCCTAATTTCACAAAAAGAAAAAAAACAAATTTTTATTGATTGTGCTGAAGGAAAAATAGACATTCTTATTGGAACACATGCATTATTAAGTGATAAATTAAAATTCAAAAATTTAGGATTAATTATATACGATGAAGAGCAAAAATTAGGTACATTACAAAAAGAAAAATTTAAAGAAATTGCTCCAAATGCTCATGTCTTAGCATTATCAGCTACACCTATACCAAGAACTCTTTCTATGTCTTTATCTGGTGTAAGAGATTTAAGTCTAATCTTAACTGCACCTTTTGAAAGATTAGCTGTTAGGAGTTATGTTGCAAAATTTGATGAAATAACAATTAAAGAAGCTATTAAAAGAGAAGTTTATGGAAGAAAAAATGGTGTGTATTTTGTAACACCAAGAAAAAAAGATATTCCTTTTATAGAAAACTTTTTAAAAGATCATCTCCCTGAAATTAAATATGTAGTAACACATGGGCAATTAGCTCCTTCTTTATTGGAAAGTAGGATTTCTAAATTTTATAATCAAGAAGTTCCTTTAATGGTAAGTACTAATATAGTTGAAAATGGATTAGATTTACCACACGTAAATACCATTATTGTTTATAGATCTAATTTATTTTCTTTAGCTGCTCTTTACCAACTAAAAGGTAGAGTTGGTCGTTCATCAAAAAGAGGTTACGCATACATTACATACAAAGAAAATGAGCTTAAGGATAACGGCAAAAAAAGACTTTCAATAATTAATTCATCAGAATCTCTAGGTGCTGGATTTAACATAGCATCACAAGACTTAGAAATGAGAGGAGGGGGGTCAATAATTGGAGAAGAACAAAGTGGTTTTATCAGAGAAATTGGAACTGAACTTTATCATCAGATGTTAGAAGAAGAGATTTTATTTCAAAAACAAAAAATTTCAAATAACATTGATCAGAAAAGTATATTTCAACCATCAATTAAAATACCTGAAGAAATATTTATACCTGACGAATATATCGATGATTTAGATTTAAGACTTTCAATTTATAAAAGAATTTCAAGTGTTAATAATAATGAAGAGTTATCAAATTTAATTATTGAGCTAAGAGATAGATTTGGCCCAATTCCTAAAGAATTAAATAATTTATTTAATTTAATAGAGATAAAAATATTATGTATTGATTATAATATTGAACAATTTGAATTTAGTAGAAAGGGCATAGTTATTGGCTTTTATAAAAATAATCCACGAAATCCTCAAAAATTATTAGATCTATCCATCAATAGACATAGTCAGTTTACCCTGAGGCCAGATCAAAAAATATTCTATGACTTTATGGGACAATTAAATTCAAATAGGTTTGAGTTATCCAAGCAGATTTTAGAAAAGATAAAATAATTTTATAAGTAGATTTAATGGCGGAGAGACAGAGATTCGAACTCTGGAAGGTGTTGCCACCTTGCCGGTTTTCAAGACCGGTGCTTTCAACCGCTCAGCCATCTCTCCGTTTTTGCGAGTTTTGTTATACTTTTAATTAAATTAAAGTCAAAATATAAAGGATATTAAAATATACGAATTAAAAAAAATTTGTTATTTTGATCTTATGTATCTTAAATATTTTTTGTTTATTATCATATTCTTTACAACTACTGTAAATGCCTGTGAAAAACCAAAAATGCCCACTGAGGATGATTGGAATAATTGGCTACAAGAAGTTAGAAAAGAAGCTTTAGATATCGGAATTAGCAAAAAATCAGTTAACTTTTATTTATCTGATGTTAAACCTCAAAGAAAAATTATATTAAGAGATAGGTGTCAACCAGAGTCTACAATAACTCTTAAAGAGTATTTGTATTATCGAGTTGATAAATCAAGAATAGTTGCTGGTAAAAATATGCTTGAAGAGTACGATGATCTCTTATCAGAAATTTCTAAATTTTTTAGTATTCAGCCTAGGTTTATTATAGCAGTTTTAGGTATGGAGAGTTTTTATGGAAGAAATCAGGGCAAAATAGATACTATTACTGCAGTCACTACTCTGGCATTTGATCGGAGGAGAAGTAATTTTTATCGAAAACAATTATTTGCAGCTTTAAAAATATTGGACGATGGACTTGTTCCTTCAGGACAATTAATTGGAAGTTGGGGTGGTGCTGTTGGAATGACTCAGATGATCCCTACAACTTTCATTGAAAGTGCATATGATTGGGATGGTGGCGGAATTGATATATGGAATAGTTATGCTGATGCTTTTGCTAGTACGGCAAACTATTTAACATCAATAGATAAGAATCCATGGTCGATGGATAGTACTTGGGGCAGAGAAGTTTTACCACCAAAAAATATTAAATCTTTTTATTCATCTTTAGAGCAGGAAAATCCAAAAGGTTGTGGAGCTGTCAAAAGAAGATCAATACCAAAATCATTGCCTGAATGGTCCGAATTAGGTTTTAAAACTATTCAAAATACTACACTTCCACAAAGAAGTGACCTTGAAGCACGTTTAGTAGCTCCTGATGGTATTGAAGGTAGGATGTTTTTAGTTTATCCAAATTACAAAAACATTTTGTATTATAATTGTTCTTCTTATTATGCATTATCTATAGGACTACTCAGTGATGAAATTAATAATTAGTTTACTTTTATTTTTAATAATATCTTGTGAACAAATTTCCAAAGATGAAGTTATAAATACAATTGAAAATACTAAAGATGTGATTGTTGAAAAAACAATAAAATCTCCAGATACAACTGAAAAGATAGATCTTAAAGTTGAAGAAGATAAAGTAAATAAAAATAAAATTTTTTATTTAATTGGTGAACCATATTACATTGAAGGTGTTAAATATGTACCTGAAGAAAATTATTCTTATGAAGAAATAGGTTTAGCAACCTTTTATGATAAAGAGCTTCATAATAAAAGAACTGCCAATAATGATCTTAATAAAGTCACTGAATTATTAGGTAGACATAAAACTTTACCATTACCAAGTATTGTAAAAATAACTAATCTTGAAAATGGTTTGTCTTTAACAATTAAAATTATTGATAGACATGATGATAATACGTCAATTATTCAAGTATCGAGAAAGGTAGCGCAACTTCTGCGTTTTTATAAAAACAAAATAACAAAAACTAAAGTTGAAATATTGCCTGATCCCAGTAGACAATGGAAAAATGTTACAATGTCAATTAATGATAAGGATTTCAATAATACTGTGGAGTCCGCTCCTACAGAAATAGTATCAATTTCTAATATTGATGAAGATTTGAATACGTTGGAAGACAAAACTGAGGATATAAAAATTGAACAACCCATAGAACTTGGCTTTGAAGAAGTAGATGACTTTGATCTTTATTTACATGTGAATAATTTCAAAAATTATCAAGAAATAAAAAATATTGTTAATGAGATTAATTTATCAGATAAATATACCTCTGAGAATATAGGAAACTTCTACAAATTAATTGTAGGTCCAATTGACAATAAAACAGCAGATAAATTACTTTCGACATTTATTAGCAAAGGCTATAAAGAGAGTAAATTAATTTTAAACTAATCATACTTGAAACATATTTTATAATTATAATTATTTTATGAAAAAATTATTTTTAGCATTCTTATTTTCTTCTATTTTATTCACATCAAAATTATATGCTATCGATACAAAAGCTGAACAAGCAATTGTAATGGACTTCGATACTAACGAAATATTGTTTGAAAAAAATTCAAATATCAAGACACCTCCAGCTTCTATGACAAAGATTATGACAGTTTATGCAGCCTTTGATAGACTTAAGAATACAGATTTATCTATAGAAAATGAATGTGTAGTATCAGCTAAAGCTTATAAAATGGGTGGTTCTAGAACTTTTCTTGAAATAGATGATAAAGTATCAATCGATGAACTTCTCAAAGGAATTATTATTCAGTCTGGTAATGATGCCTCTGTCGCTTTAGCGGAATGCCTTGCGGGAACTGAGGATGATTTTGCAAAACTAATGAATGTGTACGCTAAACGAATAGGAATGATAAATACTAATTTTTTAAATTCGTCTGGATGGCCAGAGGATAACCATTATTCAACTGTATATGACTTAGCCATTCTTTCTAATGCTTTAATTAGAGAATTCCCTGATCTATATTTATATTTTTCTGATAAGGAATTTACTTACAATGATATTAAGCAGCCTAATAGAAATAAATTATTATCATCTGTTCAGGGTGCTGATGGTTTAAAAACTGGTTTTACCAGAGCATCTGGTTGGGGAATAGCTGCAACCGCTAAAAGGGATGATAGACGTATTACTGCTGTTATTAACGGAACAAACAGCTCTAGATCGAGACTGAATGAAGCCTCCAATCTTATTAATTGGGCTTTTTCTCAAACAAGCCAAAAGTTACTAGTAGATGAAAATCAAGTAATTGTTCAAGTTGATGTATGGCTTGGTAATAAACCAAGAGTTAACTTGGTTTCTTCAAAAAAAATAGTCTCCACTTTATCTTTTGATCAAATACAATTAATAAAATCCTCTCTTGAATATAAAAGACCAATAGAGGCGCCAATTAAAAAAGGAGAAGTGTACGGAAAGCTCCTAATTGATATTGATGGAAAACCAAATATTGAAGTTGAGTTGATAGCACAAGAAAGCGTAGGTACTGTTAATCCAATTTCTAAAGTTTTCGCTGCAATGAAATATCTAATTTTTGGCACAAGTTTAGATGAATAAGAAAAAAGGATTGTTTATTAGTTTTGAAGGTCCAGAAGCTAGTGGTAAATCTTCTCAAATTTTATTACTACAAAAATATTTAACCAAAAAAAAAATATCTTTTATTACAACTAGAGAACCAGGTGGAACAAAACTAGCTGAGTCTCTGCGTAATTTAATTTTAAAGATTAAATCTGATATAAATATTGAGGAGGAAATCTTGATGCTTATGGCTGCAAGATCTCATCATATTAATAACATTATTAAGCCAGCTTTAGATAAAGGTAGTTTAGTTATATCTGATAGATTTGCTGACTCTACTTTTGTCTATCAAGGTTATGTTAATAATTTTGGTATTCAAAAGGCTAAGAGTTTACATAAAAATATTTTGAATAATTTTTTACCGCATAAAACTTTTCTTTTTAATTTATCTACTTCAAAAATAATAGCTAGACTTAAAAATAGAAAATCTAAAAACAAATATGATAAACTTGAGAGAAATTTTCATGATCAGGTAAATAGGGGATATGAACTTATATCAAAGAATAAAAGATTTATTAAAATAGATGCGTCTAAATCAATATCTTCTATTAATAAAAAAATTATAAATACAATTAATCTATTAATATGAAGAAAGTTATTGGTTTTGATCAAGAATTTGACTCAATTCTAAATCAACTATTAGATAATAAACTTAGTAACTCACTTTTATTAACTGGAAATAAAGGTATAGGAAAAAAATATTTTATTTCGCAACTTTTTGAAGAATATATAAAGAAAAGAGTTGAGAGCCAGCAAACTCATCATCATTTATCTCTTATTAAAAATAATTCTCACCCTAATATTAAAATTTTAGAAAAAGAGATAGATGAAAAAACCAAAAAGCTTAAAAATTTTATTATTATTGATCAAATTAGAAAAATAAATCAATTTTCTTTTGAAACTTCTATAATTGAAAATATCCCTAAATTTATTGTAATAGATAGTGCAGATGATATGAATTTGAATGCTTCAAATGCTCTTTTAAAAATTTTAGAAGAGCCAAAATTAAACACGTATTTTTTTTTAATATCGCACCAACCATCATCTTTATTACCTACAATTAAATCTAGATGTTTAAAAATCAATTTATCTAATCATAACTATGATAATTTTAGTAAAATTATAACAATATCAAATCCTGATATCGATGAAGAAACAAAAAAATTTCTCTATGATATTACCAATGGCTCTCCTGGGTTGATAAACGAATATGAATTTAATGAAATCCTAAATATCTTTGAGAGACTAATTAATTTGATTGAAGATAAAGATCCTTTTTCTGTGAGTAATAATGATACAATAAAATTTTTATCAAGTTTAGATAATGATCAATTAAAAATATTTTTATCTTTTATCAAATTTATATTAATAACAATTAATAAAATTAAATTAGGAATTAATATTACAAAAAATTATTTATCTGACAGTGTTCTAAAAATTCAAACAATCTCTGATAAGATATCATCAGATATTATTCAAAGAAAATTAGATTACTTGATTAATAATGAAAATGATTTATTCACCTTCAATTTAGATAAAAAAATATTTATGATTAACTTTATTACAGAATAGGTTCAACGATGTCTTTCTTTATTACTACACCTATTTATTATGTAAATGATGTCCCTCATATTGGTCATGCTTATACAACTATTGCATGTGATATTTTTTCAAGATTTAATAAATTAAAAAGAGAAGATACGTTTTTTTTAACAGGTACTGATGAGCACGGTCAAAAAGTTGAAAAAGCAGCATTAGTTCAGAAAAAAGATACTCAAATATTTGTTGATGAAATGTCAAAAAATTTCAGGGAGCTAGTTCCCTTCTTAGGATGTGATAATGATGATTTTATCAGAACTACTGATGATAAACATAAAAGCTCTGCTCAATTTTTATGGAATAAGCTAAAAAGTAATAATCAAATATATTTGTCTAATTATGAAGGTTGGTATTCAATAAGAGACGAGGCCTTCTACCAAGAGTCTGAATTGACTAAAGTGGAAAATGGATTTGTTGCTCCATCAGGAGCGCCAGTAGAATGGGTAAAAGAAGAAAGTTATTTTTTTAAATTATCTGAATGGGAAAACAAGCTGATTGAATTTTACGAAAAGAATAAAGATGCTATACTTCCTAAATCTAGATACAATGAGGTCACAAGTTTTATTAAAGGGGGTTTAAAAGATTTATCAATTTCAAGAACTACATTTAAATGGGGCATTAAAGTTCCTGAAGAGAATAATCATGTAATGTATGTTTGGATAGATGCACTTTGTAATTATATTACAGCTTTAAATTATCCTGATATAAATAATGATAAATTTAAGAAGTTTTGGCCTGGTATTCATATAGTGGGAAAGGATATTCTGAGATTTCATGCTGTATATTGGCCAGCATTTCTAATGGCAGCTGATCTAGAGCCACCAAAGAAAATATTTGCACATGGTTGGTGGACTAATGAGGGCCAAAAAATTTCAAAATCACTAGGCAATGTTATTAATCCTTATGAAATAATTGATCAATATGGTTTGGATCAAATTAGATTTTTTCTTTTTAGAGAAGTTCCTTTTGGTAATGATGGTGATTTTTCAAAAGACGCAATAGCGCAACGTGTAAACGCTGATTTATCTAATAACTATGGCAATTTAATTCAACGAATAGCATCCTTTATAATTAAAAATGCTAATGCCGAAGTGTCAAAACCAAAAAAAATTGAAGAAAAAGATGAAAAATTACTCCAACAATTTAATCTAACTTTTAAAAGCTATTTAAAAAATATGGAGAGTTTTCAGATTGATAAAGCACTAAAAAATATTTTTGATTATTTATCTGAAGTCAATGCATATGTAGATGAGCAAGCTCCATGGTCACTAAAAAAAATAGACACAACTAGAATGCAGGATGTTTTATATGTGATAACACTAATTACTATCAAGTGCTCTGTTTTGTTACAACCTATTATTCCTTCCAGTATTGATAAAGTTCTAAATATTTATAATTTCTCTTTAAAAGAACTTGATCTAGTAAACATAAATGACTTTAATCCAGATACGATAAAATTAAACTTACCTAAACCTATATTTCCAAGAATTGAAAAGTGATTGACTCTCATTGTCATTTAAATTTTCCTGATATTCGAGTAGATATAAAAAATATTATTAAAAGATGTGAGGCTAACGGTGTAAATAAATTACTTACAATTAATACTAACCCAGATGAATTTGATGATCATTTAAATTTAATAAAAGATTTTGATAATATTTATATTGCTTATGGAATTCATCCTGACAAAGTTATAGAAAATACTTATTTGTCATTTGCTGATATTGAAAATAGAATAAAAGATTCCAGAGTTATTGGAATAGGTGAAACTGGCTTAGATTTTTATCACTCTATTGAATTTAAGAAAAAACAATATGAAATTTTTGAGAGTCACATTAGGGCTTCAAAAGAATTTGACTTACCAATTATAATTCATCAACGAGATTCAGAAAAAGAGATAATTGAAGTCTTAAAAAAATATAAAAATGATAAATTAAAACTAGTATTTCACTGTTTTACAGGATCCAATGAATTATTACAATTTTGTATTGAAAATAAATATTATATTTCCTTGTCAGGGATAATTACTTTTAAGAATGCTAATATTTTAAGAGAAACTATTAAAAATGCATCTTTAGATCTTCTTTTAGTTGAAACAGACAGTCCTTTTTTAGCGCCTACTCCTATGCGTGGTAAAAATAATGAACCATCATTTGTAAAGTTTACAGCTGATTATCTTGCTAATTTTTATTCTATGAAAAATGAAACATTTTACCAATTAACAGATAATAATTTTTACAAATTGTTTTCTAGAGCAAAAGAATATAGTTAATATTAATGAAAATAAGAGTTTTGGGTTGTGGAGGATCTTTTGGATCTCCACTTGCGTGGGGAAGAAATGGTAATATAGATATTAACAATCCTCATAATTTTAGAACCAGGTCTTCAGTATTAATAAATTTAAATGAACAAAACATATTGATAGACACTAGCCCTGATTTAAGACATCAATTATACAAAGCAAAATGTACTAAAATAGACGCAGTTTTATTTACACATGAGCACTCCGATCATACCGCAGGTTTGCCTGATATGAGAGCAATGTCTCTAATTAATAAATCAATTATTCCAGCCTACTTATCTCCAGACATATTTGAATCTGTAACTAATAATTACAAATATATTTTTAAAGGAGTAAAAGATTATTCTCCTTTTATGACAGCCAATCTTATCCAAGACACTTTTTTCATTGGTGATAATAAAATTGAAACTTTTAAGCACAATCATGGCTCTATAGATGTTCAGACCTATAGAATAAATAATTTTGCCTATTCTACTGATATAAAAAATTTCTATGAGAATGATATTGATAAATTAAAGAATTTAGATTTATGGATAGTTGGTTTGCTCAGATATGATTCTCACCCATCTCATGCAGGTTTTGAACAAATCTTAGAATATATTAATTATATAAAACCAAAAAAAACTCTTTTTACTCATATGACTGCTCTATTAGATCAAAAAGATCTTTTATCTAAATGTCCACAAAATGTTATGCCTGCTTATGATGGTCTTGAAATTGCTTTATGAATGACTCTTCCATAGGTTTTATTGGACTAGGAAATGTAGGTTCTAAAGTTGCAAATAATATTATTAGTAATGGATATAAATTATATATTCATGATCTTGATGAAAAAAAATCACAAGATTTAGTTTCTAAAGGAGCTATTTTTTGTAAAAGTATTGAAGAATTAGTACCTAAAGTAACAGTTCTTATAACATGTTTGCCTTCTCCTAAATCTGTAAAAGAAGTTTTATTAAAATCTGTGCCTAAATTAAATCAAACACACTTATGGATCGAAATGAGTACAACTGATGAAAAAGATATGAAATATTTATCTAATTTAGTGCTTGATAAAAACGCTGAAGTTCTTGAAGCGCCAATCACAGGTGGACAGCATAGAGCAGAAAGTGGAAACATTTCAATTTTGGTTGGAGGTAATAGAGAATCATTTAAACGATCTTTTCCAATCTTAAGTTGTATAGGTTATCAAATCTTACATTGTGGGGAAATTGGAAAGGCGTCTACACTAAAAGTTGTAACAAACTACCTAGCCTCAATTAATTTGCTAGCTCTTGGCGAAGCTCTTATGGTATGTAAAAAATATGGGATAGATCTTAAAACTGCTTTTGAGGGAATTAAAATTAGTTCTGGAAATAGCTTTGTTCATGAAACAGAAAGTCAGGTTATATTAAATGGATCTTATGATGTAGGTTTTACGATGGATCTAGTATGCAAAGATGTTGGTTTATTTGATAAATTAACTAAAGATTATCAAATTCCCGCTGAAATAAGCTCTTTGATGCTGGATATTTTTCAAAGAGGTAGAAATAAATTAGGCGACCGAGCTTTGAGTACAAGTATCGTCAAAATACTTGAAGAACAATGTAATGAAAGGTTAAGGGCAGATGGTTTTCCTTCAATCCTTGAAGATGAACATGAAAAACAAAATGCAATGGAGATAATCATTTAAATGTCAAATAAAAAAGATTTTATGCCAATGGTATATGAATTTGAGAATGTTCGAATGAAAGAAGTTCCTAATACAGATTTATTTAATAGTTTTATTAAAACAACACAATTTGAGCAAATTTATAATGGAACATTATGGGCTGAAGGTCCTTGCTACATTCCGCACAGAGATATGTTAGTTTGGAGTGACAATCCTAATAATAGAATGTTGAAACTTGAAAATAATAAAATTTCTGAATTTAGAAACCCTTCTAACTTCTGTAATGGTAATACAATTGATAATGAGGAAAATTTAATTTCATGCTCTCATGGAGGCCGATGTGTTTATAAAACAGATGATAATTTAAATGTATCTATACTTGTGGATTCATTTGATGGTAAAAAATTAAATTCCCCAAATGATGTGTGTGTTAAATCTGATGACACTATATGGTTTACAGATCCTCCTTATGGAATTTTATCTGATTACGAAGGTTATGTAGGTGATCAAGAATATGGCGGATGTTTTGTTTTTAAATTTGACCCTCATAATAATCATCTAGAAGTTATGACTAAAAATCTTGATAGACCTAACGGTATAGCTTTCTCACATGATGAAAAAAAATTATATGTCGCTGATACAGGTGAAGATGTTAAATGCTTATATGTTTTTGATATTATAGATAATAAAATTTTAAATCAAAAACTTGTTTATGATTTTAAACCTTTTTTTTCAGATGGTTTTAGATGTGATCAGGACGGCAATATTTGGACTAGTGCTGGAAAGGCGATAAAATGCTTTAATCCAAACAACGAATTAATTGGTCAATTATTAGTTCCAGAATTAGTTTCAAATTTAGAATTTGGTGGTAAAGAAGGTAATATTTTATATGTCACAGCAACAAGCTCTTTATATAAAATGGAGTTAAATCAGATTGGAGCAAAATTTAGATGAGTAAAGATTTGAAAAATCAAAAATGTCAGGCCTGTTCTGGAAATACCCCAGTATTTAATGAGATGCAAATAAGTGAAAATTTATCTAAATTAGATAACTGGTCAGTAAACGATGAGCAAAAAATGATTTTTAAAAAATTTAAATTTAAAACCTTTAAACAAGCACTTAATTTTACAAACAAAGTAGGGGAAATAGCTGATATAGAAGGGCATCACCCGGATGTTTCACTTGGCTGGGGTTACTCTTTAATAATGTTACATACACATGCAATTAAAGGTCTTTCTATAAATGATTTTATTATGGCTGCTAAAATTGATGTTATAGATGAGATTTGACTTTTAACTAATTGAAAAATAATAATTAAAAAGAAATATAAAACCCTATAAATAACCCAGTTCCAAAAATAAAATGCCCAATAAGGTTTTGGGTTAGGGTCTTAAATTGTTGATCGGATTTAGAGGCAAAGAAGCCTAAATTATATGCAAATGGCATTAAGTAACACCAAGCGCCTAACACGGTAATGAAGCCAACAAAATAAGCGATTAATAATGAAGGGTAATCGAAGATTAAGAGATTAATAAACACATAAAATAATCCATATATAATACCTATTAAATAATGAATTATATACCCCCATAATAGTTCATTTTCTTCATCATCATCTTCTTGAAGAGACTTTCGAATATATCTTCCTTCTTTATATCCAAGAAAGTATCTACCTAAAAAATTCCATTTAGGTTTATCGATATTATATGCAAATTTTAAGGAGATATTAAACAAGTCAAAGATGATTGTAGCAATTATTCCTGAGATTAAACCTTGGAATATAAGCATTATCAAAGAGTTAAATTATTAAGTTCCACAAAAAGTTTGATAAACTTTTTCTTCATTAGTAGGTTCTTTCATATATTCATCTGGTATATCAGAATTATAAGGATCATTTAAGAGTGATATAAATCTATTCAATTCTTTATAATTTTCCTTTGAGCAATCATCAAGTATATTTTCTATAATATGATTTCTCGGTATGATTTTAGGATTTGCATTATTTATTTTTTTAGTTTTATCGTTTAATTTTCTTCTTTGATTAAGTTTGGATATCCATTCGTGCATAAAATCAAATTTGTTTAAATTATTATGTTTTATTTTAACAAAAGTGTTTGTGTAATCAAGTTTATAGATTTGCATTAAATCTAGTAATTCTCTTATAAGCTCTTTATCTTTTTCGTGATTTTGATTAACTCCAATTTTATCTTTCATCATTTTCAACCAAAGATCATGGTATATGGTTTCATATTTTTTAAGTATGTTTTCAATTTTTTTAATAGCTATTTTTTCATTAGTATCAATCAAATGTAAAAAAGTTTCAGCTAAACGTGCTAAGTTCCATAAAGCTATCTTAGGCTGATTATTGAATGCATAACGACCATTTTTATCAATAGAGCTAAACACTTTGTTAGGATTGTATTCATCTAAAAAAGCACATGGCCCATAATCAATAGTTTCTCCAGACAAAGACATATTATCAGTATTCATTACCCCATGAATAAAACCAACTCTCTGCCAATCTATAATTAAATTAATTTGATCTTGAGTTATTTTTTCAAAAAATTTTAAGTACTTATCATTTTCATTTAGTATTTCTGGATGAAGCCTATTGATAGTGTACTCTAATAATTCTTTTATATCATTTTGTCTTTTGCTTAAACTAGCAAGCTGAAATGTTCCTACACGAATATGACTTTTAGCAACTCTTACCAAAATTCCACCTTCTTCAAAAGTTTCTCTTTGAATTTTTTCCCCAGTATTTAAAATAGCAAGAGATCTTGTTGTTTTAATATTTAGATTATGCATTGCTTCACTTACAATATATTCTCTTAGCATTGATTTTAGCGTTCCTTTTCCATCACCATTTCTTGAGTAAGGTGTTTTTCCAGAACCTTTAAGTTGCACATCAAATCTCTCGTTTTTATTATTGATATGCTCACCTAATAAGGTGGCTCTTCCATCTCCTAAAATTGTAAAATGACCAAATTGGTGACCTGCGTAAGCTTGAGAAAAAGAATTAATTTCTCTATTATTAATTGATTCAATAATTACTTTATCAAAATTATCACTTTCCATATTAAGCTGATTAATTAAGTTTTTATTTCTTAATAAAACTTTTAAATTTGGAAATTTTTCAGCTCTTGTTTTTGAATAAAAAATTTCAGGTAAAGTTAAATAAGAGTTTTGAAAATTCCATTGTGTTTGCATAGTTAGTAAAGAATTAAATAATGATAATATTTTACATTAAACAATTTAATAATAATAATATTAATTTATAATAATTTTTATGAAGTATTTTTCTTTAATTAAATCAGCTTGGCATGATTATGATAATTCAAGAAAAATAAAGGATATTACTGATATCAGTATAAAGGTTTCAACTAATCATGTTTACAGAATTATACTTATAGATGGATCAAAAATAATTGCTAAAGTTTCTGACTATGGATACATTTCTAATTTTTCTGAAGACCATTCAATTATTAATGCTTTATCTATAAACTTACCTTATCCATTTGAAAATTTTTTAGCCAAGTCATTAACAAAAAAAGGAAAACTGTATATTTATGAAAAAAAAATTAAGCAATCTCCTGTCTGGGTAGTTTTTTATAATCCTATAAGGACATCAAAAAAACCAACAAAAAAACAAAATAATTTTAAAATAATAAAATTAGGAAAAGAATTAGCAAATTTTCATCTTGGGTGCAGAAATATTTCTAATATTTTGCCTGATAAATCTAAAAAATTTAATGAAGATATTAATTTTATAAAAAATAATATCTCTAAAAGTAAGTATTCACATTTTGACAAAAATCAGAAAAAAGAAATTATTTCACAATGTAATATTTTTATAAAAAATACTAAAAATTTATTAAATAAAGAAGATTTGCTACCCGTTTTCATAGATTGGAATATTGGAAATTTTTCTATTGATCAAAATTATAATTTTTTTAGTAGATGGGATTATGATTGGTTTAGGATAGGTCATAGAACTCTTGATTTTTACTTTTTAAGTCGTGTTTGTTCCTCTCAAGGAGATTCAACTTTATTTACATACTCACCCTTAACTTTAATGGAAAAAAGATTCATGATTTTTTTAAAATCCTATCACAGCAAATATCCATTAAATGAAAGTGATTTTATTTTAATACCAGAAATGTATCGTTTCTTTATACTTAATTATGTTATTAAGGATGGTTATAGATTTTTTAATAAAAGCATAGCAAAAAAATTAATACAAGACTCGGTAAATCTATATTTACCAAATATTAATAAAATTGTAATCTCTGATAAAATAAAGAACCATGTGCTAAAGTGAAAACTAAAATTAAAACACTCAACGCTTCTTGTTTATGCAAAGGTATTGATATGAAAATAAAAGGTGATTTTAGGCCAGTTATAAATTGTCATTGCATTCAATGTACAAAAACTCACGGTAACTTTGCAGCATATACATCAGTTTTAGAGGAAAATATTACCTATAAATCTAAAAATACACTTAAATGGTTTGCTTCTTCAAAAAAGGCTAAAAGAGGTTTTTGTAACAAATGCGGTGCTAGTGTGTTTTTTAAAAGATATGGAAGTAAAACTATATCTATATCTGCTGGACTACTTAAAAACCCAACAAAATTAAAGACTGTTTTGCATATCTACACTAGCAATAAGAGAGATTATTACGAAATATCAGATAATTTACCAAAACATAAAAAATATACTTAAAACATGGAAAGCATTAATTCTATTATTAATTTCAGCAAACACCCAATTAATGATCTTAATTATATTCAAGAATGTCATTCGTTAATTAAAAAAAATTCACTATTAATTCTAGAAAATTTTTTATTAGATAAAAGTCTCACAAATATTTTAAATGAAGCAAAACAATTAGAAGGTAAAGCTTTTTATTGTGAGCAACAACATACGATTTTATTATCTAAGACATCAAATAATTTCGATGACAAAGACCCTTTAAATCGTCCTATGACAAGTGATAAAGGCTGTATACCCCATGACTTAATAAATCATAAATCAGATTTAAATATTTTATATCATTCTGATATTTTTAAATCTTATATAAAAAATGTATTGCATTTGGATAATATTTTTCCTTATGCTGACAGTTTATCATCAATTAATTTAAACTATTATCAAAAAGGACAGCAATTAGGTTGGCATTTTGATAATGCATCTTTTGCAATCACTTTGATGATACAATCCTCAACTTCAGGAGGCGAGTTTGAATACATAACTGAGGGCAGGGACTCTAAATCTAATTTTGTTGATAAAAAATTAATATCTAATGCTATTGATGGAGTTTATCAGCCTAAAAAATTAAATGTTAATGATGGTACCTTAATATTGTTTTACGGTAGAAATTATCTCCATAGAGTTACGCCAGTTCAAAGTGATACCCCAAGAATTTTAATTACCTTAAACTATAACGAAGAAAGCAATATAAAATTATCAGAAAATGCAAGATTGACTTTCTTCGGCAGAACTAATTAATTT
>Ga0255758_10002256_pt1 | contig 18180 bp, 16 predicted proteins | sample 011ome_24_FD_179958 | JGI IMG/M metagenome (GOLD analysis project Ga0255758, IMG submission 179958) | Coastal salt marsh microbial communities from the Groves Creek Marsh, Skidaway Island, Georgia - 011513CT metaG (version 2) | ecosystem: Environmental > Aquatic > Marine > Intertidal zone >...
CTATAAAGTTAAATAAACTTTGCATTAATATTCTAAGTTATATTCAACGGCTATAGCCATATTCTTATTAAAATCTTTCCACGGTAATACTTCATTTCCTTTTTTAATAAAGATAGAAAACTTATCAGTTTCTTCTACGATATCACATATAATGTGTCCACCATATACTTCTTGACCTACAGCGTAATGCATAGCGTCATTCTTATAGTCTCTACCTATACTAATTTTTCTTACCAGTGACATGATTTTATTCTGCCTTTAATACTTCTGGTCCTACAACTTCTTCTTCTTCGATTGGTTTATAGGTTCCATCTTGGATATTGATTTGAACTTTACCGTACTTTTCTTCAAGTTTAGCTTGGAATTTGTTTAAATCATTTTGAACTTCAGCAGCAGCATGATTAATTTGATGCTTTTGTAATTCAAGGTTTCCAATTTGTGTTGCAGCGTTATTTAGTTTTCCTACATAACCTTGCAATTCTTCTAATTGTTCTTGGGTAATTTTGTTTTCACTCATGGTTTTAAAATTAAAATTAAATTGTTAATAAATTAAATTAAGCTGGGTTTTCAGTTTCTTCAACTGGAGCCCATGGCATTTCTGCCTCTACATTTTTTGGTGTTATTTTATCACTAATTGCTTTTTCAATCACTTCATTCATGTGATCAACTGGGTGATTAGCTTGTGCCCATGTAATTACATCCGCTTCTGTTAATTCACCAAGCGCTGTAAAGTTTTCTGAATCAGGTGCACCGATTGGGCAAGCGCCATTAAAAACAGCTTCCTCTCCAGAATCAGCATCTGTACCTTTATATTCAAAGTTAACGTGTGTGATCACATCTGACAATCCGTCAAGTGATGGTGCTTTTTTCATAGCCGTGATCTTCCATTCATAAGATAAATTCATAATTTATTTTTTAATTGTTTGACTTATAATTTATTATTACTTGTTTTACTGATTTTCTAAAGTTTCTATTCTTGACTTAAGATTATCAATAATTGTTTGTTGTTCTTTTATTGCTTCTACTAATAATGCATTTAATTGACCATAAGATATTGATTTAGTTCCTAATTCATCATTCGCTGTATGAACTACTTCAGGAACTACGCTTTCTGTTTCTTGTGCAATTAAACCAATTTGATTTGCTTCTGTATTTATATCTGTTCTATTATAATAAACACCTCTTAATTGATTTACTTTATTTAAAGCATTATCAATAGTTACTACATTTTGTTTTAATCTTTCATCTGAATACTGTGTTAATGTACCATTTATAGTCATATTCGCAGTTGTCATATAAAAATAAAATCTAGTACTATTTCCCTGTCTCCAATGTATGTCTCCACAGTTACCATCAAAATATGTATGTGAATTATTAGTATGGAATCTGAAGTGGTTACCCGATCCGCTAACACCAGTATTACCTAAATATATATTACCTGTTCCAGAATTACCTGCTTGTATTGTACCACTTGTATGTAAGGTAGCTATATAACTTGTAGAGTTAACATCCACATATCTTGTTGTGTCATCATAATCGTAAAATCTTTCTGCATAGAAATTTGATGCTGTTTTTATAACACCGCCTGATGGCGAAAAAATACTATTACCACTTGATAAATATAAGTATCCACCACTAGCGGACAAATTACCTATAGCTGTAACACTTGCTCCAAACAAAGCATTATTGGTTGTAAGGTTTATTTCTAATGGCCATCTACCACCAACTTGGCTCCAGCTAGTGGTATCATTACTACCTCTTAGAACATAAAATATATTAGAGTTTACATGGATCATAGCTGAGTTATGATTTGTATCTCTAAAATATATTGTAGGGGATGAACCTCTTAAAACTACTCCACCTGAATCAAAATAACTGTTTGTATCAATAGAATCATAAAATATAGGTGCTCTAAATGAGCCCGCTGCAGTACCGTACCCTGCTTGCCAACTATTACCAGAAGTTCCATGCACTGTCCATAACGTAGTGTCGCTTCCCACAAAAGCAAATTCATTTGGGTTTGCACTATTACTCCATATATTACCAGGACCTCCATTACCATTTGTTCCATATCTTGCACCACTATTACCAGCCCAAAATAATCCCCAAGTATTACTTGCAGCTGTCATCATCCACGCACTATAATCACTTGCCAACCTAAAGGGGTAGTTACTTTGTCCATCGCCACTTGTGGTTACCCTCCCCAAAAACGCATCAGCAAATGTACTGACTAAATTACTTGTGCCACCCGCGTCTAAATAGTATGCTGTATTTGTATCGTAATATATTGGGGCAGTAATTGAAACTGAATTAGTATCAGCAACATTAGATCTTAAAAAGTTTGAGCCTTGAACACCATCTAGTGTATCAGCATCTAAGCCATTACCGGATCCTTCATCTGAAGTATTCAAAACCCTATATTGAGTCGTTTGACCGCCAGAATAAATTGGGCCAGTAGTCGTTATACCACCGTTTATAGTTAAATCTAAATCTACTTTAGTTCTTTCTGTCATAGAGTTGTAAGAACTAACATCTCCTGGATCAGTTCCATCAGCAATCCAATCTTTTAACACCCATCCACTTTCTTGCGCATTACCACCAACTATTGCCGCGTAAACAGTATTACTACCCCCATCAATATAAACCTGTAGAACAGCACCGTCATAAGTACCATTTTCTTTTATTCTTATATATCTAAAGTTAGTACCACTATATCTTGAATTTGCTAAAACAGTTATATCATTTGATGTGTCCGTACCAAAATGATGAGACGCGCTAAACAATACAGACTGATGATCGCTACTTGCAGTATCCCATATTTGAAATTCTCCTAATGCCCTATCGCCTGTATTTGTAGCAATTGTATACCAACCTGCTGCTGCGTTTGTTGCACTATGATTATTTATATAACCTCTGTTGAAAAAAGTTTGCATTTCAGACTCCGTATAATATCTATCATCATGAGTATGACTTGCACTAGCAAAGGCACTCGCATGTTGGCCATCCAGTGTATCTGCATCTAGACCTGATCCAGATCCATCATTCCCTTGATGCCATAAATTATATGTACTACCACCTGTTGTAAATGTACCATTACCTCTTAAATAATGAGTACCACCGACATTTGAACCTATATAAACTCCATAATTAGTATTCCATCCAATAGCATCACTCATAACATTAGATGTAATCCAAGTGCCTACCTGAGCTCTTACGTCTAAATCATCATCTATTTCTACTCTGTTTAAAACACTAGTACCAGCTGGATCTACATAATAAGCGGTATTGTCTTTGTCATATATATTACCTGAAACAAAAAATCCGCCTTCTGCCCAAAAGTCCATTCTTCTCACTGTAGAAGTTGTTCCCATTCCAACAAAATTCAATGAATTTGCTGTGTGATAGCCTGCAGATATTTGTGCTGAATTTATTTCATAACCACTATTGTTCCCACCAAAAATAAACCCATCAGATCCTATTTGCATATATGCAGTTGGCGTATCTTGATTACTTGTGTTTTCTATTTCAAGTCTATTTATTCTTGATGTAGAAGCTGCATCAATATATCTTCCTGTATTGCCTGAATCATAGAATATTGGTGACCTTACGCTATTTTGAAATTGTGCTTGTCCGCTATTATAAACCCATGCCCCAGGTGAATTCCATGCACCAAATGTTACACCTGTATGCCCACTTAAATTTATAGCACCTCTTGATCCCCCCTCAAAATTTGATGACCACGTGCTACCAAAAACATGAATTGTATTTTGTTCGGAGTTATTATAAAAAAACCTTAACGCGCCATAACCTGATGTACTAGCATCTTTAAATTCTATCTTTTGATTACCAGTTGTGCCATTGTTAATTTCTAATATAGCGAATTTACTCGTGCTAGCCGGGTTTGCATAATAACCAGTGTTATTTAAATCATAAAATATTTCAGATCTAGCTGATGTTCCAGATAAATGTAATGCTCTATTGGTATTACTACCTGTGTAAAAATCTAATTGCCCATAGTTTGTTTGTATCCTTGGTATATTGGATGTTAATGGCGAAAGCCATAAATAAGTACTGGCATCATTACTTTGTATATTTAATGCAGATGTCCAAGCGCCAGGATATGAGCCCATTGAGTTTTCAGTATCACCATCTTCTTTTATTGTTATTTGTCTAGGTAAACCTGTGCTTGATGTATTAAATGTTGCTTTAGCAAAAGTAACCGCTGTACTTGTACTAGCACCTCTTGCTGTAACTGTAGCTAATGTATCTGTTTCTGTATATGAAGTTAGATAACCTGCACTTGCATGGTTACCCCATCCGTATGCTGTATCCCAGTTTGAAATATTTAAATTCGCACCGGTTACATTTCCTGAAGCGGTTATATTAGCTATATTAACTAAATTCCTACTGGAATCCATTACATAAGTACCGTTTAACTGATATGCTGAAGAATTAACTACAGAAAAATGACCAGTACCAGATGAAGCTGTTACATTTCCTGAAGCGGTTATTGCCGCTACTGTAATATTATTTACATTTAAATCGTATTTGCCACCACCTCTAGTTGCCCAATTATGCCAACCATTACCAGCCGCGTTTAAAACTCTTAATGTAGATCTAGTATATAAAAAGCCAAATAATTCTAAATGATTTGTACCACTAATTGCTACATTACCTGTAAAAGTACCACCAGCTAATGGCATTTTAGTTGCAATGCTATTTGTAACTGTTGTGCTAAAGTTTGCATCATCGCCTAAAGCTGCTGCTAATTCATTTAATGTATCTAATGTGCTTGGTGCGCTATCAACTAAATTAGATACTTGTGTGTTTACATAGCTTTGTGTTGCATAGCTATTTGTTGTTAAATAACTTCCAACTCTTGCGTCAGTATAATAAAGATTTGTACCCTCACTTAAATCGCTTGTACTTGCTGCGGCTATTCTAGCATCAGCTCTCGCATCTGTGTAATATAAGTTCGTTCCCTCGCTTAAATCACTAGTTGATTTAGCCGCAAATGCAGTATTAAATCTTGCTTGTGTGTAATATAAATTTGTTCCTTCAGATAAGTCTGAAGTTGATTTACTACTTAAATCTAAATTGCTACCAACTTGTAATGCAATTCTAGCATCAGCTCTTGCATCTGTATAATATAAATTAGTACCTTCAGATAAATCTGATGTACTTAAATCACCTATTCTTGAATCAACCCTGGCAGTCGTAAAGTATAGATTACTTCCTTCTCCAATATCTGAAGTAGTAATACCGTGACTTGAATGTAAGTGTCCCTGGGTTATTGACCCGTCTTGTATAAAATCACCTGATACTTTAGTTAATGCCATTTATTTGATCCTTTAATGTTTGTACTTCCTGAGTTAATTCTTGTATTGCTTTTGTTAAAATAGGTATCATTTTTTCATATGTTATTCCAAAATGATCTTGCTCTACATCTCTATCTACAACTAAATTTGTTTTAGTTGAAATATCGTAACCATAAGATTTTTCTACTTCTTCAACTTCCTGTGCTAAAAATCCTAATGTTAATTCTTCTAATTTATTTTCACCTGTGGGTGTTCTGTCTTCATAATCAGATCTTTTATCCCATCTAAATGTTACTGGATTTAATTCATTAACAAAATCTAAACCTACGTTTATAGGTGTTATATCTGTTTTATCTCTTGCATCTGAATTTACTGTCCAACTAATCTGTATTCTTGCTGTAGTATGGGATTCGTTACCCATATGTATTTGATTACTACCGGTTGTTACACCAGCTATAGATTGTGGTGATTGGTAACCTGTTCTACCTGAATTTATTCCAAATAGCAGGTTGTTGCCTCCACTAGAAACATTGTAACCAGCAGCATCACCCATTGCAATATTATTACTACCACTGCTTACACTATATAAAGCTGCATAACCATACGCAAAGTTTCTACTACCAGTGGTACAGTTTCCTAATGCCTCAACACCAAAAGCCGCATTGTTAGTACCAGACGAAATAGCATTCATAGTGGTACTATTACCCATTCTTATGTTATTAGCAGAACCATGCTGCGTATAATTAAATTGCAATGCGTTTAAAACACTAGTAGAAGCAGGATCTGTATAATAATTTGTATTATTAGAATCATAAAATATAGGTGCTCTAACCTGTGTAAATGAGGCAAAATCTTTTGTAATTTTTGCAATTTCTTCATAAGTTGAACCTGCTGAACCTATAAAAAACCAACCTGTTGTTGAATTATTTTCAGCATACTCTACAAATGATGTTTGATGTCCACCTAATATTGCAGCTTGTGCTTTTGATTGCCCAGGTCTCGCATGTCCTCTAATTGATATAAAGTGGTTCCAGTTATCATAACCTTTATATACTGTATATCCATCAGTAGTATAATTAGTACCTACAAAATAATTACCTCTAATTGTACCAGCCGTATTAATACTAGTTGCGGACCCAGGGTCAACATAATAAGACGTTGCTAATGCATCATAAAATATAGGCGCTCTAAGATCTGTATTGTTATATAATGTACCTCTTGTATCAATTGCATATCCTGGATCTCCTGATCCTAATCCGCCCCAATCACCACCAATACCAACTCTTCCGTTTTCATGAAATGTCATTAGGCTTGTACCCAAATACCCAGCTATACCATTATGAGGATTATAGTTTGAATTACCTTGGCTAGTATTTGAAAATCCAATAAACAAATGCTCCCCATCACCACTACTACCAAATACCCATTGTCTTCCGGCATTTCCATTATGCGTAAATTGTATCGTGGGGCCATGATTTGCGTTACTTGTTACGGTGTGATTTAATGTTAATGCTGGATATTGCCCAGTCATATATATTAATGGTCGCGTGTTAGTATCTTGATGCGTATATGTTAAACTTTCGCTTGTTTGCCCAATAACCAATTGGTTACCTGTGCTTCCACCTGTACTTCCTGAAAGATATAAATCTCTTTGTACAATAATACCATTGTTACTGCTATTTGTAGTTTTTAAAACTTCATCATCATGAGCATATAAAGCTACTGTATGGGTATTTGTATTACTGCTTGTATTAGTTATTACTAGACAATTATATGCGCCATTTGTACCACCTCTAATATGTAGACCTCTATATGCATTCCATTTTATACCATCAAACCCACTGCCGGCTGCACCTCTAGTTGTTGGCCCACCGTAATAATCATTCCATAATGCATGATTTTGATCTGTATTTGCCGCAAACCATATCGCATTATTAGCTTGGCCTCTTTGCATTTGCAGCTGACCATATAAATTTATTTGTTGTAAAACTGAATTAGTAGCTGCATCTACATAATAACTTGTATTATCTTTATCATAAAATATAGGTGCTCGCATATCCACGTCACTTCTTAAAGTAACTGTTGATAACACTTGGTCACCATATACTCTAAATAAATGATCAGCTGACCAATGACCTATACTAACGAAGTTATTGTTGCTTCCTGCTGCTGCCCAATAATATCCTATATAACCTGAATTTTTTGTAGTACCTGATTTACCAATAACAAATATATTTGATTGGTTTGCTGTTTGGTTAGCAGTAAATAATTCACCCGTGTGAATAAATGCAGATGAAGATGGATTATCTATTTCCAATGTAGCGGCATTTGCGGTACCAGTACCCTGTAATTTTAATCTATAAAATACAGATTGGCTAGTTGGGTAAGCATAATAAGCGGTGTTAGATAAATCGTAGTATATAGGTGATCTAGTATCTACATGGTTTGTTACATTACCTGATGTTGTTATTGTAACGTGATCAGTGCTGTTATGTCTTATAGTAAATTTATTTGAATTTGCATTTGGGAATCTAACTAATGACCATTGACCGGCGCCAGTACCTGACGTTCCTGCAACTGCACCTAATATTAATGATGAATAATCATTACTACCAGGGAACATTCTTATGTTTTCATTATAACTATTCCCAGCGGATATTTGGACTGTGCCGTTAAATTCATGTCTATCTTGAGCATCTTTAAATATTGTTTTTGTGGTAGTTTTAACCATTCTAGTCCAATACGATGTATTAGATAACCCTGTACCTGCATATGTAGATCCCTGGTTTTTTGAACCGTCTGATCTTGTTAATGTGATCATCCCATCCGCATCTGAATAACCAGCATAGCCTGCGTTATTCCAACCACCAATGTGAAAGGTTGGAAAAGCTGTGCTAGAGCTATTTCTATTTAAAAATAAAAATCCATCATTGTGATTGTATGCGTATTGTGCAGTACACCAGCCCTCACCTGAAATTACTTCATTTGCGCTTCTAAAATATATACCTGAAGCATCAGAAGTGCTGGCTACATTGGCTAAGTTAACTGTATTTCTTGCAGCAGCTAAATTACCTGAAGTTATATCTGAAGCAGCATGGGTATGTGATGAACTGGCAAATGCACTCGCGTGTTGACCATCAAGTAAATCAGCATCTAATCCAGAACCGCTTCCGTCATTTCCGGCATGCCACATTGCATTTCCTTTCCAAGTTATTGTTGAATTATTATATAATTTTAAACCTTCATAATATGTTCCATTTCCATCTTTATACCCAAAATCAACCCATCTATTAGCAGTAGCGCCATCATACCTAAATTTCCAACTAGGTCCATTTAAACTTCCATTGTCTAGTACATGGTATTCAACTTGATTAGACATTGGTCTAAATAACCATGAACCGGCTTGTACAATACTTAAATTACTTGTGCCATGAGGGTTTAAATAATAACCAGTATTATCTGAATCATAAAATATTGGCGATCTTGATGAGCCTGGAGAATATGTGTATGTAGTATAAATTACAAACTCGTCATTTGTTCCACCTGTTGTAAATGTAAAAGTGTCATTACTATTATGATATCTTATTCTTCCACCATAATCTTGTCCATCTCCTTTACTAAAATCAATCCAACTACCAAAAGTAGAATTTGTTGAAGCAAGGTCTATATAAGCATAAGCAGACGTATAATTACCAATTGCAACACCACTACTTCCATTTCTCGCATTAAGTGCTGTATTTGTTCCTGTAAAATCCCCAAAACCACTTATAGAACCAGAAAAAGTAGCAGATGTTCCAGACAATGCACCCGTTAAAGTTCCACCGGCAAGAGGTAATTTTGTAGCTATAGAGTTAGTTACAGTTGTGCTGAAATTAGCATCGTCCCCTAACGCAGCAGCAAGTTCATTTAGTGTGTCTAAAGTTGAAGGCGCTGAATCTACAAGGTTTGAAACCTGTGTATTAACGTAGCTTTGCGTAGCATAGCTATTATTTGTTAAATAAGTACCTACACGTGTATCCGTATAATATAAATTTGTTGCCCCTTCAGATAGATCATCTGTGTCATGATTGCTCAATGATGCAATAGTTGTTGGTGTTGTATAACTCATAACACCTGTTGTTGAGTTATAACTTAAATCACCTCCAGAAGAAATTGAACTTCTAGATCTTGCATCTGTATAATATAAATTTGTTGACCCTTCTGTTATATTATCTGTAGTTCCAGATAAACCGCCTAATACAGGTGGCGTATATGTAAACACACCTGAACTATTATTATATGCTAAATTACCATCTCCCGCTGCTGTTCCTTCTGCTCCTACACTTAATAAACCTCTTGCAGTACTTGTAAATTCTGTAGGTGTTGCAACTCCAGATGAATTACCTAACCAAAAATAATCATTAGTAATATTTGGTATGTCGTTTGTTCTAAGTATTGATGATACTAATAACGACCCTGCGCTGCCACTTGCAACTCTTGCAACTTTAGCAATGTTTTGAATTAAATTAGTACCTGTTGGTTTTGTCATCGTAAGACCACCACCAGATTTTACATATACTGTATCGTTTGAACTAGTAGATGTACTGTCAATTGTATCTGTTGTAATATTTCTTAAATAACCACCTGTAATTACATAACCTTCTGCATTTACAGCAAGTGTTTGTAATAATAAACCAGCCGCAGGCATTTTAGCACTATTACTTGCATCTGCTGGTGCAATTTCTAATCTTGCTGAACTACCAACATTACCTGTAATATATACGGGTTCTCCTTTGGCTATACTTGCAGTATGTGTATTTTTAACTGGAATAATAACTGAACCTGCTGCTAGATCGTCAGAGGTAGTTGCTGTAGAAAATGTTATAACTTCTATGTCTGCATTTAAAGGTGGTGCAGTAGAAAATGTAAGTGTAGTGCCACTTATTGAATATGTGTCTTTGTTTTGATAGACACCGTCTATGTATGTTTGTGTAATGTTCTCATCAGTTACCGATACTGAAAGCGTAAAGTCAACAGTACTATTATCTCCTGTAAATTCATCTAAATAGACAACTGTTGAATTTGCTTCGTTAGTTATCCAATTTGTGCCTGAACCAGTTGAAGACAATACCTGTCCTGCAACACCTAGATCTCCAGATGAGTCAACTAGGCCTCGCGTAACCTCAATATCGGTTAAAAACTTTTGAGCCATTAAATTTTATTTTATCCTATTTTACTTACTAATACTCTGATGTCGTTAGTAGCAGGAGCTGAACCAAAGCTAACTGTCACAACTGATGTAGAAGTTCTTACGACGTCTGCATAAACTGTGTCATTTGAACTTAAATCATATAGTTGTACAATTACATCTTTAGTACCTAAATTGTGTGTTACAGTAAATGATGTATCTGTGTTATTTCCAATAGTTGCAGAAAATGTACTTTCACCAACTGTTTGAATTTCATAATAGTCGGTCCCGTTTTTAGTAAGTTCCCAAATATCAGTTGTTTCATTCCATCTTAATGCTACATTATCATCAGCCGTTCCCCTTTCAACTTCAATACCACCATTTTCACTTGGTGTTGATCCTGTGTAATTACTATTTAATGTAATAATATTATCAGCAAGATTTATTGTTTCCGTATTGACCGTTGTTGTCGTACCTGAAACAGTTAAATCTCCACTAACAATTAAGTTACCAGAAACAGTTGGGTTTGTTACTAAACCAACGGTTATTGTATCACCAGAAACAGATGTTTCAATTTCATTAGTTGTACCTGAAATTGTTAATGTATCTGTACCTAATACAACGCCATTATCAGTTCCACTATCTGCTGCTATATCTAATGTAGTTACAATAGCTGCTGTTGAAGCTGATGTTAGCCTACCTTGTTGATCTACTGTAATAACCGGTATTGCAGTAGTAGAACCATAAGTTCCAGGTGTTACTGCTGTATCATCAAGATCAATTTCTAATTGACTACCTGTTAATGTTGTGGATATTCCTGTATCACCCGAAATAGTAAATAAGAAATCGCCGCTGGTTACATTATATGAATTTGTATCATCAGCAGTTATTTGAATTCTTTGAATATCACCAGAAACGGGTATCCAGCTACTACCATTATAAAAGTACAGTTGCTTATCTCCCGCTGTACTATCATAATATATCTGACCCTCCGAAGGTGTCCCAGGAGCAGTCGCTAAGTTTTGAATTACTGCATTTTGTAATTCATTCTTGTTAAGATTAATTGAGCCCTGTACATCTAAGCCCGTTAAAAATGAGATTGCCATATTTTTTTATTTAGTTTATATATACTTTGCCTTGAAATGAGGCTGAAAATGTTAATGTAAATGAGTTTGTATCTATATGTTGTACATCGCCTACTAAATGTGATCCTGCTGAATCTACTGTAGTAACTGATGGAAACTTAGCTAATTCATGTGTTATAGTTACTGCTGTATTTGCTGTAAACTGATATAATGAACCATCTGTTGGCCAAGTTAAATGTTTATCGCTTTGTCCTTTTGGTGAAAAAGACATGGCGTAATATTTATCTTGAACTAATGCATTATTACCTTCTCTGAATGTTAATGTAAATGTTGAATAATCATTTCCAGAATCAGTAACTGATGTTATTGCATATTGTCCAAAATTATTTTGATTATCTGTTTGTGTAAGCATTATAAACAAACCTTCAAAATATTCTAAATACTGTTGAATGTTTTGTCCATTAGTATTTATATGTGAAAAATCAATTGAAGTTACATTTGAAAAATTTATAGGCTGTCCACCGTTTACTGTAAAACTACCTGCTTGCGGTGTGCTACCTATTTGAAACTTATATATTAATTGACCATTAACATTTATTAAGCTAGACGTATTTAAAAAACCAGCAATGTCTTCCATTGAATAGTTTCTTGTTGATCCAGATATATCAGAGCCTATAACCTTATCATCCTTAGTAACAACAGGATCTTTTATATACGTGCTTATTCTAGCCATTTAGTTTATTTTTTTACTATAGTTGAAATCTTTTCTAATCCTCTAGATGTAAAATAAAAACCTAAAGCATAAGATAAAATTTGTCCCATCAATTCTACATATTGGTTTGCAATATTAAAGCTACCAAAGTTACCATCAGTCACTGCAAATAAAGTATATATTGCTAAACTGAATATTGTAATCATTGGACGAATATTTTTTGAAAGCCACGAATCTGATGCCATATCCGCTTTATGTCTTGCAGATATTTCTTTTTCTAATGATAATTCATGCTCTTGAAATATCAAAGTCATTTCTTTTTCAAAATTAGCTTTCTCATCTTTAGTTCTTACAAACTTATCTACAAGTCCACCAATTTTATCCGCTACATCCAATCCTGCCCCACCAAATAATTTTGCAAATAATTGTTTCATTATTTTTTATTCTTTTTATTAAAGTAATTCATTGCTTTAGGCGAAAGCTGCATTGGTTTCATTCCGTTTCCTGCACCTTTAGCTAATTTGTTCTTTAAAATTTTAATCTTATCAGATTCGAAAATTTCTTTTACATTTGGCAACGCACTTGTTGTAGAAGAACCTGGTACTTTTTCTTTTACAATAACTCTACCCTTTTTACCAACACTAGGGTTAATAGCTTGAAGATCTTGTTTTTTACTAATTTTATTAACATCCTCAAGTCTATTTTTTATTCTAGTATTTTTTTCTTGTCTAGATTTTAAATTAGCAAGCCTTCTTTCTTGTCTTTTATTTAGACTTTCTTTGTTTTCTAATTTACCAATAACTTCACCAAGTCTTTTACCTTTTTTATCTTTTCTACTTATTAAATTTTCTTCAAACTTAATTCCCCTAGCTCTTTGTCTTTTGTCATAACTTGTAAAAGCATCACCTTTAACTTCCGGTGTACCAGGTTGCGGTATACTTGCAAGATTAACTACAGCATTAAAACTATCTAATGTTTGATTATTAGTTTTACCTTCTGCTGTAGGATTATGTGTTCCGTATTTTTCTAAATTAAATTTTTTAGCGGCTTCAACAATAGAAGGATCTAAATCGCTATATAATTTTGTTCTAAAAGTTTTATTAAGATTAACATCAGAAACGCTCATGTTCTCCCCTCCAAAATTTACATTATCACCTACTTTAGGCAAATCTAAACCCGAAAGCTTTGATGGATCATTTATTAAAGAAAGATTAAGATCTGTAGTTGGATCTAATTTATAAGCTGGATTACCCGCCATTTTTAAACCTTCTTTGTTTACCATTTTATAATTCATTTGGTAACCTTTAGGTTTCATTGCATTTGCTTTACTACCATCTTCGTTTAATACACCTTTACCTATTAAAATATCTTTTTGAGTAACTTTCCCGTCACCCGAAAGATCTTCCATTTTAAATGCGTATTTTTCTATTTGAAGGCCTCCGCCCTCTTTTGATTGTCCTGGCATGATTTTATTTTTTATATTTATGTGGAAATAGGGCGTTCATAGCTTTACGTCTGCCTTCGCAGCCGCACGGTATGTTTAACCCTTGTGATACTTTATCTACTAAACCTTTAATACCGGTTTTTCTTGTGAAATTATGTATGTCGTCTCCTAAGCCTCTTGATTTCATATTAACAATTCCATTTTCTTCTTGCCGCTAATCCTCTTTCAGATTTCCATCCTTTAGATCTAGCGCAGAATGATTTTCTTCTTTTCCAAGCTTTACTACCTTTCTTTAATTTAGAAGGTGGTGTTGTAACCGCGGTTTTAAGTTTACTACCTGGGTTATCTTTTCTGTATTTAGCTACGCCTTTTTTAGTCATACCACCGCCGGCTTTTCCACCTTTTCCTCTACCTTTTTTTACTTCAGCGTAATATCCTTTTGATTTTTTCCTTGAAGGAGCATTTTTACTTGGCATAATTATTTTTTTATTTTAGTCGCAAACTTTTTAGTTATGCTATACACTTCTTTCTCTACGGGATTTTTTGGATCTCCAACATCCATTGCATGACCTTTAACAATCATTTTATCACCCACTCTTTTATAAACTTGTATTGGCTCGTCTTTCTTTGGCTTATGGTATATATTGTTATTATCATACCAAGATCTACCGCTACGCATTTGTAAGATATGCTGCTTTTCGTGTTCAACAGCATGTTCTTTTTGCTTTTCGTTTAAATTTTTATTTATAGTAATGGTTCTATCCATTTCAGCATGACCCCAGCTTTGTCCTAAATCTTTTTCAAAAACTGGTGTATCAGGTGTTGAATGTTTTTCATTTATACCCAATAAACCGGGTATACTGTTTTTCATTTTATAACCCATTATCTATCTTTATCTTTAATCATATCATCTATAGCTTTATTATAAACTTTATCTGTATACGATTTGTTATCATAAAACTTACTTCTTTCGCTTGTAGGTAAATCTTCTTCTGCAAGCATTATACGATACATTCGCATAATTAATTGTTTACATTTAAAAGAAGTTTTATATATACTGTATTTTATTGTTGTTCTATTACGATGTCTCCACACATCTATCCATCCATCTCTTCTCAGCCTTTCCCATCTATCTTTATCCCAACTGTATGTGTAGGTACCATCAATAAAATCATTACGTGTAAATCGTTCTTTACAATCTAAATAGATTAATAATTCAAGATCAGCATCCTTTAGGCTATAAGTTTTACAGGCCCATTTTCTAATGAGCCTATAATACTTTAATAAATTTAATTCCCTGATGTCACCAGCACTTAATTTCATTCAACTAATACTATATCACCAAGTTTTAATACATAATATAGTTTATCTTTCCATTCAATACCGTGACCGGCATGTTTATCGTAATGAACTATATCATCTTTACTAAGTACATCCGCAAGATGACCCGCAGATACGACTTTACCCTTTAAATACCTTACGTCTTTATTTTGATCTTCCGTAAGTTCTAAGCCACCAACTTTCTTTGGTGCTTCTTTTATTTTATCAACAACGACGTAGTAATTAATTGCCTTCATAATCTCTTACATTATTAATTACACAATCTGCTGAAAATATTGTATTCGCTACACTAACCGCATTTTTTAATGCTGTTTTTGTTACAAGCACTGGATCAATAATCCCTTTATTCACCATTCTTACAGACTTTTCAGTTGCAACATCAATACCAGTTCCCGCTATAGGATATTCCATGTATGGTAGGTTGGCATTCTCTATTATTGTTTTATATGGTGCTTTTATTGCTTGTAATAATATTTCTTCACCTAAACCGTTAGGTTTAATTTTTTGGGAAGCATTTAATAATGCGACACCACCACCGGGAACAATACCTTCTTGTAACGCTGCTTTGGTAGCATATATCGCATCTTCAACTCTATCCTTCTTTTCTTTCATTTCAACCTTAGAGTCTGCACCCACTTTAATCATTGCTACTTGACCGTTCAACATTGCTAATCTTTCTTGTAGCTTCTTTTTAAAGAATGGGTTTTTTTCTTCCTTGATTTTATTTTCAACTGTTTCAATTCGTTCGTTAAGTACGACACCTTGATCAATTGTTTGTAGCACTGTGTGTTTATCATCTGTAACTGATAGAACAGCCTGGCCTAAAACTTCGGGTGAAATTAAATCAAGATCATCTCCTAATTCTTCATTCATAACCTTCGCTCCGGTTAATATCGCAAGGTCTTCAATTGTATCTTGTTTAGTCGGACCGAATCCAGGCAGATCCACAACATTTACTTTTATATTACCTTTGACTTTGTTTGCTAGCAACGCCGCCATAGGTTGTTGTTCTACGCCTGCAACGATCAGTAAGCTTCTTTTCGATTTGATGACAAACTCCAATACATTTTGTATTTTACGAATATTAGGTATTGGCGATGAAACTATCAGTACGTACGGGTTTTCTAGTACCGCTTTACCTTTATCCTTGTCTGTCATAAAATGTGGCGACTTGAGTCCGCAGTCTAACCTAGTGCCCTCCACAAATTTTACGTGTGTGTCATGGGTCTCAGACTCTTCCATAAGGACGACACCATCCTTTCCTACTTTTGAATAGGCTTGCGATATAACTTTACCAAGAGCTTTATCATTATTACAGCTAATTGCTGCAACGCTTTCAAGCATATTGTCTTTTACCTCAATCGCTTTTTTGTCAAGATATTTGTTAACTTTATTCAAGCCACTTAAAATACCTTTTTTAATATCTCTTATGTTATTATCGTCTTTATGATCATTGGCTAAATGCAATAATGAATGAGCAAGTACGGTAGCTGTTGTTGTACCATCACCTGCTTCTTTCACTGTATTCCTTGCTGCTTCTTTAATTAAAGTAGCACCAATGTTTTCGACCGGGTCGATTAAGACTACGCTTTCCGCTACGGTTACACCATCTTTTGTGATCACCGGTCTTCCGAGTGCGTCTTCATATATAACGCATTTTCCAGAAGCACCAAGGGTAGACTTTACTGCGCTTGTCAGTTTATCTACCCCGTGCATAATTTTATTTCTAGCATCTTTTCCGAAGGAAAGATCTTTTACTATCTCACTTGGGTTATTATATTCCATTAAATTAAATTTTATTTATAAGTGGTTATTTAAAGGTTTTTACAACTTTAGGTCCTTTTGCGAACTCTAGTCTTTTGTTGTAATGTTCAATACTCCCATCAATTGCAGCTTCTGCTGATTCAATGGTTTCTCTTCTTGTGATGTCTGTCCAAGTATCAGTTGGATTACCTTCTGCGTCTAAGTTATTACACTCAGTCTGGTAAAATCCGTTTGGTAATTGTACAATTCTCCAATTTTTCTTGTCTGCGAAAAATTCCCAGGATTTTCTGGTTTTCTCGGATATTCCTTCGCTACTGTTATTCGCCCAGGAATAGGTTTTGTAATAAAATGTCATTGGTTTTGGTTTATAATACTATAATTACGTGGTTGTTATATATTTTAAGGTGTTTCAAGTTCAGCTACTCTTGCTTCTAATTCTTGTATTGCTTTTAATAATATTGGAACGAACACAGAATATTTTACTGATTTTATTTCATCGCCTTCAGGCGTTTCAACATTTTCAACTAATCCTGGAAACACTTCTTCAACTTCTTGTGCTATTAAACCTATTTGTTTTAACTCATCCCCAATAAAATTAAAATTCTTAACTTGTAATTGTTTTATATCTTCAAGCTTATCGGTTGCGGGTATTATATTTTCTTTTAAGTTTTCATCTGAATACTGTCCGTATGAATTATTTCTGTTTCTTAAGTTACCATTTAAATCACATAATAACATATTAGTTACTGAACTTCCATCATCAGCTTGAAAAACTAAATGATAAGCACCACTTGTGTTCATATTGGCATCAGTATAACCTAATAAACCAGTTGATCCACTCGCCGCTGTGCCATAATTATTTTTAATATTAATACCAACAGAAGATCTTACTATATCTAATTTACCTCCGATATTTCCAGATGTAAATCCAATACCTAAATCTTGTGCAAGATATTGGTTTTGGCCTGAAATAGTACCTACAAACGTTGCTGCATTTAAGTTTGAAGTTGAAGCAGGGTCTAAATAATATGTCGCATTATCATGGTCAATAAACTGTGTTCCTTTTACTGTATTGTTTGTTGCAATAGCGCCTGATGCAGTTATTCCAGCGTCTGATGTTAATGATGCACCTCGTATTGTGCCACTAGTGGTTAAGCTAGCTGATTCAACATGCCCTGTTCTGTATACTTTAAATATACTAGCAGAAGCGTTTGTTTCAATTGCAAAAGCGGGTGTTGATGTTGACTGGTTGGTAGGTACTGTTACAAACATTGCTTGAGTAGCTTGCCCGTCACTTGAACCTCTAACTCCTATAGCACCAGCGGCCGTAGATGTAGTGTCACCTGAAT
>Ga0255758_10002257_pt1 | contig 18178 bp, 15 predicted proteins | sample 011ome_24_FD_179958 | JGI IMG/M metagenome (GOLD analysis project Ga0255758, IMG submission 179958) | Coastal salt marsh microbial communities from the Groves Creek Marsh, Skidaway Island, Georgia - 011513CT metaG (version 2) | ecosystem: Environmental > Aquatic > Marine > Intertidal zone >...
GAGGGGGTATGAGCCTCGATAACACACTCCGTGTATTCTCTGTCGAACCCACAGACTGGATCCTATCCGTCACGCAGATGTCAGGGTTCCGAGCAGGCGTCGCAATGGGTGTTACCCACCAATTCACTCAGGAGGGGCAATTGCTGTCGACCTCGAGTCAGACGGGGCTACTCCCTAGAAGGTAGTTAGCAAGCGCCGACGTCTTGATATATTTTCCTCAACCGAAGCGCCCCAACAAGCTAGAGCTACGGACGATATCGCCTTGATATAGAAGGATGCTCGGTGCTTGGCCAGCATCCCTCCCGATACGACAAATATATGTTCAAACAGCCTGCCAGCGCGCGAAGTAGTAATCTTTGGCTAGGATCGTTGCGCCAGAGTTTCCAAGTTTGCCTCGTGCTTTTTTCGATCAACGGAATAGAGCGATAGACAGGCAATCATGATCATCCATAATCCGAAAATAGTGGGTACATAGAGCCACCCAAACGTGTTGAGCACAGGTTCGGGCACCTGATCGGGAGTGGCGCCCACAGGAAACTGACTGATTGTCAGCAGTACGCCCGCTACGGCCGCACCAATGCCCTGCGTGACTTTTCGAACAAAGGTGACGGAGGCAAAAAACACGCCCTCGTTACGCCGCTGTGTTTTGATTTCCGCCTCCTCTACCAAGTCAGCAATCATCGACGAAGAGAGCGTTTGGTAAGCAATGATAAGGGCGACGTCGACCACGATGATACTCAGTACCAGCGGGAATAAAGCGGGGTCACCGTTTTCCGGCATCAGTCCCAGTAGCCTTAGAAAAATAGGCGCAGGTGCCACAGTGAAGGCCATTAATCCAATTGTGATTGCGCCTCGTTTTTTGCCGAGTTTCTTTGAAATCACGGGGGAGATAATAAAGGCCATTACGGCTGAAATTACGACACTGAGTGACATCAGACCGATCTGTTCGGTAGAGAAGCCCCAAAAAAAAGTAGAGAAATAAAAACTCAGTGTTGTGGAAACACCGGAAGCAACGGCACCAAAAAGCGCTGCTAAGAAAAGCGCCAAAAATGAGCGACTGGCGAGTGTCTCAAAGACCTCTCGATAGATAAGACCTATGCTCATTTGTCGCGCTGGTGGCGGCGGTTTTAACTCAGGGATCATCTTATGCGTCCCGAGCGCTGAAATCATGATCGCAAGAAAAATGACCGCTGAGGCGATGGCACCAACCTGACCATGTCCCTCTACATTGAACATGCCGTTACTAATCGTTGCCGTCGGCACTAAGATAAAAATGGTCGCAAAGGCACCCATCAGCGTACCGCCCGTCCACCCAAAGAAATATCGGTAACTCAACATGCTGGTGCGCTCGTCGTAGTCATCTGACATTTCCGCAACCAGCGAGGAACTGGGAATTTCGTAAACAGTTATGAGAGTCCTCACCAAGACAGCAATTGTCACGATGTAGGGAAAGAGCGCATCACCTTCGAGTCCCACTGGTGGATTCCAGACAAAGTAGTAAGCGACGGAAGCGGGTATAGCCGCAGCATACATGAACGGATGTCGTCGCCCCCACCGGGACCGAGTGTTATCGGATAAGTAGCCAATGAGTGGGTCGCTCAAGGCGTCTACAACGAGAGCAATCATCAGCGCAAGACTGACTAAGTAAGCACTCACCCCCATAACCTGGCTATAAAAAATAAGGAAGAAGTAATCGAAGCCGTTGCTTTTAACGCCAAAGGCCACCGAGCCAAACCCATAGGCAACCTTGCGGCCGATGCTGACTTCTCTCGAGCTAGACATAAATTACTCCCGGTCGGGCGCTTGACAGAACGCCCGATGGATTAGCTCCGCCATTCTTTTTATTTTTTAAGAGCCTTCTGTTGATCGAGAGTAACGAATATCTGAGAGCCTTGAAAGAGCCAAAGAACAGCCTCGAACCTGCGCTCCATCGGCTTCAGTAATTCGCATTCCAGAAACCGGTGTATCGGCGCGCTAAAGGTGAGCACCCGGCGCCCGTGATGGTTTCTTGTCACCGTTGACAGTGCACGGATACGACACTCAGCCACCCGCTACTCATTAGGAAGACAACGCAATGACAAGCTCGCCATAATCAATAAACTCGTTATTATCGTGGGATGCCAATACCGAGACGACTCATGAAATACCTATTACTTCCTTTTGTCCTTTTGATCACTGCACCTTCGTTCGGGCAAAGCCTGACGCTCAGCGACATCTTCGATGAACCACCCAGACTCAATGGGTCGATTCCTGCACCTAAGGACATCACTAATGTGCAAGTAGGAGAACGACATTGGTATCACTACGAGATTGTGAACTACCTTGACGCATTGGCGGAGGCGTCACCCAGAATGGTGGCGCTTGGAGAGCATGCGCGTACATACGGTGGCAGACCCCTCGTGAGCTATGCCATATCAACTCCTGAAAATCTTGCCCGTCTCGATGAGATCAAAGCCACTCGAGCAGCCATCATCGACCCTGACTCCGAAATTGATCTCAGTGCGCAACCCGCCGTACTCCACATGATGTATAGCATCCACGGCAATGAGCCCAGCGGTGCCAACTCAACCCCGTTGGTCGCCTACTACCTCAACGCCGCACAAGATGATGAGCTACTGAAGCAACTCGAGAACGTCGTCATTATTTTCAACCCCATGCTCAACCCCGACGGCCTCGATCGTTTTGCCTACTGGAGCAATGCGCATCGAGGAATGAACCCAAGCTTCGATGCCAATGACCGGGAGCACGCACAGTCGGTCCCCAATGGCCGCACCAACTACTACTGGTTTGACCTCAACCGCGACTGGTTGCCACATCAGCATCCGGAGAGTCGAGGACGACTGAGTCTGTTCCACGAATGGAAGCCCAACGTGCAACTCGATTTCCACGAACAGGGAAGTAACAGCAACTTCTTTTTCATGCCCGGAAAGCCCGAACGTACCAACCCCCTAACGCCCGATATCAATCAGGTTCTCACGGCCAAAATTGGCGAGTACCACGCGCAAGCCTTCGACGCTGAAGGAATCCGATTCTTCACCGAGGAAGGCTACGACGACTTCTTTATGGGTAAAGGCTCTACCTACCCGGACCTGTTCGGCACGGTGGGTATTTTATTTGAGCAACCTTCCTCGCGCGGCGCTGGGCAAGACACGGTTAACGGAAAACTTACCTTCCCCTTCAGCGTCTCGAATCAGTTCAGAGCGTCACTGTCCTCGATCAAAGCCACATCCGCATTGAAAGATGAGCTGTTGAACTATCAGCGAAACTTCTACACCCAGCAAAAGCGGAAGCGCGGACACTATCTCGCCAGCGCCGACGGTGACCCCACGCGCTTAGCTGAGTTTGTACGCATCTTGCGCGGGCACCAACTCGAGGTCGAGGTCCTGGCCAGTGATATCACCGCAGAGGGTAAAACGTTCAAAGCGGGCGAAGCGATTGCCATTTCACTAGATCAGCCACAGGCCACCTATCTGGAAACCCTATGGCGCGAGCAGCTCGAATTTGAAGAGAACGTGTTCTACGACGTTTCCACTTGGACACTTCCTTGGGCCTTCAATCTCTCACATACACGCGAACCCGTGAAGAACGCTAAGACCCAACCCATGGGTTCACCATCGGAGGGGACAACTCAACTTGGGCGGTCCTCAGTCGGTTACCTTATCGACTGGCGTGATTCAGCAAGCCCCGCATTGCTCTACGACCTCCTCGAAGCAGGTGCAAACGTGCGCGTAGCCAATGCGCCATTTACAGCCCTGACCACGAGCGAAGGCGCGGTCGAATTTGGTTTCGGTACCTTATTTGTTGCGCCGAGGCTACAAGAGTCCATCCCCGAGGCAGCCATGGCATTGCTCACCGAGGCACATTCGAAAGGCTTGAACATCCATCCTGCGGCAAGTAGCTACACCCCTAAGGGTATCGATTTAGGCAGTAGGGCATTTGATGTGCTCACGCTACCAAAGGTGCTCATGGTTACGGGCCCGGGCACGTCTGCCTACGGCACCGGCGAAATCTGGCATTTGCTCGATACGCGCGTTGATATGCCGATCACCATGGTGGATAGCCACAACTTAAGAGGCGTCGATCTCGACAACTACACGCATGTCATCATGACGACACCTCTGCGGGTTACGGGTGCCACAGAACAGTTAGATACCTTCGTTAAAGGTGGTGGCGTCTTGTGGCTGCAGGGCGCATCCACCGTTGCGTGGGCGGCAGATCAAAAGCTGACCGAGGCGACATGGCGGATGTCACCTTCGCAGCAACAAGCGGCTGATCTGAAGAACGCAAAGAAAAAGAGCGCGAGCGCTGATACTCAAGGCGGCTTACTACCCGAGCGCAAACCATTTTCGACAGCTGCTGACGAGTACGCGTTTACACTGGTACGCGGAGCCATCTTGCAGGGAGATCTCGATACCTCGCACCCACTAGGCTACGGCTATTCGTCTAATGAGCTCGCGGTATTCAGGACTACAAATCGGTTCATGAACCCATCATCGAATGCTTACTCGTCACCCGTTGTTTACACCGATTCGCCCCTGTTATCGGGCTACATGTCCGACGAGAACCGGGCGCTCGTTGCTAATTCAGCGGGCTTGGTGGTGGATGAGCGAGGTGACGGGGCCGTTGTTCTCAGCCTGGATAGTCCAACCTTTCGAGCATTCTGGTGGGGAACACAGCGCTTACTCGTAAACGGTATTTTCTTTGGCGACCTTCTTCGAGAACCTCGCTAACTCCCGCAGCGTCGCTGATACTAAAAGGCCGATTCATTTAACTAGGACTTAAATTTGAAAGAGAACAAAACTGTGAAAGCTCGATTTACGCTCACACTTACCGTATTCCTCATCACTGCGCTCTCTGGGGTGCATGTTGCAGCAGATACCTCTGAAAAATTGAAAGCCGCTATCGCCGACGAGAGTAGAGGCAGTGCGGATATGGCGCGCGACGCTAATCGAAAGCCTCTACAAACGCTTGGTTTTTTTGGCTTGAAGGACGACATGAAGGTTCTCGAGCTTGTTCCGGGTGGTGGTTGGTACACAAAAATTCTGGCTCCCGTTCTTGCTGAGTCTGGAAACTTACAGGTTGCTATCGGCACAGATCGAGTAAAAGCAATGGTGGAGGCCGGAGAGCTTAAGAACGTTGATGTCGTCTCTATTAGCATGAGCAAAATGGCGCGCGACGAAGGTGGGCGAAGATTCGTGATTGAAGATTTAGCTATCGATACTTCTGACGTCGACATGGTGCTGACCTTCCGCAACCTCCACAACTTTACCGAAAGCTCTCGTGCGCAGCTTAATGCGGAAGCCTTCCGGGTGCTGAAGAGCGGTGGCCTCTACGGTGTTGTTGACCATACCCGTCGACACATGCAGTTGGATAATTCTGAAAACTGGCGGCGCATGGACCCGGTTCTGATGATCAAGGAGATCGAAGCGGCAGGCTTCGAATTCGTCGACTTCTCTGACCTGCACTACCGCTACGATGATGAGCTTGTCTACGAAGTAGGACGTCGCTCGGTAACAGGAAATACCGATCGCTTTACCTTGTTGTTCAAGAAGCCCGAGTAAGCATCAAGCCCACGAATAGTGTGAAGCAGAATCCGCCTTACCGTGAGGAGCCCTCACTCATCGTAAAACCAGCGAACTGTGGAAAAGTAACCTAGGGTTTACGAGGCATCTCAGATACCCTGCGGCCGCATAAAGACTGGCGAGAATAGCCATCATATTTTTTATCAGGGGGTTCGCTGTGGGCGAAAAAATCAAGGTCGAGAAGCCACTCGTTGTTCTGCATGGTGACGAGATGGCACAAGTTGCCTTCAACGAAATTCTGGCGCGCTTTGTCTCGCTGCCACTCGATATCAATCTTGTCGAAATCGATCTATCTGCACCCAAGCGTTTTACCAGTAATGGAAAGGTGATTCACGCCGCCATCGCCGCACTGAAGGAGCATGGTGTTGGCATCAAAAACGCCGGTATGACCGTTAACCGTGCACAGCTTGATGACCTTCTGGCCAAATACCCTGACATCAAAGAATCTGAGCTCGACCCTCTCGCCACAAAGTCACCTAATGGTGCCATCCGTAAAGGCATCAGCGGCAACATCACACGTGAGGACATCGAGTTTAAAAATCTGAAAAGTGTTCGTCCCGATTGGATCGATCGCGACATCGAGGTCGACACAATGGAGACCGGCGGCTTGGACTTCAGCTATAGCGAGCTCTCCAATGCAACGGGAGTGGCTAAGGTCATGTTCGTAGGGTCAAGCGGCGACCCTGTGGAGCTACATCGACGCTCGCTCAATAAGGGCGATCCCTGGATGCTAGCGACGAACGACCTCGATGAGGTAAAGGCTTGGGCACATCGTTTCTTCCAGCGTGCGATCGACGAAAAGCGTGACATCTACCTCGGACTCAAAGACACCGTAGTCTCGGGCTACGACGGCGTTATGCGTACAGCGATCGAAGCGATTTTCGAGCAAGACTACAAGGCAAAGGTTGCGGAGGCCGGCCTAACTTATCACTACGAACTGATTGACGCGCAGGCAGCGCGCATCGTCTCGAATCCACCCGAGCGAGCTCTATGGGGTATCCCTGATAATGTCAGCGGGATGAAACTGTTCAAACTCGTTCAGCAGCTCAAGCGCTACGGCCTACCGGAGCGCAAAGCGCACGTATCCATATCAAGAATGAGCGCCGGCGGCGGCGATCAGTACGGCAGCTACAACGCGCCCGCGCCCGAGAAAGGCGTGATCAAGGTGATCGTTGATGGCGAAGAAAAGCACGCTCGCTATGTGGACGAGGGCGACCCTATCCTATTTATGTCGAACGACCGTGAGGCAATCAAAGACTGGGTCAGCCAGGTCTTCCACGATGCGGCGCTCAACAAGAAAGAAGTCTATTTCGGCTTGAAGCGCGAGTTCGTTAACTATGATGAAGTTTACAGCTCGATTATCTTAGAAATTCGAAAGGAGTTGGCAGCGCTCGATACGCCACCCCCCTCTTTCATGATCATGCGTCCATCTCGTCAGCTCAGTAAGATGATCTGTGATCCACCTCGCTGGGGGCTTTACCCAGCCCAAAACCTCGATGGCGATATCTTCTCTGATATCTCTGCAGCACTGGGAGGAAGTCTAGCAACAGCAAGCTCAGTGATTATCAGCAAAGACGGTACCAAACTATTCGAGGCTCCTCACGGCACGGCGCACGATCTCTACCTTCGCTACCTTGAGACCGATGGTAAAGAGGCTAATTTCAACTCGTCTGCACTGATTTTTGCGGTTGCGAGCGCCTTAGAAGAACTTGCCATCCGAGAAGATAATGTAGCGCTGAGTGACTACGCTAAGCGCTTGAAAGCTGCTCTGATCGAGACAGTTGCACAGGGTACGATCACCGGGGACTTAAAAGGTAAGACGACGACACCCGAGAACGAGCGAGTCGTCGATATGCATGGCTTCCTCGACGCCATCGCAGAGAACCTGAAAAGCGACTGAGCAGCATTAGCTTAATTACAAAAATCTCAGCTCCGGAGCATTAAACTATGTCTGAGGCACGCAACGCTCGCGCAGCGCTCTTGGAGAATATTACCCTCGTTATCACGGTAGTTTCTGGCGTGGGAATGACGACTAAGTGGCTAGACCCGGTTCTCTCGTTTGCGCTCTGGTGCGTTGGTTATTCGATTGCGATTGCGGGGGCCTACCTTAGGAAAAACCGGCGCAACGTCGCGCTCTTCACATTTCTCGCTGTGAATACAGGCTACGGCGCATTCAACTGGATGTAATGCGCTGACCTTTGACTGCGCGCAGGCCAAGGTACAAGAGTAAGCCAAATGGGCCCGCCATTAGCGTAAAGAATAGGCAGGGCAAAATCAGAAAGTGGTTTATCTGATGATCCTGGCTATCTCTCAGAATCCAAGCTCCAATAAAAAGATCAAACGCCAAGTAGTGAATCCATCCCGCGAGCAAGAGGGCGTCGATACTAAAGAGCGCCTTGACCTCCGCTAAGGTGCCAAAACCACCTTCATCGGGCGCTTCACCCTGAAAGCTAATCATCAAATAGAGATAAACCATTCCAAGCATGACTGGCGCCGCGACTGAGGGATACAAGCGACGCGTGAGGTCTGATTTTGGTGTGAGTACCAATCCCAACCATCCGAGCATCGCTAAACCACTACAAAGACTAAATAGTGTTTCCAAAGACATGCGCTTACCCTTATTTTTCTCACATACTAACTCTTATAACAGAGCAGCCATGGCCGTCGCTATTTATGAGGTGACGAGAAACACACGAGGCACCAGATGTGCTGCTGAGAAGCGTTAACAAACCTCGCTATTACAGGCCCTCGCAGTTTACTGGGCATAAATAACAACCCAAAGATTAAGCGTCCTATGAGCATTTCAAAACAGCAACAACCCATCGAAACCGGTTTTAGCAGTAAACCCGAGTCGAGTGAGGTCATCGCAGGCCTAGACCTCTCAGGGAAAGTAGCACTCGTAACCGGAGGATACTCTGGCATTGGTATCGAGACCGTGAGGGCGCTGACCGCGGCAGGTGCCAACGTTTTTGTTCCCTCGCGAGATGTTGATCGCGCAGTCAAAACCCTCGAAGGTATTATTCCTGCGGAGCAGATCGGATTTATGGATTTAGCTGACTTACCCAGCGTAACTCGGTTTGGTGAGGCCTTCGCTGACCACCATGTGAAGATCGACCTCGCCATCCTCAACGCAGGTGTCATGGCCTGTCCGCTTGGGCGCACCCTGCAGGGATTAGAGTGGCAACTGGGAGTTAATCACGTAGGCCATTTTGCGCTGCTGCAAACATTGCTTCCGTCCCTACGTCGCGCAAACAACGCACGCCTGATCACCCTGTCTTCGATCGCCCACCGCATGAGTCCTGTCCGCTTTGATGACATGAACTATCAACAGCGCGAGTATGACAAATGGCAAGCTTACGGACAGGCGAAGTCTGCGCAATCGCTGATGGCAGTCGAGTTGGATCGCCGCGAGAGAGCCAACGGGATACGCGCGTTTTCTGTGCATCCGGGCGGCATCTTCACACCGCTACAACGTCATCTTGGCAACACGGAGATGGCTGAATTTGGCTGGACGGATGCCGATGGAAACCCATCAGCGGTCGCTGAAAAGCTCTTTAAGACAACAAGTCAGGGCTGTGCCACATCGCTCTGGGCGGCCACGGCAACGTCTCTCGACCGCATGGGCGGCGTGTACTGCGAGGACTGTAATATCTCTGAAGTTGTCCCCGACGACAGCAACGCCTTCACCGGCGTTCGACAATGGGCTATTGATTCAGAAATTGCAGAGCGCACATGGGGAGAAACCGAGGCGTTGATAGCAGGGTTATAATGAAGAGCAAGGCGTTAATTTGCTTTTGGTGGTTAAGCACCGAAGCCACTGAACCAAATGAGATTGCGGGGAAGCGTTCAGAGAACACCCTCGGAAGCAGAGCGAACCTTCGAGCGGCTTTTTCTCAACACCATTAAAACGAGCCGGCCACGTCGGAAGTCGGAAGTCGGCCTTAAGAAATTCATCGGGACATCGATAAGAAAATGAAGATTCAATTCATCTCAACGGGCGGTACGATCGATAAGATTTACTTCGATGCGCTGAGCCAATTTGAAGTGGGCGACTCAATCGCCACAGCGATCTTGACCGATGCCCTAGTGGACTTTGACTACGACGTCGTCGCACTCATGAAGAAAGACAGCATCGAAATGACGGGAACGGATCGCGAGAGCATTCGATCTCATATCCAGAACGATTCAAACACGCAATTCGTTATTACCCACGGTACTGACACCATGCCTGAGACTGCGAAGGCGCTCGAGGGTATTCCCGGAAAAACAATTGTCCTCACAGGTGCGTTGACGCCGGCCCGTTTTAGAACCACTGACGCGGTGTTCAATTTGGGTATGGCCGTGGCAGCCGTGCAAACAGCCAAACCGGGCGTTTACATTGCCATGAGCGGTCAGGTTTTTGAGGCCAGTCGCGTACGAAAAAACCGCGAAGAAAATCGTTTCGAGGCTATCTGATACCCAAAGCCGAACTCAACCCTGACGCCGACGAGACCGGCATCCACCGCCTTCAGAACCGCGAGTCGACAAATCCGGCCATGGTTTACCCAGTTGCTCTGCCATTACCACAGGATCAAACGCTCTTGGGGATGTTGAATTCAATGCTTCAACCATCGCGGCCAAATGTTCAGGAGTGGTACCGCAACATCCGCCGATAACCGTCGCACCCGCGTCTCGCGCGTGCAGCGCATAGTTCGCCATTAACTCGGGACTACCATGGAAATGAATTTCACCGTCGACATACTGAGGAATACCGCAGTTACCCTTGGCGATAACGGGTAAGCCTGAATCCGCACGGAGTAACTCAGTCGTGGAATCCATCAGCTCAGCTGGACCAATACCGCAGTTAGAGCCGATCAGGTCTAACCCGATTTCTTTGGCAAACGCTGCGTATTGAGTTGGGGTGACACCCATCATGGATCGGCGCGCTGTGTCGAATGTGAGCGTTGCCGCGACGGGCAAACCGGTTTTCTTAGCAGCCTCAGCAGCTGCAGCAACCTCCTCCGTTGACGACATGGTCTCAATCCAAAGCACATCGGCTCCCCCTTCGGCGAGAGCCTCTGCCTGCTCCGCAAAAAAAGCGACCGTAGACTCGTGCGTTAGCTCACCCATGGGGGCGAATAGCTCACCCGTAGGTCCCATAGATCCAGCAACGACTGCTTCATTCCCGTCGATCTCCGCCTGCACTGCGACCGCTTGGCACGCCAGTTGAGCGGCAGCCTTGTTGATCTCGCCAACACGGTGCTCGCTTTTGTGGAGCTTTAGCCGCGGCGCGTTGGCACCAAAACTGTTCGTTAGAATCACGTCCGCGCCGGCCTTTAGAAACTCCCTGTGAAGCCAAAGCACCTCGTCGGGGCGCTCGACACACCAAAGCTCTGGCGGATAGCCCGCCTCAAGCCCACGACCGAAAAAGTTAGAACCCGTTGCACCATCGGTAACACACCATCCCTTTCGGGAAATGACTTCGAGAATTGGATTAGCCATCGGAACTCCCATACCAAAAAAACATCGATCGCGATGCGGCTGGATATTACCCGCTTTCCTTGCCGCCCGCGTGAACCAGAACCACTTCGCGGCGTCACTTTGTAATTTAACGGGGGAACGTCTAGTTATCACTCTCAATAGCACAGTTGCCTAATGCTCAGAGTTTTCAGGGTTTGTGAGCGCACCTCACAGCCACTCACGAACGAGGCTCAGCCATAGCTCGAACAACCGGCGCTTTTCTGTGAGGTCATAATGAACGCCCTGCTGTAGGACGAGCCCTCGCAAAAGATATACCGTCAGTTCAACAAGGTCCTCCACGCGCGAACACTTCTCGCCGCTAATGCGTTGCGTGACTTGACTGGCTTCATAGCCCAGCAGGCGCATGGCTCGCAGGGACGACAAATCAGTTTCTGCAACAACCTGCTTCAATGAATCATCGGTGCGCGCTGCAACCATCGCCTCAACCCAACACACTTGATGCGTATATGAAAGTGGATTGACGTTTATGAACAGCCCTTTACTCCCCTACAAACATGTAATGACACTCACACTAGACGTCGACTCGGCCAATTCGTTTTCCGTGGGCGCCACACCTAATGGACGACGGACCGTCGCACCGATTAGAGGTGGACGCTTTGACGGGGAATTGCTGCGTGGCGATGTCCTGCCGGGCGGTGCGGACTGGGTGCTATTTCGCGCTGACGGCGTGATGAAAATAGACGTGCGTCTGAGCTTAAAAACCGATGAAGGTAGCCCAATGTACCTGAGCTACTCGGGACAGTTTGTCGCCAGCGCCGAAGCGATGAAGTTGTTGGCCTCAGGCGCAGAACTTCCCCCGGAAAGCTATTCACTCACCGTTATTGCTCGGCTAGAGACCGGTGACACGTCTTTAGGATGGCTCGCCGACAGCGCTATCGTGGGTGTGGGAAAGCAGTCGGGATTTAACCCAACCTACGACTTTTACGTCATTGGTCGCGAATTCTAGTCGGGAGCCCTCGGGGACTCCCGACCCATGCTTTATCAATCGTCGTCTAACGCGCGATCGATATTCATAACCAATAACTTGGCATGCGCCTGGGAAACACGATCGCCGCGGCGCTTATTAGCTAACTGCTCTCGTAGCTCAGACAAAGTCAAAACCGCCAGTGCTTGCGCGGTGCTGTGATACTTCGATGCACCTTCCTCACTCGCCATCATGGCCAGGCGATCAACATACTCGACCTGTAAGTTACGACGGAAGCTGTTAACACTACCGCGTGCATCCGCAGCAAATACCGCATCCGTAAGATCCTCGAACACTTCTACCAATGGATACTCGTTTCCATAGAGCTCGGTATCTGTGATTCGCTTCAAGACAGTGGGGTTTAGCAGATGATCAAAGACACGTTTCTGTGCCGACAACACCGCACGGTGGACCTTAGGGTCTTCTGTTTGACCACCGTGGCTGAACCCACGACGCTCGGGTGCGGCTTGGCGCCACAGTGCACCATCGACCTCAAAGGCTTCTGGACCGAAAAGCTGATCGGCTAACGCTGCCATTGCCGCTTTCTGTCGCTCGCGCTCAACCGGTCTAAACGGCTCTGTAGCACCCTCTTGTCCTACCACCGCACGGTCAACATAGACACCGCCGATCCAGCGCGAAATAACACCTGCGTTGGTGCCCCAAAGACGCACAAGCAAGGCAACACCGTCGACAACATCTTCATAGGAATCACCTTCATCTGGAGTCCACTCAGCCGTCTTGTTAAGGGTATCGTGCATAAGCTTCATTTGGTTCGACGCGTAAGCAATCGAGTCAGAGCTGTTGTCATAAATATTGACGCGCGGGTCGAGGCCGCGGCCCGGACTTCGCATATCGTCAGCATCATTACCAAACGCCAAGGCATGCTCTGTTGACCGTGCAGCAATTGCCTCGAGTCGTTCCGCCTCTGCCTCAGGGTCAGCCAAACCGGGCGAATAGGCGTACTCGATGTACCAATCATCGTAGGGGCCCGGCGCGATGGTATAGAACAAGGTTTGATCATCGCGATCTGCCGCGTAGTTCACTGCGGGGTAGTCCATGACCGAACCAGAAATGATGCCTGACTCGAGTACTGCAGGATCCTCAAGCTGCTCTGGCGTAAGCAACTGTGTGGCTTTCATGTTGTGGTTCATACCCAGCGTATGGCCGAGCTCGTGCAGAATGAGGTAATACATGCGGTCGCGTTTGAGCTGCTCTTCGACTTCCGCATCACCACCATCCATTTGGATCGCAATATCAGCCATGAGCCCACCCTCGGCGATTGCATGTCCCACCGAGCAAAGGCGCGCATCGTGACCACCCAGCATCATAGGCTCCAAAGCCTCACCCTGAATCAGCTCGCGCGTCAGCTTTGAGCGGTTGAGGAAGGAATACTCAAGCATGATGTCGGCACCGAGTAATTGACCTGTGCGTGGATTAGAGAAACTTGGGCCATAACCGCCAAACGGAGGACGTGGTGAAGAGGTCCAACGCAGCACGTTGTAACGAATGTCGCCTGCATCCCAGTCAGCATCGTCAGGCTGCACTTTAACCACCATTGCGTTGCTGAAACCTGCGTGCTCAAACGCCTTATTCCATTCCAACGCGGCGCCCATAATTAGATCGCGCCATTCAACCGGCGTGGTGTTCTCGATCCACCATGTGATGGGTTCAACAGGGTCAGAAATCTCTGCAGTCGGGTCTTTTTTTACGAGATGCCAACGTTCAAGCAAGTCGCGATATGGCGCGGAATCCGAGGACGTAAGATCCGTAACCTCAACGTTAAATGAGCCAAGGCGTGCATCAGCAAAACGTGGCTGATAATCGTTCTCGGGGACCTCGATCCATGTGTGACGAACAGTGATTGATACATTTCGCGCATCGGTTACCGCATCGCTGCCACCGTTCTTGGGCTTCGGATTGTTGAATACGTACTCAACTTCGACAGCCGTGTTTTCAGGGTAATTGCGAAGCTCAAGAATCTGACTCTTTTCCGCATCCAGACCGCCCAGCTTAAAGCGGTCACCCGAATCGTCGTCTCCACGCGAGTAGGTCACATTGGCAAAGGCCTCAGACAGGAACAGTGAATCCGAATCGATCAGCACTTCGCCTGTTTCCTCGTCTTCAGCAACAATACCCGTGACCGCAAGAACGGCTCGTGAAATATTCGCTTCCGAGGCACGAGAAATCGCATTTTCTGGGTCGAAGTAATAGGCGGTGTTTTGACGGATAAACTGCAATTTGTCGAAGCGACGCTCGATGGTGAAAATATACTGATCACCATATGAGCCGGTGAAAGCACCCGCATCGGTGACGCCATTCATAGTGTGCTTAAAGTAAATAAACTCGTTCTCGAGCTGATCCCCTTGGAGCAACATTTTGGTAGCACCCGTCTTGGGGTCGCGGAACATGGTAAACAAACCATCGATTCGATCCATCTCCTCAGTGAGCTCGGCGATGGTCTTAGGTTCTTCTTCCTCTGCTTCTCCGTCGCCCTCAGCAGATTCCTTATCTTCGTCTGAGTCACTGTCTGGCGCCTCTTCTGCGACTTCCTCATTAGCGGGCGCAGGGGTGTCAGGGGCGTCTTCGGCGAGTGTTTTTACAGATAGTGTTACTGATAGAGGCAGAACCAGTAACAGCAACTTCCACAGATCAATACGATTCATTTTTATTCCTTGGTAAAGCAAGAGTGAGACGAAACTTGAGTAAGCGTACAAAAGCCCCGTCAATTCGAGACCAGAAAAGATACTCCCACCCGCAGGTGTAAATCAAAAAAAACAACACCATAGGTAGGAATGGCCTCAAAATCTGTCGATTACATGGTCACAAGAGCAGTACACTTTCGCCAACATAATAGGAGTCCCGATAATGCGTGCGCTCTACCCCCCTCTTGAACCCTCCCATCACGACTGGCTAGATGTCGGCGATGGTCACAACGTCTATTTCGAGGAATCGGGTAACCCCGACGGTAAGCCCTGTATTTTTGTTCACGGCGGTCCCGGTGGAGGCTCATCGCCAGCGGCGCGACAATTCTTCGACCCTGAGCGCTATCGCATCATTCTATTCGACCAACGTGGCTGCGGTCGTTCAACCCCTCACGCATCACTCGAAGCCAATACAACCTGGGACTTGGTTGCCGATATGGAGCAATTGCGCGAGCACCTTGGTATCGACCGCTGGCTCGTCTTTGGTGGTTCTTGGGGGAGCACACTCAGCCTCGCCTACGCGCAGACACACCCGGATCGCGTGACCGAACTCGTGTTACGGGGCATTTTCCTACTGAGGCCTCAGGAAATCCGATGGTTCTATCAGGAGGGTGCGAGTGCCATGTACCCCGATACCTGGCAGAACTACTTAGCTCCAATCCCCGAGGAAGAACGCTCGGATCTTGTAAGCGCTTTCCACAAGCGCCTAACCAGCAATGACGAAGCGGTACGTTTGGCGGCGGCACGCGCCTGGTCGGTCTGGGAAGCCTCAACCAGTTTTCTTCATCAAAACAGAGACTTCATGGAAAAACTGGATGAACCCGAGGCCGCATTGGCTATGGCCCGCATCGAGTGCCACTACTTTGTAAACGGCGGCTTCCTTGGGACACCGAATCAGCTGCTCGATAACATCGATACTATCCGCCATATCCCTACAGAAATTGTTCAGGGACGCTACGACGTGGTGTGCCCACCAACGACCGCGTGGGAGCTACACCAGGCTTGGCCCGAGGCGACGCTTACCATGGTTCAAAATGCAGGTCACTCCGCCTTTGACCCAGCAAACGCGAGCGCGTTGGTTGGGGCTACGGATCGGTTTGCCAACTAAAAAGCATCGTTGACCTTATGATTACAACTCGCAGGCATCCTGACGCTTGGCCATAGCCTTGTCACACTTCGAGCCTTCTTTTTTACAGGCTTTGCCCTCGGACTTAATCGCCTTACTGCAGGACTTGAGTTTTTTATCTAACTTCTTCTTGTCAGATTTATCCATTCGGTTAGCAACGTCGCCCGCCGAGAGCTCACTGGTTTGAAGACGGATCTTACCGATAGAAAACTTCGATTTGGTCTCCGTAACTTCCACAACCCCGATTAGCTCCTCGTCTGCACCGAGCACCTCACCTGTATCGGGATCAACAAAGCCCTCGCCAAGCGTCACAATTTTGAGCAGTTCGCCGTCCTTCAAAAACCCTGAGCCGTAATTCAGGTATACCTGATCACCAGACACTCTCGCGATCTTCACTGGGAACAAGGTTTGAGTCAGCTTTTCTGCAACTTGCCGCGACACATTCGCTGCCAAATTATCAAAGGCTGAAATACCGATACCACGACATGGATTTGACTCTGAGTCACTAGTATTCACCTGATCATCGTCCGTGATATTTTCGCTCAACCTGATTTCGGCAGTCGACACGTCTACCACCCGCACGTCAAGCCCAAACTTAGCTTCGCAAGCAGACATGATCAAAAGGTTTTTCGACTCTAACCCGAGTTGAGTAACACGGCCATAAAGCAGATAGTCAACACCACCAAAGCCACCAAAGCTCGAGACACCACCTTCGACAAGGCCTTGCATAGAAAGATTTTGCTCTGCCAGTATCTGGTCCAACCGACCGCGCTCGATCAATGTGAATTTACCCGTCTTAGACAGCGCAGTTTCTACGGCCGTTTGAATATTTCGACTGTCGTAGTCACTAAAAGAACTCTCGAAAGTACCTACTCCAATGATGGGTTTACTCGACTGGGCGTTTGCGAAATTTGTGAAGGAAAGGGCTGTCAAAAGGACAGCGGAAATGATGTGCTTCATTTTTTGCTCCAAAAACTACCTTAATTTTTTTGAGTGTTCAGATCTAAATAGATCGACCACGCTTTTGCTGAGGCGCTTTACCTTTATTACCGTTGCTAGCGGACGCCTTCGTTTTTATTCGTACGAGATCTCCTCGTGAGGCGGGTGAGCCACTTGAAAAACGCGCTTTCGAAAACTTAGCTGTTGTTTCAAACACTTCAAGCTCACCTATCAGCTCTTCCTCAGACCCGAGATTCAGGCCCGTGGCTTCGTCAATTAACTCTTCACCGGGTCGAAATACCGTGACGACATCACCGACATCAAGAATAGAGGTACCATAGTTCAGATACACGGTGTCGCCACCCCTGACGACCTCAATGGGGAAAATGCTGGTGGCAATGAGAGCAGCCACCTGCTTCGCCGCCAAGCGCTGGACATCGGCTAGGGGATCCGCGTCAGCATTGACCGAGGCAAAGCCTTTTGTCTGCATGGCCCCTGCCGATTTGATTTTTGCCTCGGCAGTCTCAGCACGCCGAATTTCGCCGGTTGATGCATCAACCACTCGGATATCGACCGCCATCTCGGTAATTAAGTTTGCGGTGGCAAATTGACCCGTCGCCACACCACCTTTTGTCTGACCAAGCTTTGTGATGGACCCGTAAACCAAGTAATCAACGCCAGCGACATTAAAGCCTCCGCCCGCGGTCTGGCCGTCCCCTACTTCATTATTCAAACCCTGTTCCGCCAGGATTTCGTCAACTCGGCTTCGCTCAATAAGCTTAAACCGTCCAACCTTGGCCATCTGTGTCTCGAGCATTGCTTGGAAATTATTTCCCTTCGCATAACGCCTGCTATCGTTCACCGTTTCCTTAATTGTGGAAATACCGACGATAGGAAGATCTTGCGCCAATACCGAGGGACTTTGCAGCGACATAGCTACCAAGCCAAACACGACTGCGAACGCACGCAACTTCAACATGATCAAAACCTTTCTATATTCTATGTGTATCTAAACCCTACATGCTCAAGAAACGAAAAGCCAATTTGCCAAAGAATCACCCGGAAATGAGGCTAAAGCGACAAAATGCTTGTTACGGCTTTATCGAGCGAACAGCAATAAAACTCTTTATGAACCGATCAATGGCCTCATCACCACCCCAATCATCCTCATAAAAGCCGGCAATCAAGAAGCCCGCATCGAGCTGCCCTCCCAACTGATCGTCAAGCGAGTGCACAAATTCAATCGGTGCATCGGCACCGAACCATTCGACACGATCGGCCTCACTCACGTTCAGATCCGAATGTGGCATCGGGAACTTCAGCTTAAAAATCCCCTGCTCAAGGA
>Ga0255758_10002287_pt1 | contig 18029 bp, 15 predicted proteins | sample 011ome_24_FD_179958 | JGI IMG/M metagenome (GOLD analysis project Ga0255758, IMG submission 179958) | Coastal salt marsh microbial communities from the Groves Creek Marsh, Skidaway Island, Georgia - 011513CT metaG (version 2) | ecosystem: Environmental > Aquatic > Marine > Intertidal zone >...
GATTATTTACTGTTGATGGTAAAGCAAAATATGCGTTATGGAAAAATGTTGATAATGGGGACTTTAAAGGGCTAACAAGAAATGGTAATTCAATAATCAAAACATTTAATGGAAATAGTGAAATTTTGTTTAATAGTATTCTAACTCCTCCTGTAATTGAATAAATAATGAAATTAAAATATTCTCTTTTTTTAATTTTTATAATTTCCATTCTAGGTTGGAATTTTTACAATTGTTGTGAAGAAATTAATGTAGAAATTAATGAAAGGAATTTTTTAGTTAATAATGAAAGATACTTTATTAAAGGAGTTTGCTATGACCCTGTTCCATTAGGCTATAAAAAAAGAAGTTTCGACAAGATTGATCAAGACTTAAAGTTAATGGTTGAAGCTGGTGTCAATACAATTCGTGTTTATTCTCCAATTGATGACATTTCAATTCTTGATAAAATTGATAAGGTTGGAATCAAAATTATAGTTGGGTTTGGATATAATCAAGAAGGTTATTACGATATTCTTTCTGGATCTTTTAAAAACTATATTATAAAGTATAAAAATCATAATGCCATTCTGTTATGGGAGCTTGGCAATGAGTATAACTATCATCCAGAGTGGTTTGAAGGAGATATTAATAATTGGTACAAAGCATTAAATGATGCTGCATATAAAATAAAACAAATAGACAATTCTAGACCTGTAACTACTGCTCATGGTGAAATTCCAAACAAAATTCTAATTGAAAAACTTGATAATATTGACGCTTGGGGAATTAATGTTTATAGATGGGATGATCCAAGTGATTTGCTTGAAGAATGGAAAAATATTAGTGAAAAACCATTATATCTTTCTGAAGCTGGAAGTGATAGTTACATGACAATTGAAAAATATGGTTATTCTAAAGGAGAAAATCAACTTGCTCAGGCCGACGCGAACGAAAAAATTTTAGATGTTGTGTTTAATAATTCAGACATAGTTTCAGGTGTTTTAATATTTCAATTTGTTGATGGTTTATGGAAGGCTGGAAATCCTGACAAACAAGACATTGGTGGATGGGCTCCAAACAGCATTGGAGTTCCTTATGATGGAGCTCCCAACGAGGAATTTTGGGGTATTGTGGATATTGAAAGAAATAAAAAGAAAACTTTTGAAGTGATTAAGAACAAATACAACAACAATTAAAACAATATGAAAAACCTTTTAAAATCTTTATTAATTACACTTGCATTTTTTTCATGTAAAAATAATTCTGAAATGGAAATTAAAATTTTTGAAACATCTAGAAATGGAAATAAATTAACAGAATTGAAAGAATTTAATATCTCAGAAAAAGTCTCAGAAATTAATTTAAAAACTGATAAAAAATATCAGACTATTACAGGTTTTGGTGGGGCGTTCACGGAATCATCTGCTTATTTACTTAATCAAATGAGTAAAGAAAAAAGACAAGAAATTTTAAATGCCTATTTTTCTGAGAAAGGTTCAAATTATTCTCTTACAAGAACCCATATGAATTCATGTGATTTTTCTATTTCAAATTATTCTTACAGCCCCGTAGAAGGGGATATAAATCTTGAACACTTTTCTGTCAAAGAAGATATGGATGATATAATCCCCATGATAAAAGAAGCTATGGAAGTTTCTCAAAATGGATTTAAAATTTTTGCTTCTCCTTGGACGGCAGCTCCATGGATGAAAGATAATAATGAATGGAAAGGCGGAAAATTACTGCCAAAATACTATGATACTTGGGCCCTATTTTTTTCAAAATATGTTGATGCTTATAAGGAACAAGGTATAAACATATGGGGTTTTACAGTTGAAAATGAACCTCACGGAAATAATTCAAGCTGGGAGAGCATGCATTATACACCGGAAGAAATGACACATTTTGTAAAAGAATACTTAGGACCTCAACTTGAAAAGGACGGTAAAGGAGATGTCGTAATTCTTGGTTACGACCAAAACAGAGCAGATCTAAAAAAATGGGTTGACTCAATGTTTGAAAACGAAGAATCATCTAAATATTTTGATGGAACTGCTGTTCATTGGTACGATAGTACTTATGAATTTTATCCTGACGAACTTCAATATGCTCATAACAAAGCACCAAATAAATATTTAATTCAAACTGAAGCATGTGTTGATTCAGAAATTCCTCATTGGAATGATGACGATTGGTATTTTAGAAAAGAGGCAACAGATTGGGGATACGATTGGAGAGAAGATGAAAAAAAATATTTACATCCAAAATATGCGCCGTTCAACAGATATTCAAGAGATATAATCGGATCTTTAAATAACTGGGTTGATGGATGGGTAGACTGGAATATGGTTTTAGATACGCAAGGAGGTCCAAATTGGGTTAGCAATTGGTGTGTAGCACCTATAATTGTTGATCCTGCAATTGATGAAATATATTACACCCCACTTTATTATGTGATGACCCATTTTAGTAAGTACATAAGACCAGGCGCTGAAGTGATTGAAGTAGAAAATTCCGATCCGGAATTAATGGTTACTGCAGCACTCAATCCTGATAAAAGTATTGCTGTTGTTTTATTTAATGAAGGTTTTGAAGAAAAAAGTTTCAACCTAAATTTAAATGGATTTTCTAAATCTGTATCAATTAGTCCTCAAGCAATTCAAACTATAACATTAAAAAACTATAACTATGGAAAATAATACTTTAAAAAGTTCGGTAGGAATGGGCCAAAAGATAGCTTTTGGATTTGGAATGTTAGCGAATCAAATGTTTCCTGCAGCTTTGGGAGTTTTTATTATTGTTCTTGTACAGGATTTGGGCTTTGCTGCTCTTTTATGGGGAATAATACAATTTGCACCAAGAATTTTTGATGCAATTACTGATCCTTTAATGGGTTTTATTTCTGACAATACAAAATCAAAATGGGGAAGAAGAAGACAGTACGTTTTTATTGGAGGAATTTTAATGGGGTTAGCTTACATAGCAATGTGGCAATTACATAAAGATGATGGAATTGTTTACAATTTTATTTACTTCTTTTCTTGGTCATTAGTCTTCTATTTAGGATTAACCATTTTTAGCGTTCCTTATGTAGCAATGGGCTATGAAATAAGTGATGATTTTCACGAGAGAACTCAAATTATGGCTATAGCTCAGTTTATCGGTCAATGGGCATGGGTAATTGCTCCTTGGTTTTGGGTTATTCTATATGATCCAGCATGGTTTCCTGACGGAGCTGGTCAAGGCGTAAGAGATTTGTCTATTTGGGTGGCAATCCCATGTACTATTTTTGCAATTATACCTGCCATATTTATAAAAAGTGAATCAACTCTAAATAGAAAAGATTTTTTACCAGTAAATGCAAGTTATATTAGAAAAAGTATTAAAGGAATCTTTATTTCAGCTTTTGAAGCTTTCAAAATAAAGCAATTCAAAAAAATTGCATTTGCAACATTTTTAATATTTAACTCATTCCAAGTTATTGCTGCATTTACATTTTTAATAATAGTCCACTACTTATTCAACAGTGATCCTGCAAGCGCAGGAAGCTGGCCTGCATTACATGGTTCTGTTGGAGCTTTAATTACTTCATTTTTAGTCATTCCACTAATTACTTTAATTTCTAAAAAAATTGGAAAAAAGAAAGCATTTATTTTATCACAATTAATTTCAATTATTGGATATATTTTATTCTGGTTTCTATTTATACCTGGTAAACCTTACATGTTTTTATTTGCACTACCGTTTCATTCGTTTGGTATAGGTAGTTTATTTACGATAATGATGTCCATGACTGCGGATGTATGTGATTTAGATGAACTTGAAAATGGAACGCGAAGAGAAGGTGTTCTTGGGGCTGTGTACTGGTGGATGGTAAAACTTGGTTTTGGTGTAGCCGCCCTATTCAGTGGATTCATCCTATGGTTAGTAGGATTTGACCCAGATCAAGTCACAGAAACTGCTCTTGTAGGAATGAGGTTATTTTATACATTTCTTCCAATAACTGGGGTCATTCTGGCAATATTAATAATGAAAGATTACGATATTACTGAGGAAAGAGCAAATGAGATTAAAGAACAATTGAAGTTAAAAAAGAATAATAAATAAAATATGTCTTATAGAAAGGAAAAGTTACATTCATTAACAGGAATTGATTTAAATGCTATTTCTGAATCAGAATTAAAAAAGCTTTGTAACAAATTTTTAAAACAAGGAATTCATGGATTGTGTTTTAGTGCTTATGATGAAGGACAAGAACCAGGTGATAATATTTCTGACGAGCAAATTTTAAGAAAATTAAATATTATCAAACCTTATATCAAATGGATTAGAACATTTTCTTGTACAGAGGGAAATGAAAGAATTCCAGTTCTTGCTAAACAATTAGGTTTAAAAACACTGGTTGGTGCATGGCTCAGTGATAATAAGCTAACAAATGAAAAGGAAATCAATGGGTTAATTTCTTTGTGTAAATCTGGGCATGTCGATGTTGCGGGAGTTGGAAATGAAGTTTTATATAGAAAAGAAATGTCTGAAACTGAGCTTATCGACTACATTAATTTAGTCAAAAAAGAAATCGGTAATATTCCTGCTGGTTATGTTGATGCTTATTATGAATTTTCTTCAAGACCAGAACTATCAGATTCTTGTGACGTTATCTTAGCTAATTGCTATCCTTATTGGGAAGGATGTAGCTTAGAATACTCCTTAATGTATATGAAACAAATGTATTTTGAGGCTAAGGCAGCTGGAAAAGGAAAAAAGGTAATAATTACTGAAACTGGTTGGCCAAGCCAAGGTGCTAGTTTAAGAGGGGCTCACCCTTCAAAAGAGAATGCTCTTAAATACTTTGTAAATGCACAAAACTGGTCATTTGAAGATGACATTGAAATGTTTTATTTTTCTGCTTTTGATGAATCTTGGAAAGTTGGTGTTGAAGGAGATGTGGGAGCTTACTGGGGATTATGGGATAAAGATGAAAAATTAAAATTTTAATATTGGATTACTCTAAAGTACTTAATATAGATCTTGGTAAAGCAATTTGCTACTCTGGATATAGAAAAGGTCAAACACCAGGAGAAATTTTTCCAACTTACAATCAGGTTAAAGAAGACCTTTTAATAATTAGTAAAACATGGAAATACATCAGATTATATAGTTGTGATTTTCATTCTAAAACTGTTCTAGAGGTCATAAAAAATGAAAAACTTTCCTTGAGAGTCATGCTTGGTTGCTATATTGAAGCAGAGATTAATAACTACTCTTGTCCGTGGGGAGGTGAATATTCTGAAGATCAGTTGGAAATTAATAAAAAAAGAAATCTTCAAAGAATAGATTTGTTAGCAAAATTTGGTAATGAATACCCTAACATTATTTTTTCTCTTTCCATTGGAAATGAAGCTTGTGTTAGCTGGACTGATCATATGGTTCCAGTTGAAAGTGTTGTTGAGTATGCAAAAATTATCAAAACTAAAGCCAAACAACCAGTTACTTTTTGTGAAAACTATGTAACATGGGTAAATAAATTAGAAAAACTAGTTGAAGTCATTGATTTTATATCTATTCACACCTACCCTCAGTGGGAAAATGTATATATAGATGACGCCCTAAAGTACACAATTGAAAATTTTAATTTGGTTCGTTCTAAATACCCAGATAAATTAATCGTTATAACTGAAGCAGGTTGGACTACTTCAACCAATGATAAAGAAATTAAAAAGCATAATACTAACGAACATTTTCAAAAAATATATTTCAAACAGTTATCGAAATGGAGTGAGGAAGAAAAAATTCTAACTTTTTTATTTGAAGCATTTGATGAACCATGGAAAGGGTCTAATGATCCTTTTGAACCAGAAAAACATTGGGGTTTATTTAATGAAAATAGAACTCCTAAGATTGCGATGAACAAAGAAGTATATAAAAAGTAATAATATATATTTCTTCCTCATAAAATTTATTTATTATATATTTACAATCCAAATCGCGGGATAGAGCAGTAGGTAGCTCGTCGGGCTCATAACCCGAAGGTCACAGGTTCGAGTCCTGTTCCCGCTACTAAAACAATAAAACGGTTATACTACTCTAGTGTAGCCGTTTTTTTATTTAAAATGATTGATTCATGAATTCCATTGCTTTAATACAAGTATCTACCATGCCCCCGTCTAACATTAGAGATGCTGTACCAGGAAGTTTAGGAATTTCACTATTGTAAAAATCCCAATATTTTTTCCACTTTCTGAGGTCAGCTTCAGATTTATCATATTCACCATTATAAAATCTGAACATTCCACTTACATAATATCTAAGAGTGCCAATAAGATATTTTCCGTATAATAATGTATTATATAATTCCATTGCCTTTTCTTTTTCTGGAATTTGATCTTTGATATCAGCAAATTTTGAAAGCATAGTATTCATTATAGCTAGGGCCTCCTCCTTTTCTATAATATCTTCTTCAATTGTTTCTGAATTAAATATTGATTTGATTGTTCCTGGTGGAAAAGATTTTCCAACGCTTAATTTATTATTAGAATTTGTACCACCGCCAATTAATTCATCTCTAATCCAGTTGTTAGAAGGTAACCATCCTTCTTTTTTAATACTATAATTTTTAAAATATCTTGATTTAAGAATTAAATCTTCAGATAACATTAGAATTTCAGCAATTTCCTCTGCAACTTTACTTTTAGACTCAACTTCAAATTCAATTGCTGCCCATTCTTTGGCAAGCACTAACGGGTCGCTATCGACGTCCCATGTCAGACGACTAAATCCATATATGTTGGCACCCAGCCACTCTTCTCTTTTTATATATGGTCCACACCAACCATCTGCTGATAACCAACCCCATGCAGTCCTAACACCAGCTTCAAATCCATACTTCATCCCTCCTTGTCCACCAAGTTCTTTAGGTCCTTTGGCCATTCTAATGACATCGTAATAAGGTATTGAATTTTTAAAATTATAGCCATCCTGGCATAAAAACTCCATTGCTTGTTCTTTATCTCCAGTACCAATGACTGGATTAAATAAATTATAACGCCAAAAATCAGTTCGAGTATTTTTTACTGAAAATATAATATTATCAAAAGCCTTTACCTTATCAATTACTGCATTATATCTTTCTGTATTTGCTCCCCAATTAGAATTACCAACAGCCCAAGTTCTGGGCATATAAATTTTATCATATTTTTTGCTCACGATTTGATGAATAAAATCAATAAGCTTAGGAAATTTCTCTTCTATTCCTTTAGTATCTAAACCCTCTCCAACAAAAAAGTTATTATAATAAGAATAGTTTTCACCGAATCTGGTTGTTATAATATCAATTTCTGGAAAATTTGTTAAGAATTCATTAAGTGAATAATCTAGTAAGTCCCATTTTTTAGATGGATCTTGACCTTTGGGATAAATAAATATATCACTACTAGCAACAGTTTTAAGATGATATTTGTTTGCAATATCAATTAGTTCAGAAATTTTTTGTTTACGTTTACGAACCCATTGTCCAGCTTCTGAATTTTCAGGAAATATACTTGAGTCATAATTATCATATACTGTAGAAAAAGAGAAATTCCCAACCCACATTGCATTTAGTCCTGATCTAAGAATATTTCGAGCTTCATCTTCAGGATTATAACCTAAACCTTCCCATGGTCGCATTGGATCAAATTCTCTTTTTATATTTTTTGTTATTGGTTTAGGAAGATTTGCAACATCAGGATAACCTATAGCTTCGAAAGGTTGGGTAATCATCCTTATCTTCATATCAGGTTGTTTAATTATGTCTATTTTACCAGATGCAAACGAATAATCTAATTTAATTCTTTCAATGAAATGAAAAATGCCATAACTGGTTCCTCGCACTCCATTCCCTGATATCAAAATCATTGGTTTCTCGTTATAATTGATTTTTTTTATTACAAAACCATCCTCAGAAAGAAGTGGTTTTACTATTCCAAACTTGTTGGTAAGTTTTTCTTGCCACAAGTCATCATCTATTTTTATAACAAATATGGAATTAGGAGCAGCTCGCTCAAGGTCCATTTCTGTTCTCAAACTTGTTTCAATTTCATACAGGTTTTTCAATGTGTTTGAAAGATCTCCTGTTGCTAGCTCTAATGCTGCTTCAACTCTAAGATTTTTTGTAATAATAATATCCAATTTATTATTAGAAACTTGTGAGGAAAGACTGGAATTACAAGAAAAAGAAATTATCAGAATTAAAATTATAAATCTTAATGAGTTACATTTCATAGATTACAATTATAATGAATAATCTCAATTAATTGAATGGTTAACTCAAAATCTCTTGGATTCAAACTGATGTTCGATATTTCAATAGAGTTATCTACTAAAACAATAAAACGGTTATACTATTATATTGTTAACCGTTTTTTTATTTTTGAATATGGCTAAATCATGGAGAGAGAAATTTTTTTCAAAAAAAAATTTTGAAATAAAGACGATTCAAAAGAATTTTTGGGGTCATGTTGCTGGTTCGAAAATGTTAATACCCACACCTTTAATTATTCAAGAATACATCAATCATATTGAATCAGGTAAAATTTCAGAAGTTGAAACTATGAGAAATGACTTGGCAATTGAATATGGTGCAGATTTTACTTGCCCAATGACTACTGGAATTTTTTTGAGAATAGTGGCTGAATATAATTATGAAAATTTGAGCAAGAAGGGAACTGAAATATCTCCATTCTGGAGAATAATAGACCCCAATAGTAGACTTTCTGATAGACTCTCATTTGATAAAAAAATTATTATAAATAAAAGAAATGAAGAAATTCAATGTTAATTCAAATTACTTAGAATAAAATATATAGACATCATTGTCAACTCAAAATCTCTGGGTGTAAAAATGTTCGATATTTCCAATGAGTTGTCTACTAAAACAATAAAACGGTTATACTATTATATAGTTAACCGTTTTTTATTTCAAATAATTTAGAAAATCTAACTTTCTGACTAACAATTTAATTTTTGTATCTTGAAATAATTAACCAAAAAAAAACTTTATGAAACTTTTAAACTATTTAGCAGTAATGCTTTTTGCATTTTCTGTTAATGCTCAAAACGTTATTAACCAAACTTATTTAGATGTTCCTCTTAACAAAATTGGTGAATTTGTAGACTTACATGAAAAAGTAACTAATGCATCAATTGGAGAAGGTAGAACTATTGCAAGATCGTTTGTATACAGACATTGGTATGGATCTGATCATAGTATAATGATTAGCGACATTTATGCTTCTGCTGAAGATATGGTCAAAGATGATATTTGGACTGTTCTTGGAGCTAACATTGAAAAACTACCTGAAGATGAAAAAAAAGAAATGCAAGAAACAGTAGCAAAATGGTGGGGTTATTTCAATAATCATACTGATGAAGTAAGAGTTGTAGACTGGCAAGGAAACTGGTATGGTAAAGAAAATTTAGATTTGGATAATCCGTATGTATTTGTAGTTGGTAGCTATAATTCATCAGCTGGAAATCAAGAACTTATTGACGCATACATGGGCTGGAATGTAAAACCAGGAGTAGATGATGGAGTTATGTGGTATGGAGGAGCTACAACACATTACATTGGTTCTGGATCAGATGTTCAAGTTTGGGCTGCTTATAAAAATATTGCTGATTTCGCAATTGCAAACGGCCCTGAAGGTGTTAGAAATTCTGAATATGCTGGAAGCTTCTGGAATTTAGTTGAAGGATCTCACTCAGATCAAATTTATGTGCATGTTGGAAATACAAGAAATGCACAAGGCAAGTTTAATAGAGCAGGTAATGATAATTAATATAGATTTAAACAAATTAAGTTAATCTATCTTATTTTTTAACACATCATAATAAGGGTCATTATATGATGAGTGTCAATTATATCTCTTGGAGTTAGACTAATGTTCGATATTTCCAATGAGTTATCTACTAAAACAATAAAACGGTTATACTATTATAAAAGTGTAGCCGTTTTTATTTTTCTGATAAATTAGACCATTTTTCTATAGCGTGAAACACTTCACATAGTCCTTTTGACTTTTCTGTCAGTGAATATTCAACTCTAGGAGGTATTTCTTCATACTGTTTTCTTATTAGTAGGCCAGCACTCTCAAGACTTTTTAATTGATCAGTAAGGACTTTTCTTGAAACCCCATCAACCATTTGATGAATTTTACCAAACCTTAATGTGCCATGATTTCGTATTGCGTTTATGATAGGCAGTTTCCATTTGCCTCCAATCTGCTCAGTAAAGTTTAAAACTGGACATTTTTCATTTTCCATAATTACAATTTAGTTACTTCATAGTAACTACTTTTTAATAGTTACCAAAAGGTAACAAGTTACTTTATGTGTACAAAAGTATTAATATTGCATAAATATTAAAGCAAAAAAAATGAAAAATTCAATTAAAAACTTAGTTACCATACTAATTGTGTCATTTATGACATTTTCCTTTACATCAATAGATGGGGATAAAAAAGAAATTAAATTAGAAAGCAGTAAAGTTGTTTGGAAAGGTTACAAAGTAACTGGTTCTCATGAAGGTGCTATCTCAATTAAATCTGGCCATTTAAATTTTGACAAAGATATATTGACTGGAGGATATTTTGAAATAGATATGTCAACTATTATAGTTACCGATTTAGAAGGCGAGTATAAAGGGAATTTAGAGGGCCATTTAAAATCTGACGATTTCTTTGGGGTTGAAAAATTTCCTTCTGCATCACTGAACTTTACTGAGGTTAAACCAACAGGTAAAAACTCATATAAAGTCAGAGGAGATATTACTATCAAAGGAAATACTGAGTCAATTTCATTCAATCTTTCAGTTTATGGAAACAAAGCAAATGCCTCCTTAAAAATAGATAGAACAAAATTTGATGTAAGGTACGGCTCAACAAGTTTCTTTGAGGGATTGAAAGATAAAGCGATTTATGATGAATTTGATATAGTTGCTGATTTAGAATTTTAATAAAATTCACTAATTACATTCAATTCAACATCAAAAAAAATAAGAATTATGATTTATAAAAAACAAGACCGACCAATGTGTGGATGCGGAAACACACAAGATCCAAATGGATATTGTGACGGCTCACACCTTAATAAATAATTGACTTTATTTTATTTTTTGGGACACAAGGGTAATCAAACTATAAGTGTTTAAGAAATCTCTTGGTGTTAGACTAATGTTCGATATTTCTAATGAGTTATCTACTAAAACAATAAAACGGTTATACTATTATATAGTTAACCGTTTTTTTATTTTTAATTTAGCCAAAAACAAAATCAAAATTAAATGGAGGTAAATAAATTCTGGTCAAGGTTATTTGGAATATGCGGAATAATAGGAGGCTTAACTTTATTTTCTGGAGATATGCTTTTTTACTATGATCCTGTTAATAGTAATTTATATGAAAATATGGGCAACGCATCAAACTCTAGAATTATTAGTAGTACAATTACTGCTCTTATTGCTGCATGGTTGTATGTACTTGGTTGTATTCATGTTTTCCAAGCTTTCAAGTCAACAAAACCAATAGTTAAAAATCTTGTTTTAATTTGCTTTGTTGCTATATCAATTGCTTATGGAGTTGTGCATGCAGCTTTTGTTGCAATAGCGACTTCATCAAAGCTGGCTATTGAAAATAATCTAAATTTAAATCAATCCGTATCATTAGCTGTTGAAGCTAATAATATTCTTAGATTACTTGTATACCCAATTTTTGGACTTTTATCTATTTTGTTTATTACTCAAGTTTGGAAAAAAAGAACATTGTACCCAAGATGGATAATTCTTTTTTTTCCACTCATACTTTTTTTATTAGAAGATTTTATTTGTAAAAATTTGTCAGGAAGTATTTCAATAATAGTTTGTGGAGGTTATTTGAATCTTATTTTAATTATTTTCTTTACTGCCTCCTCCATTGCTCTTTGGAATAAAAATAATTAACCAATTATATGTTTTTTTGACAAAATAAAATACTATGCATGCATAGTATTTTATTAAATTTCTATATATTTGCCTGTATAATTTAGATTTCAAAATATTTAAAAAATGGCTGATAAATACGTTGACATTGATACATTAAAATACATGTTATATGATGTTCACAATCTTGAATCTCTTTTGAACAGAGAAAGATTTGCTGACCATGATAAAGAATCTTTAGACATGTTTCTAGACTCAACAAAAGAGTTTGCTGATAGAGAATTATTTCCTTACATAAAAGAAATGGATGAAAAGCCAGCTTATCATAAGGATGGTCAAGTATATGTTCATGGTCAGGTTGATAAAATGATGAAAGAAGGTGGAGAACTTGGATTTATAGCGGCACCATTCGATTATGAAGTAGGTGGACTACAAATTCCTCTAATGGCTCATACAGCTTCTAGTTATATTTTAGATGCAGCTAACAATCATCTTCCAGGTTATGCTGGATTAACTACTGGAGCAGCAGAATTAATTATACATTTTGCTAGTAAAGAACTCTTAGAAAAGTTTGTTCCAAATATGCTTTCCGGAAAATGGGGAGGAACAATGTGTTTAACTGAACCTCAGGCTGGAAGTTCTTTGTCTGATATAGTAACTAAAGCAACTCCAAGTGAAAATGGTTTCTACAACATTAGCGGACAAAAAATATTCATTTCAGCTGGAGACTCTCAATACGCAGAAAATATTGTTCACTTACTTTTAGCTAGAGTTGAAGGAGCACCTAAAGGAACTAAAGGAATTTCTTTATTCATTGTTCCAAAAAACAGAATAAATTCTGATGGAAGTCTTGAACCTAATGATGTAAATAGTGTTGCGGATTTTCAAAAAATGGGACAAAAAGGATATTGTACTACACATTTAGGATTTGGGGATAAAGAAGACTGTAGAGGATGGTTAGTTGGAGAGGAAAACCAAGGATTAAAATATATGTTTATGATGATGAATGCGGCTAGAATTGGAGTTGGGAGAGCTGCATCAGCTATTGCCTCTGCTGCATATCAAGCATCATTACAATATGCTAACGAAAGACCTCAAGGAAGAAAGTTGACTAGCGATGGTAAAAAGAATGTTGAAGAAAGTCAATCATTAATCATTGAACATCCAGATGTTAGAAGAATGCTATTACTACAAAAAGCTGTAGTAGAAGGATCAATGAGCCTTGTGCTTTTAGCTGCTAAATATTATGATTTAGAAACTACCGCGCAATCCAAAGAAGAAAAATACAAGTACAATTCACTGCTAGAAATGATTATACCTGTAGTTAAAACGTATCCATCAGAAGCAGGGTCTTACTCTGTTAATAATGGACTTCAAGTTTTAGGAGGCTATGGTTTTTGTTCAGATTTTATTTTACAGCAATATTATAGAGACATAAGAATTTCAGCAATATATGAAGGAACAACAGGTATTCAGTCTCAAGATTTACTTGGAAGAAAGATTACTATGAATAATGGTGATGGATTAAAATTACTACTTGGTGAGATCAGTGATACTATTTCTAAGGCAAATAAAAATTCAGAATTAAAACCATATGCTGATTCATTGAGTGAAAAAATTGCCATGTGTGATAAAATTCTTAAATCATTAATGCCACATGCTCTAAAAGGAGATTTTGAAAAATATTTAGCTGATGCAAGTGTATTTATGGAATTTTTTAGTCTTATTATTTTAGGATGGAACTGGCTCGAAATCGCATCAAACTCAGCAGATGCAATTAATAGAAATGAAAAAAGTTTCTCAAATGAATTTTACTCGAGTAAAATTGAGACAATGAAATACTTTTTTGAGTATGAATTACCCAAGACAATGGGTTACTATCAAATAATAATGAACCCATCATCTGTTACAATTAAAAAAGAAAAAGAAATTTTATTTTAATCGTTATTGTGAGATCCATCACAGAATCCTTCAGGATCTTGTGTATGTCCACATCCGCATTTTGGTTTATTTATCATAATAATTTTTTTCATTAAGAAATCAAGATCTATGCCAAATAAAAAAAGCTCTATAAGATTTATAGAGCTTTTTTAAACTAAACCAAAACAAAAATTTACGTTAATTATTTAAAATTGAAACTACGATTAATTCGGCTCGAGCATAATAACTTTGGGATTTAACAGCCCATTCGTGTGCATTATAACCCTCACTACAGAAGTCTGCATAGGGTTGAGCACCATATCTAATCAATAAATTAACCATATCAGGTTTGTCGTTGATAACCGCATGAATTAAAAGAGGTTTACCATCAACTACTGATCTTGAGTTAATTAATCTTTTAGATAATAGATCACTCACAACCTTATAGTCGTTTTTAATAATACCTTCGACTATAATATTATTGTAATCATTGGCAAATGTAGTTGTTGCTGAACTAGCGTTTGATAAATTTAAAATCACAAACAATAATGCTAAATAGTTTCTCATATTATTTAATTTTTATCAAAAATAAGGTCAAATAAACTATTATTGTTAAATTTTTTAACCCATAATTATACTATATTAACATATTATATTAATTTTATATTAATAAAGTTAATTTAACATTAATTTAAGGTTTTAAAATTAAATAAATGCCAATTAAAGCTGATTTAGAAAATATTCAATTCGAAAACAAATCGTTTTACTACAAGGTTTTTGATATCAACAATCACAAACCAAATCATAAATACCAAAAGTGGCACTATCATCCGGAAATAGAACTAGTTTATGTAAGCAATGGTGAAGGAAAAAGACAAGTTGGACTTCATTTATCTAATTACAGCGATGGAGATTTAGTTTTAATTGGGTCAAATGTTCCACATACTGGATTTACCGAATATTTTGACCAAGAAAGAAAAGAAGTCGTAATTCAATTCAAACCTGAGTTTTTAGGAAATTCTATTGAAAGTGTATTTGAATTCAAAAAAATTTCCAAACTATTAGAACTGTCAAAGCAAGGATTAGTATTTCATGGTGAAACAAAAAAAAACATCGGAATCTCAATGCTTGGCTTACAATACGAATCAAACTTTCAACAACTTCTAACATTAATTAGAATTTTAGAAAGCCTAGCGTCTTCTGATGAATTTACTATTCTAAACAAGGATGATTTTTCAAAAAGCAATTCAATTATTGAAAACGAAAGAATCAATAAAATTTTTAACTACATTAAAATAAATTATAAAGACAAAGTTTGCTTAGAAGAAGCTTCAAATCTCATTTATATGACAAAACCCTCGTTTTGCAGGTACTTTAAAAAACACACAGGAAAAAGATTTACAGAGTTTCTCAATGAGTATAGGATAAACAACGCGTTAAAACTTCTTGCACAAACAGAAATGAATATTAAAAATATATGTTATGAGTGTGGTTTTAATAATTTTTCACATTTTAATAGATTATTTAAAAACACATTAAATCTAACTCCTTCAGAGTATAGAAAAAAAATCGATTCTGATCAATAGATTTCGTTTTATTAAAATTTAAATTAATTCCTTATTTTAAATAAAAAATTATTAATATGGAAAATATCAAACTTATTGTACAAATTATTATTGCGTTAGGAATTTTTAATGTTTGGATTGTCAACTATGGAAAAAAATCCAAATATAGAGGAGGAAATGCTACAAATATGTCTGAAGAATTTGAAACTTATGGTTTCCAAAGCTGGTTTATGAAGTTTATTGGATTCTCAAAACTAACACTTGCAGTAGCTTTGATTGCAGGAATATGGTATAACGATTTAGTTGATGTTGCAGCTTTTTTAATTGGAACTTTGATGGTTGGGGCAATATTTGCCCATGCTAAAATCAATGATCCATTTATAAAATCAATTCCTGCTCTAATAATGTTAATTTTATGCTCTGTATTAATTATTCTTTAGTTGAGCTACAGAAACAACAATTATTTATTATTATTCTTTGAAATCTATCCATATAGATTAATTTTGCAACAAATATTACCACATGGCGTTTAACATTGAAATGATTGAAAAGGTTTATGATCAAATCAAAACCAGAGTAGACAAAGCTCGAAAAATTACAAATAACCCTCTTACACTTTCAGAAAAAATTCTTTATTCCCATTTATGGAATGATAAGTTAAATTCTGCCTACAAAAGAGGAAAAGATTATGTTGATTTTGCGCCAGATAGAATAGCTTGTCAAGATGCTACAGCTCAAATGGCTCTATTACAATTTATGCAGGCAGGTAAAAAGAAAGTTGCTGTCCCAACTACTGTTCATTGTGATCACCTAATACAGGCTTCTGTTGGAGCTAGTAAAGATCTTCAATCTGCTCTAAACAACAGTAACGAAGTATTTAACTTTCTTGAATCTGTTTCAAATAAATATGGTATTGGTTTTTGGAAGCCAGGTGCTGGAATCATACATCAAGTTGTTTTAGAAAACTATGCTTTTCCGGGCGGAATGATGATAGGAACTGATTCTCATACAGTTAATGCTGGGGGTCTGGGAATGGTAGCGATTGGAGTTGGTGGTGCTGATGCTGTAGATGTAATGGCAGGGATGCCATGGGAATTAAAATTTCCTAAACTTATTGGAGTAAAATTAACGGGAAAACTTTCAGGTTGGACTGCACCTAAAGATGTAATTTTAAAAGTAGCTGGTATTTTAACTGTTAAAGGCGGTACAGGAGCTATTATTGAATACTTCGGTCCAGGTGCAAAATCTATGTCCTGCACAGGAAAGGGGACCATCTGTAATATGGGTGCTGAAGTTGGGGCAACAACTTCTACATTTGGATATGATGAATCTATGGAAAGATACCTGCGATCAACAAATAGAAATGATGTTGCTGATGCAGCAAACAAAGTTAAAGAATACTTGACAGCAGATAAAGAGGTTTACGAAAATCCTGAAAAATATTTTGATCAAGTTATAGAGATTAATCTTTCTGAACTCATGCCACATGTTAACGGCCCTTTTTCACCAGATATAGCAACGCCAATTACTGAAATGAGCAACAAATCAAGAGAAAATGATTGGCCACTTAAAGTTGAATGGGGACTAATTGGATCTTGCACAAATTCATCATACGAAGATTTATCAAGAGCTGCATCAATTGCACAACAAGCCATTGATAAAAATTTATCAACTAAAGCTGAATTTGGAATTAATCCTGGATCTGAACAAGTTCGATATACAGCTGAGAGAGATGGGTTTTTAGATATTTTCGAAAAATTAGATGCTAAAATATTTACAAACGCTTGTGGACCTTGTATAGGTCAATGGGCAAGAGAAGGTGCAGATTTGAAAGAAAAAAACACCATTGTTCACTCCTTTAATAGAAACTTTGCTAAAAGAGCTGACGGCAACCCAAATACTCATGCTTTTGTAGCTTCACCTGAAATGGTAGCTGCAATTGCAATTTCAGGAAGATTAGATTTTAATCCAATTACAGATACTTTATTAAACTCTAACGGAGAGCAAGTAAAGCTTGATGAACCAACTGGTTGGGAACTACCTCCTAAAGGTTTTGCTGTTGAAGATTCAGGATACCTTGAACCTGTTGAAGATGGGTCTAGTATTGAAGTAATAGTTGACGAAAAATCTGAAAGACTTCAACTTCTTGAACCTTTCAAACCATGGAATGGAAAAAATATTACAAATGCAAGACTTTTAATAAAAGCTCTTGGAAAATGTACTACAGATCATATTTCTATGGCTGGTCCATGGCTTAGATTTAGAGGACACTTGGATAACATTTCAAACAACTGTTTAATTGGTGCTGTAAATGCATACAACAACAAAACTAATTTTGTTAAAAATCATATTTCAGGTGAATATGAAGGCGTCCCAGATACACAAAGAGAATACAAGAAAAACGGAATTGATACTGTTGTAGTTGGAGATCATAATTATGGAGAAGGCTCATCAAGAGAACACGCTGCAATGGAACCAAGACATTTAGGTGTAAAAGTAGTTTTAGTAAAATCTTTTGCTAGAATTCACGAAACAAATCTGAAAAAACAAGGAATGCTTGGGATAACTTTTTCAAATGAATCTGATTACGATTTAATACAGGAAGATGATGT
>Ga0255758_10002290_pt1 | contig 18019 bp, 12 predicted proteins | sample 011ome_24_FD_179958 | JGI IMG/M metagenome (GOLD analysis project Ga0255758, IMG submission 179958) | Coastal salt marsh microbial communities from the Groves Creek Marsh, Skidaway Island, Georgia - 011513CT metaG (version 2) | ecosystem: Environmental > Aquatic > Marine > Intertidal zone >...
TTACATGAAAAATTTAAAGCTACCTTTTTTAAGCAAAATTCTTTGTCTACACCTAATCAAAGAATTTTTAAAGTTGCAGGCATCTATGAATCTGGATTAATAGAATTTGATAAGATTTACTTTTTTGGAGATATCAAACACATACAAAAAATGAATAGATGGAAGAATAATCAAGTCGGAAATATTGAGCTTTTTCTTCAAGATCAATCAGATATTGAAAAAGTTTCTACATTGTTGTATGAAGAAACTAGTTCACAAATAAGTGTCATGTCTATTTTAGAAAAATTCCCAGAAATATTCAATTGGATGGCTCTATTTGATATTAATGTTCTACTGATAATAATTATCATGATTTTAGTTGGTGGAATAAATATGATTACTGCCCTACTGGTCACAGTTTTAGAAAAAACTCAAATAGTTGGAATTTTAAAAACTTTAGGAAGTTCAAATAAAAGCATAAAAACCATCTTTTTAATTAATGGAGTTTATTTAATTTCTATTGGTCTAGTAATTGGAAATTTTATTGCAATTGGATTAATTCAGCTTCAAAATTATACTGGACTTATAAAATTAGATCCAAACACCTATTATGTTACAGAACTTCCGTTCGATTTCGATTTAATTTCCATAATTATTTTAAATATCTCTGTATTATTTTTTTGTTTTTTAATGTTAATTGTCCCATCATTTGTTATAAGTAAAATTTCCCCATCAGAATCAATTAAAATAAAATAACTTGAAATATATAATGAATCGTTATATCGCTACATTTGCATTTTTACTATGAAATATTGCAATAATATATTGGACACTATCGGTAACACTCCTTTAGTCAAATTAAATAAAATTACTAAAGAAATTGAAGCTTTAGTTTTAGCAAAAATTGAATATTTTAATCCTGGTAACTCAATTAAAGATAGGATGGCTCTTAAAATGATTGAAGATGCAGAAAAAGATGGAAGATTAAAAAAAGGTTACACAATTGTTGAAGGAACCTCAGGAAATACTGGAATGGGATTAGCTCTTGCTGCCATAGTCAAAGGATATAAATTAATTTGTGTATCGACAGATAAGCAGTCAAAAGAAAAATTTGATGTACTTAGAGCCGTTGGAGCAGAGGTTATAGTTTGTCCAACGAATGTAAAGCCTGAAGACCCTAGATCTTATTATTCGACATCTAAAAGAATAGGTGAGGAAACTCCAAATTCATGGTATGTTAATCAATACGATAATCCTTCAAACTCATTAGCACATTATCAAACTACAGGACCAGAGATTTGGGATCAAACTGATGGAAAAATTACTCATTTCGTTGTTGGAGTGGGTACTGGTGGAACTATCTCGGGAGTTGCCAAGTTTTTAAAAGAAAAAAATCCAAGTATTAAAATATGGGGAATTGATACTTATGGTTCAGTTTTCAAAAAATATCACGAAACAGGTATTTTCGATGAAAAAGAAATTTATCCTTACATTACTGAGGGAATTGGAGAGGATATACTTCCAAAAAATGTAGATTTTCAATTAATAGATGGATTTGAAAAGGTAACTGATGAGAATGCAGCCATTTATACCAGAAAATTGGCAAAAGAAGAAGGTATATTTGCAGGTAATTCTTGTGGAGCAGCAATTAAAGGATTACTTCAATTAAAAAAAGAATTTAATAAAAACGATGTTGTTGTTGTTTTATTACATGATTCTGGAAGTAGATATATTGGCAAAATATATAATGACGATTGGATGAAAAAAAATAATTTTAGTTTAGAGTAGATTTAATTAAAAACTTCACTTGGGAAAACAACCACACTTTCTTGATTGTTTTTTCCAATACTTGACACACCAAAAAAATAATTATCAATTACAATTCCCTCCAATGTGTGACTGTCAACGTTACCTACAAATTTGCTTTTATCCCAGTGAGGTGATGTAGTTTCTCTCCAATAAATTTTGTACCCTTTAATACTAGAATCATTAGACTTTTTCCACTTTAAGGTTGTCGATGGTTTCACAGCTCCCCCAATTTTTACATTTTTGGGTTCTTTGGGACTCCAACCAAGACTTGCTAAATTTATTGCATTAACTGCAGTAAGTTTTTTTGCATAATCAAAATCAACTCCACTAATAACATCACCATAACTGATGCCATTTTCAATTCTTAAATCTTGATGCTGACGATTATAATTTTCATGAGCTTCCATAATTCTTACTCCGGCATAACCTAAATCGTTAAAAGGTCTATGGTGACCTCCTCTTCCAAATCTATCCAGTCTGTAAATCATCATTGGATTCATTTCAGGCATGTATTTAGTAACATTTTTATAAATATATCTTGCTAATTGTCTTGAGTTTCCGTCAACTTCGCCTCCATAAAATCTTCTTCTTTTTATTGAAATATCTGATTCGTTTGCAGGTGTTGGCTCTGAAAAAATTCTGAAAGTCAAATTGTCTATAACACCATCTACTCCTTCAATATTTCCTATCATATCATTGTTCAAAATTCCAATAATTTCCCAATTATTTTTCATTGCATAATTAGCCAATCCTGCTCCTCCGAACAATCCTTGCTCTTCACCGGAAAGCCCAACATAGATTATACTATTTTCAAATTTGTATTTACTTAAAACCCTTGCAGCTTCTATAGTTCCTGCCATACCAGATGCATTGTCGTTAGCTCCAGGTGATGCTGAAATGTAGTCGTTAGGGTCACTTACTCTACTGTCAATATCACCACTCATAATTACGAATCTGTTGGCATATTTTGTTCCTCTTTGAATTGCAACAACATTGTTTATCCAAACATCCTTTACAAGTCGTCTTTTATTTTTTTTAAAAAAGTTATTTTGATAAAATACTTCTAAACAATTATTACATTCTGATGATATTTCTTCAAAACTTTTTTTTATCCATCTTCTTGCTGCTCCAATTCCTGTTTTGTTGGAAATAGTATCGCTTAAAGTATGTCTAGTTCCAAAGGAGACTAATTTGTTTATGCTTTGTTCGATTCTATCTGCAGACACGCTTTCGATTATTTGATAAAAGTCTCTTTCGCTTTGAGAAAAAGATAAACTAATAACAAAAAAAATAGGTATGATTTTAATAAAATTCATACCTAAATTTAAACTAAAATTTAAAATTATTTAAAAACAATACTTATTTTCTTCCTTTAACTTATCTGAAATTTTATTTTTAAGGTCTATTACATTAGGAAATTCATAATATTTTGTAAACCTTTTTAATCCCATTAAAAGACCTTTTTGTTCATCGCCTTCTGAAGATGAAATAATTACTTGTTTGGCTTTAGACTGAATAGTATCAACAGCTTGATATAAGTACAGTTTCGTCATATAAATTTGACATTTCTGATTTTCTTCTCCAAAACGATTACAATTTTTCTCAGTTCTAAGTAATGCGGATTCAGTCATGTAAATTTCAATTAAAACATCTGCCACACTCAACAACATCTGTTGATGTTCTTCTAACTTTTCTCCGTATTTTTGAATTCCTGCTCCTGCAAGCATTAAGAAAACTTTCTTTAAATTTTTAATAATAAGTTTCTCTTGAGAAAATAGTTCTGTCAAATCTGGAACTTCAAAGGATGGTATTTCCATTAATTCGTTAGCAACATTAGTTGCTGGGGTTATTATGTCTAGATGACCCTTCATTGCCTTTTTTATTAACATTCCAACGCTTAGCATTCTGTTTATTTCATTCGTCCCTTCGTAAATTCTTCCAATTCTACAATCTCTCCAGGCACCTTCCATAGGGGTTTCTGCTGAGAATCCCATTCCTCCAAAAACTTGTATTCCTTCATCAGCAATATTTTGCATGTCTTCGCTAACAGCGACTTTTAAAATAGAGCATTCAATTACATATTCTTCAACACCCTTTAACTCAGCATCTTGAAAGCTATTTCCACTTTCATGTCTTATTTTAATCCTATCTTCAATATCTTTTGCTGCTCTGTATGTTGCAGACTCTCCAACATATGTTTCGGTAGCCATTTGAGCAAGTTTTTCTTTTATTGCTTCAAAATCAATAATATTAGTTTTGAATTGAACTCTTTCATTGGCATATTGAACTGCAGCAGTTGTGACTCTTTTCATAGCATCTAAACATGCAACGGCTAATTTAATTCTTCCAACATTTAAAGAATTCATGGCGATTTTAAAACCACTTCCTCTTTCAGAAAGCATATTTTCAACCGGTACTTTAGTTTCATTAAAGAAAACCTGTCTTGTTGAAGAAGAATGAATTCCAAGTTTTTTTTCTTCTTCTCCAAGAGTTATCCCATTTTCTGGTTCGTTTGGTACAATGAATCCAGTTATGTTTTTATCATTTTCTATTCTTGCAAATACTATGAAGAGTTTTGCAAATCCAGCATTCGAAATCCACATTTTCTGACCAGTAATGTTATAAAATTTACCATCTTCAGAAAGTACAGCTTTTGTTTTTCCACTGTTGGCATCAGAACCAGCAGTTGGTTCAGTTAGGCAGTAAGATCCAAACATTTCACCAGAAGCTAATTTTGGAACATATTTTTTCTTTTGCTCATCATTTCCATAAAGAACAATTGGCATAGTTCCAATTCCAGTATGAGCACCAAATGCTGTTGATAATGAACCTACTGCTCCTGAAATTGTTTCACAAACTAACATTGTTGAAACAAATCCCATTCCCATTCCACCATATTCAGTAGGCACTGCAACGCTCAAAAAACCAAGATCTCCAGCTTTTTTCATAACGTCTTCTGTTAGTTTAAAATCTTTATTTTCAAATCTTTCTCTGTGTGGTAAAACTTCTTTTTCAATAAAATCATTTACAGCCTGTTTCATCATAAGCTGTTCTTCATTAAAATCTTCAGGTGTAAAAACATTATTACAGTTTGTTTCTTTGATTATAAACTCCCCGCCTCTAGTTATATTTTTTTCTTCCATTGTAATTAATTTAAAAATTCGTAGATACCAGCAGCACCCTGTCCAGTTCCAACACACATAGTTACCATTCCATATTTAGATTTTCTTTCTTTCATTTCATTGAATAATTGAACTGAGAGTTTGGCTCCAGAGCAACCCAAAGGATGACCCAAAGCTATTGCTCCCCCGTTAACATTTATTATTTCATGATTCAAATTTAATTCTCTTATAACAGCTAAAGACTGAGATGAAAATGCTTCATTAAGTTCAATTAAATCAATATCATTAATTTTCATATTAGATTGTTTTAAAACTTTTGGAATAGCTTTAACTGGTCCAATACCCATAATTTTTGGTGCAACACCTGCAACTGCGTAATTTACAAGTCTAGCAATTGGTTCTAAATTTAATTCTTTAACCATTTTTTCACTCATGATCAAAACAAAAGCAGCGCCATCACTCATTTGAGATGAGTTCCCAGCTGTTACACTTCCTCCCATGGAAAATACTGGTCTCAATTTGTTTAGTACTTTTAAGTTGGTATCTTTTCTAGGTCCTTCGTCTGTGTCAACTGTATATTCCCTTGAGAGTTTTTTCCCATTTTCATCCAAATAAGTTTCTTTGACTTTAATGGGAACTATTTGAGACTTAAATTTACCTTTAGCAATAGCATCTACAGCCTTTAAATGAGAATTTAATGCAAATTCATCTTGATCGTTTCTGTTTATATTGAATTGTTGTGCAACCTGTTCTGCAGTTAACCCCATTCCCCAATAATAATCTTCTTTTCCTTCTTTTGCTATTCCATAGTCGGGCACAGGTTTATACCCACCCATAGGGATAAAGCTCATACTTTCCACTCCTCCAGCTATTATACATTCGGCCATACCAGATTTAATTTTAGCCGATGCCATAGCAATAGTTTCAAGACCAGATGCACAATACCTATTTACAGTAACTCCAGGAACATCCTCAACATTTAAGCCCATTAAAGATATTACTCTTCCAATATTGAGACCTTGTTCTGCCTCGGGTGTGGCGTTTCCTACTATTACATCGTCTATTCTAGTTTTGTCAAGTTCTGGAACCTCACTTATCATGTGGTTAATAGTTTCAGAAGCTAGTTCATCTGGTCTTTTAAACCTAAATAATCCTTTTGGTGCTTTTCCTACAGCAGTTCTGTAAGCTTTTACTATATATGCTTCTTTCATAATTTAATTTCTTAAAGGTTTTCCTGTTTTCAATATATGTTGAATTCTCTCTAACGTTTTTCTCTCAGAACATAAAGAAAGAAATGCTTCCCTTTCTAAATCTAAAAGATATTGCTCATCAACTAGAGTGGCTTGAGATAAATCACCACCACTAATAACGTATGCTATTTTGTTAGCTATTTTTTGATCATGATTTGAAATATATTTTCCAGCTTTCATTGTATCACTTCCAACCATAAACATTCCTAAAGCTTGTTTTCCTAGTACCTTTATGTTTTTCTCCCTACATGGAGGTAAATATCCATAGTCAGACATTAGTAAAGCCTGTTTTTTTGCTATTGAAATCTGATGGTTTCTGTTCATGATAATAGTATCATTGTTTGGTTCTAAATATCCTAAGTCAATAGCTTCATATGCAGAGGTTGATGTTTTTGCCATCCCAATGTTTAAAAAGTATTCTTGTAATACATTTAATTCTACATCATTTTTACTAAATTTCTTAGATGCTCTAAGAGCCATTTCTTTACATCCACCGCCTCCAGGAATTAGTCCAGCACCAACTTCAACCAATCCAATATAGCTTTCGCTGTAAACAACTGCTTTGTCACAATGCATCGTAACTTCACATCCACCACCCAATGTAAGACCATGTGGTGCTGCAATAACTGGAACACTAGAGTACCTCAATTTCATCATGCTGTCTTGAAAAAACTTAATGGCTAAATTTATTTCATCATATTCTTGTTCCGCTGAAGCCATGAAAATTGCACCAAGATTTGCACCAGCAGAAAAATGTGAACCTTCATTACCAATGACAATTCCTTTGAAATTTTTTTCAGCTAAATCGACAGCTTTATTAATTCCCATTAAAACACCCTGACCAAGGGTATTCATTTTGGTTCTAAATTCCAGATTAATTATTCCGTCACCTAAATCTTTTATAATAGAATCTGAGTTTTCCCAAACAATATGTTTCTTGTCAATGTTATTTAAAATAATTAACGAATCCTGTCCAGGTTTTTTTACAAATGATTTGGATTTTAAGTCATAAAAATAAATCAATCCATTTTCAATTTTGTAAAAACTATTGTGACCATTTTTTATCATTTCACTAATCCAAGGAGCAGGTTTATAGCCAAGACCTTTCATTATTTCAATTCCTTTATTTAAGCCAATAGAATCCCAAATTTGAAATGGTCCATTTTTCCAACCAAATCCAGCCCTTAAAGCATCGTCAATTCTATATAATTCATCAGAAATTTCAGGAATTCTATTTTGAATGTAAGAAAATGTAGTTCCAAAATTAAATCTGTAAAATTCACCTGCTTTGTCTTTTCCTTCAATTAAGACAGGAAATCTATCGATTACTTTACTAATTTTTTTAGCTTTTCCAACGGTTTCAAATGAAACCCTCTTCACTGGAGAATATACAAGAGTTTTTAAATCAAGTGATAGTATTGTAGATTTACCTTTATCGTCTTTAATTCTTTTGTAAAAACCTCCGTCTGTTTTTGATCCAAGCCAATTATTTTCAAGCATTTTATTAATATACTCTGGTAATTTGAATGTGTCTCTGAATTCATCGTCAGGACAATTTTCATATATACCATTTGCTACATTAGCTGTAGTATCAAGTCCGACAATATCACTCGTTCTAAAAGTTGCAGACTTAGGACTTCCAATTATAGGACCAGTCAAATTGTCGATTTCCTCAATACTCAAACCTAATTTTTCAACATTGTTAAGAATATTTACCATAGCAAAAGTTCCAATTCTGTTGCCAATAAATCCTGGTGTGTCTTTTGCTAACACAAAATCTTTACCAAGAAATCTTTCCCCAAAATCATTCAAAAAATCTATAATTTCAGGTTTGCAGTCAGGACCTGGAATAACTTCAAAAAGTTTCAAATATCTAGGAGGATTAAAAAAGTGAGTTACAGCAAAATTTTGTCTAAAATCTTTTGATCTTCCTTCATTCATTTGTTTAATTGGAATTCCAGAAGTGTTTGAAGTTACAAGTGTACCTGGAGTTCTATGTTTTTCAATTTGATCAAATACAATTTGTTTAATTTTAAGTTTTTCAGTGACAACTTCAATAATCCAGTCAGCTTTTTTAATCTCACTAATATCATCGTTTAAATTACCAAGTTTGATTCTACTAGAAAAGTTTTTATGATATAGAGGGGATGGTTTTGATTTTATACACCTTTGAAACATTTCAGAGACAATCCTGTTTTTAACTTTTTTATCATGGAGTGTTAATCCAAGTTGTTTTTCTTTATCATTTAATTCACTGGGTACTATATCTAGTAATAAGACATTTATTCCAATGTTAGCAAAATGACATGCAATTCCAGAGCCCATTACGCCAGATCCAATTATTGCAACACGATTTATATTTTTTTTCATTATTTATAATTTTTTAAAAATCAAAAATCTTTTTTGATGATATTATATCATTAATTTTTTCGATTGTATTGTAAAAGTTTTCAAGAGAATCTTCACCGATTTCATTTTTTATCACCTGGTTAAACTTTAAAACAGCAACTTTTGAAGCATCTCTGTTTACTTTACCCATTTCAGTTAAATGGATTAAAACACTTCTTCCGTCATCAGGGTTTGGTTTTCTAAAAATTAATTTTTTTTCTTCTAGGGTTTTTAATGTTCTTGATAGACTAGTTGCTTCCATTCCCATTTTTGGTCCAAGAGCTGTTGAGGGTGTTCCTTTCTTAGGATCTATACTTAAAAGCGCAAACCCAGTAGCCATAGTGGAATTGTATTTTGAAGCTTCTTCATTGTACATTCTTGCTATAGCTTGCCAAGTGGCTCTGAGTAAGTGATCAATAGTTTTTTTCTCCATTAATCTCAAATTTAATAAAAAAATACTATGCACGCATAGTATTTATTGAATTTTTTAAATTCTGTTGGTGAGCCAATTTTTAGCATTTGAGAATGCTATTATCCATGGGGATATTTCATCATTTCTTTCAGAGGGATAATGAGGCCAATTCCACGGAAACGTTGATCTTTCTAGGTGAGGCATCATAGCAATATGTCTTCCGTCTTTATTGCTAATTATTGCTGTATTGTAATCGGAACCATTTGGGTTAGCTGGATAAGAGCTGTAACCATACTTTCCAATAATATTGTATTTATCTTCAGTGTAGGGTAGGTTAAACTTACCTTCGCCATGAGCAGACCATATTCCAAGTTTACTACCCGATAAACTTTTAAACATCACGGAATTATTTTCTTGGATTTTGACAGACGTAAAAATACATTCAAACTTTTTTGAATCATTATGATCCATTTTTGGTTTTAGCTTATGTTCAGTGTGCAATAAACCAAGCTCAATAAATAATTGGCAACCATTACATACTCCTAGTGATAAGGTATTCTCTCTCTTGTAAAAATTCATCAAACTGGTTTTAGCTTTTTCATTGTACAAAAATGATCCAGCCCATCCTTTTGCTGATCCAAGAACATCAGAGTTTGAAAATCCACCAACTGCAACAATTAAATTAACATCTTCAAGATTTTCTCGGCCTGAAATTAAATCTGTCATGTGAACATCTTTAACATCAAATCCTGCTAAATCCATAGCATAGGCCATTTCTCTTTCAGAATTACTTCCTTTCTCCCTAATTACAGCAGCTTTAATTTTAATTTTATTTTTTGGTTTTATTCCATTAAAATTTTTTGGAAATATAAATTCTAAAGGTTGTTTTTTATAATTGTCAAACCTTTCCTTTGCTTTAATTTTTCCGCTTTGTCTTTGATCAAGTAAATAAGATTTTTTAAACCATATGTCCCTATATTTATTGACGTCGAGAATTATTTCTTCATTTAAAGATTTAAAACTCAATTTTGAAGAATTATTGGTATTACCAATTTTAAGGAAATTTATATCATTTTGTTCAAAAATATTTTCTACATCAGATTTTGCTTGAAAAATTAAACCAAGACTTTCACTGAATAAAACTTTTATAAGGTCTTTTTCACTAAACAATTTTAAATCAATATCGGCTCCAATATTATTATTTGGAAAACACATTTCGAGTAAAGAAGTAACTAACCCACCAGAGCTAATATCATGTCCAGATGAAATTAATTTGTCTTTTATCAAATTTTGAAAAAGATCGAATACTTTTTTAAAGTAAACTCCATTACAAGTATCGATAGTTGACGATCCTACAAAATTTAAGGATTGACTAAATGCTGATCCACCGATATTGAAGTTATTGCCAGAAAGGTTTATATAATATATATTTTGATTATTGAGTTTAAACTGAGGTTCAATTATATTTGTTATATCACTACAATTTGCAGCAGCAGAAATAATTACTGTACCAGGTGATAATACCTCCTGGTCTTTGTATTTTTGTTTCATTGAAAGAGAGTCCTTCCCAGTTGGTATGTTAATACCTAATTCGATCGCAAAACTTGAACAAGATTCAACAGCTTTATAAAGTCTTGCGTCTTCACCATCATTGTTACAAGGCCACATCCAATTAGCAGACAATGTAACTGATTCTAAATTTTTATCAAGTGGAGCCCAAATGATGTTTGTTAATGCTTTTCCAATTGAAAGTCTTGACCCTGCAACAGGATCAATTAAAGCAAAAACAGGAGCATGCCCAATTGAGGTTGCAACTCCGTTTAAATTATTGTAGTCTAGTGCCATTACTCCACAGTTATTTAAGGGGAGCTGAAGTGATCCAACGCATTGTTGTTTTGCAACTTTTCCAGTAACACATCTATCAACTTTATTAGTAAGCCAATCTTTACATGCAACAGATTCAAGACTTAAAATATTTTTAAGATAATCTTCTAGGTATTTTATGTTATAATCTTTATCTAAATAGTCATTTTTTAAAGAGCTATCTTTCATTGTTGTGATTGGAGAGCTTCCAAAAAAATCAGAGAGGGATAAATTTATTGGAGCAGTTTTATTATTTTCAGATTTAATAATAAATTTTCCATCATCTTTAATTACTCCAACTTTGTAACAGGGTGCTTTTTCTCTATCAGCAATAGATTTAAGTTTTGAAAATTTATTTTCAGGAATGATAAGACCCATTCTTTCTTGAGATTCATTTCCTATAATCTCTTTAAAAGAAAGTGTTTTATCACCAATTGGTAGTTTATCTAAATCAATTAACCCACCAGTTTCTTCAACGAGTTCTGAAAGGCAGTTAAGATGACCACCTGCTCCGTGATCATGAATAGATACTATTGAATTTTCATCAGATTCAACAAAAGCTCTAATGGCGTTAGCAACCCTTTTCTGCATTTCAGGATTTGATCTTTGAACTGCATTAAGCTCAATACCAGAGTTGTACTTTCCTGTTTCAGTCGATGAAACTGCAGCACCGCCCATACCAATTCTATAGTTATCTCCACCAAGAATCACAATTATATCCCCATTTTTAGGTTTACTTTTTAGACTTTGAGTTTCTTTACCATAACCTATACCCCCAGCTAACATTATTACTTTATCAAATCCAATTGTTTTGTTTTTTTCTGAATGTTCGAATGTTAAAATTGAACCAGAAATTAACGGTTGACCAAACTTGTTACCAAAGTCTGAAGCTCCGTTTGAAGCCTTTATTAATATATCAACAGGTTTCTGATACAGCCATTCTCTTTCTGAGTTAGGATAGCTTTTATTATTTTCTAATCTTGGATAAGAAGTCATATAAACTGCTGTTCCAGCAAGTGGAAGAGAACCTTTACCTCCTGCAAGTCGATCTCTAATTTCTCCACCAGAACCAGTTGCAGCTCCATTAAAGGGTTCAACTGTCGTTGGGAAATTATGTGTCTCTGCTTTTAAAGAAATAACAGATTTAAAGTTTGATTTTTTAAAATAGGATGGTTTATCACCACAAGTAGGAGCAAATTGTTCAACATTCGGTCCTTTTACAAATGCAACATTATCTTTATAAGCAGAAACTATTTCGTTTGGATTAATTCTTGATGTTTTTTTTATTAATTGAAATAAAGAATTTTCTTTTTTTTCCCCATCAATTATAAATTCCCCATTAAATATTTTGTGTCTACAGTGTTCTGAATTAACCTGAGAAAAACCAAAAACTTCACTGTCTGTTAATTTTCTACTTAACTTTTTTGATAAATTTTCTAAATAATTAATTTCTTCTTCATTTAACGCAAGACCTTCTTGGATATTATATTCTGAAATATTTTCAATCTCTAGTATGGGTTGAGGAGTTATAGAAACTTTGAACAAATCTTGATTTAGATTTGAATACTCTTCAAAAATCATTGGATCATAATCATTATCTAATGATTCTTTTAATCTAAATTTTTCAATTCTTTCAATGCCTTCAATTCCCATATTTTGGGTTATTTCAACTGCATTTGTGCTCCAAGGTGAAACCATGGTTTTTTTTGGTCCAACGTAGCATGACTTTATTTCAGTTAAGTTGAGTTTTTTAGCTTTATAAAGCCATTCTTGCTTTTTTATTTCTGATTCGGTTGGTGGATTGGTTGATTCTACTGCAAAAACGACATTAAAATTGTCTTTAAAAAAAAGAACCATCAATAAATTGGTTATTTAAATGAACTTCAAAAATATAAGAAAAAAAGGAAATTATAACGCGTACAGTTGATTTTTAAATAACGTTTTTTAATTATTTATTAACAACCTATTTATAGCTTAATCTAGCCATATAAAATCCATCAAATCCTGAGTTGAATGGACTTACTATTTTTTCTTCTTCAATTTTAAATTTTTTTCCTATTTCAGTTTTTAAAAAATATTTTATTTGATTTTGGTTTTCACTTGGTAAAATAGAACAGGTAGCATAAACCAACTTTCCATTTTTTTTAAGCATAGGTGAATATTTATTTAATATTTCTTGTTGAGTGTTTTTTATTTTATTTAAAAATTCTAAAGAAAGTTTCCATTTTGAATCAGGATTTCTTTTTAAAACACCAATTCCACTACAAGGAGAATCTATCAGCAATCTATCAATTTTTCCATATAGCCTTTTTATGGATTTATTGTTTTCGATTATTCTAGTCTCGATATTAAAAGCATTATTTCTTTTAGCTCTTCTTTTGAGCTCAAATAATTTATTTTTATAAATATCCATTGCGATAATTTGACCTTTATTTTCAGATAAAGCTGATAAATGCAATGTTTTTCCACCTGCACCAGCGCAAACATCACAAATTTTCATTCCTTTTTCAACTTTTAAAAATGGAGCTACTAATTGAGAAGATGCATCCTGTATTTCAAAATAGCCGTTTTTAAAGGCATCAGTTTTAAATAAATTTTTTCTTTCTTTTAGTTTTAACGCATCTGGAAATCCTTTAATTTTTTCAGTTTGAATGTCTTCTTTTAAAAGTTTAGACGCTAAATCATTAACGTTTGTTTTTAATGAGTTTGCCCTAATGATTACCTCAGCTTGTTTGTTTAGTGCTGATAATTCATTAGTCCATTTATTTTCTCCAAGTTCAACACAGCCAATTTCATCAAGCCAGTCGGGAATAGACTCTCTAAATTTTCTAATTTTTGTTAATGAATCAAACCTGCCTTTAATTCTTCTTCTAGGTGTATTTTCGAACTCTTTCCAAGCAGGTAGTTGAATTCCTTTTAAAATAGCCCAAACGGAAAAAATTTTCCAAAGTTCACCATATTTAAATGGACTTTTAGTTTCAGAAATTTCTGAATATAATCTTCTCCATCTGATTATCTCATAACTTGTTTCTGCAATGAAACCTCTATCACGACTTCCCCATCTTTTATCAAATTTTAAGATTTTTTCTATGGTTTTATCAGCATATAAATTTTGGTTAAAAGTCCCATCAAGAACTTTGATTACTGCTACCACTAAGTTTCTGTGAAGACGCATTTAATACTTTCGCGCAAATATAGTTTTAAAACTAGAGCATTTTAGAAATGAATCAATAAAACACGAATTTATTTTTTATTCTTTATTGTTTTTTCTATTCTCTTGCAATTTTTTCATCATTTCTCTTCTAAATTCATCTTCAAGTCTGAACAATTTACCAGTTTTTTTTAATGACATAAATTCCTTTAAATCAACTATTAATTTTGCTCTTAAGTCAATTTTTCTTTTTTCATAGTCCATAAAATCAGCTATGTATTGTTCGTATTCCTTTTCCGAAAAATTACTACTATCTAAATTAATAGTTCTGTATTTTAGTCTTCGTTGCCTATAATTTTCTTTTAAACTGTCTTGATAAATATTGTAGGCTTTCCAAAATTTTGATTCATTTTTTTGGTCAAGATTTAATCTTTCAGTCAAATAAATTTTTTTATAAGCATCTATTTTTTCAGAGCTTATTCTTTGTTTTTGGGCATTAGATGTATTAAATGCTAAAATTAATGATGTTAATAGGATTATTTTTTTCATAATTATTCAAATATTATATAATCATCTTTATTAAAATTTGTTTCAATGAAATAGTCGTATTCATTTTCTGTAAAGTTTTCAAAATTGACTTCAATTGTAGTTTTGTCAAATAATTCTGAGTATTCAGATATTGTGAAATCAACTATGTTATAATTTAAATAAGAAATTATTTCATCATCAGAAAATTTCGTTAAGTCTCTTAGGAAAAGGTTTGTTGTAACAACTAAAATCAAAATTGCAGCAATTCCATTGTAAATCATATTCCTAAGAAAATAAGTTTTAGTTTTAGTCTTTTTCTTAGATAAATTAATTTCTAAAGTTTCAAAATAGTTTAAAGGAGTTTTAAAGTTGTTTTTATCAGAAAACAATACGCTGTTTAATGATATACTATCAAAATATCTTTCAGGTGTCTTGAATCTATTTTTATCGATATTTAGTTGTCTTTCTTTTCTCATCTAATTCTTTGACAATCATTTAGTTAAAAGGTTTGATTTTTTAGTAATTCTTTTTTTATTTTTTTTACTGCTATGTGGTAAGAAGCCTTTAATCCACCCTCAGATGTTTCCAATATCTCAGCTATTTCTTTAAACTTCATGTTCTGTTCATATTTCATTTGAAAAATTAATTTTTGCTTAGTGGGCAATGAGTTTATTGCTTTCTGAAGAGAAATCTGAAGCTCATCCCCATCAAAATATGGATCTTCTTTTAAATTGTTTATTTGATAGTCCATCATTTCTTTAGAGGACATTAAAAACTTTTTTGCTTTAGATTTTATAAAATTTAGAGATTCGTTTGTAGCTATTCTGTAAATCCAAGTGTATAGTTTGCTTTCAAACTTAAACTTATCAATTCCTTTGAAAACTTTAAGGAATGTGTTTTGTAAAACATCATGTGCATCATCATGATCAAGTACTATTTTTCTAATGTGCCAGTAGATAGGTTTTTTGTAATCTTGAACTAATTTTTCAAAAGATAAATCCCTTGTTTCTGGATTAATTAGACTTTCGATAAATTTAGATTCATCTTTCAATTGAAATGTTTTAATACTTTGACAATTAAAATTAGTTAAAGTTTAAGAGAAAGATTGTAGTTTAATTAATTTAGAATAGGTTCCATTTTTATTAATCAATTCATCGTGATTTCCTCTTTCAATAATTTGACCACTATCTATAACTAAGATTAAGTCAGCTTTTTGGATGGTAGATAACCTGTGTGCAATTACTAATGAAGTTCTATTTTTCATTAATTTTTCTAAAGCTTTCTGAACTAATTTTTCAGATTCTGAGTCAAGAGAGGATGTTGCCTCATCCAAAATCATTATTGGTGGATTTCTAAATACAGCTCTAGCAATAGAAATTCTTTGTTTCTGACCACCTGATAATTTACCTCCGCCGTCTCCAACATTTGTTTCATATTTTTTTTCAAAGCTTTTTATGAAATCATCTGCATTAGCAATAATAGCAGATTTGGTTATATCATCCATTTCATTTTCAGAATTGGAAAGTTTTATATTGTTTTTTATAGTGTCATTAAACAATATGGAATCTTGAGATACTAAACCAATTAAAGCTCTTAAATCATTTTTATTTATTTTTCTAATATCGATTCCATCAATAGATATTTTTCCATCATTTACATCATAAAACCTGGGTATTAGGTTAGCAATTGTTGATTTACCGCTTCCAGATTGTCCAACAAGAGCAATAGTTTGGCCTTTTTTAATTTCAAAATTGATATTATTAATTATTTTTTCATTTTCATACTTAAAACTGACATTTTCAAACTTTATACCTGAGTTAAAATCGAATTTCCGCTTGGCGTTTAATGCTTGTTTTATAGTGTTTTTTGAATCCAAAATATCCAATACTCTTTCAGCGGCAGCATTGCCTTTCTTTATTGAATAAGATGCTTTGCTAATCGCTTTTGCTGGGGTTAAAACACCATATGCCAAGCCCATGTAAGTTATAAAAGCAGCAGGATTTAATTCTTGATCGATTAAAACCAATTTTCCACCATACCAAAGTAATACTCCAATTACAGAAATTCCTAAGAATTCACTCATTGGACTTGCAAGGTTTTGTCTGTTTAGGAGTTTATTGGAAAGATTGTAAAATCGATTGTTAGAATTTCTGAATTTTTCAATGAAAAACAATTCTGAAACAAAACCTTTAATAATTTTTAAACCATTTAGAGTTTCTTCAGTTATAGATAAGAATTCTGCTTGTTCATTTTGAACTAGGGTAGAGGTTGCTTTTAAAGATCTTCCAATTAAGGATATAATAAATCCTGAGATGGGAATAAAAATAAGAACAAAGGCGGTTAATTTAAAACTAATTAAAAACATTGCAGTTATAGTAAAGAAAATCGTCAAAGGTTCCCTAACTATTAATTCTAAAATTGATAAGAATGAGTGTTGAATTTCAAGAACATCTGCAGTAATTCTAGAAATCACATCCCCCTTTTTTTTGTCAGTAAAATAAGAAATAGGCATTCCAATTATTTTTTTATAAACATCTTCTCTTAGATTGGTCAGAATTCCATTCCTTAAAAATGTTATAAAAAACATTGCTAAATAGTTAAAAAAGTTTTTAAAAAAAAACAAAATAATTATTGCGCTTATAACAAAAATTAAAGCTTTTTGAGGATCCTGTCCAGCGTAGCTGCTAACTTGGTAGTTTAGCCAACCCTCAAGATTATTTCCCAAACTATATATGTCATTAAATTCGGGCTTTGAATATGTTTTATTGTTTTCTCCAAATAATACCTCAAGCATTGGCATCAGAGATAGAAATGACAACGCACTGAAAAGAGCATAAAGTGCATTAAAAAAAATATTTAAAAAAATATACTTTTTAAAAGGTTTTGCATATCTAAATATTCTTTTAAAATAATTCATTCTTAAAATTCAAACTCTTTTACAATTCTATTAATTTTATCTTCAAGGATATAATTTTTTTTATCAAAATCTTCCTTATTTTCCAATTTACAGTTTACACTAATGTAAAACTTTATTTTTGGTTCTGTTCCACTTGGTCTTGCTGCAACTGTTGAACCATCTTCAGACTCAAATATTAAAACATTTGATTTTGGAAAATCTAAGCTTGAAACTTTATTATTTTTTATATCATATGTTTTTGAGCAATCGAAATCTTTAATTGTGACTGTTTTACTTCCGTCAATAAAATCTTTTTTAGTTGATCGTAACTTATTCATTATATAATTTATTTGTTCTAAACCTTCCGCACCTTCTTTTTTAATGGATATTAATTTTTCTTTATAAAAACCATATTTTATATAACATTGTATTAAGTAATCAACTAATGAAATGTTTTTTGTCTTACATTCTGATCCTAACTCACAAGCTACTAGGGATGAAGTTATCGCATCTTTATCTCTGACAAAGTCCCCAACCATATACCCAAAACTTTCTTCCCCGCCAGCTACAAATTTTTGATTTTTAAAATCATTGATCATCTTACCAATCCATTTAAATCCA
>Ga0255758_10002294_pt1 | contig 18007 bp, 13 predicted proteins | sample 011ome_24_FD_179958 | JGI IMG/M metagenome (GOLD analysis project Ga0255758, IMG submission 179958) | Coastal salt marsh microbial communities from the Groves Creek Marsh, Skidaway Island, Georgia - 011513CT metaG (version 2) | ecosystem: Environmental > Aquatic > Marine > Intertidal zone >...
CTACCACCCCATGAACCCTTCTCGGTATAGCTCCCATTGTTTTCTCTGACAAACCATCGCCCCTCGAAAGTCAGCCAGTTATCTGACGAGACCAGTTCAACCTTCCCTTGCCCAAACTCATCCTCCCATTTCCCTGTCAGCCGATTTTTCGGGGTAGTCGTATTCGGGAACATGTAAGTTCCATAGGATATTGAACTGTCCGGATTCTCAATCTCGTAGTACCCCATGAGCCTTCCTGCAGAGCGACCCAAAAATGATCGACTAGAAAAACGTTGCCCACACAGGAATCCTTCGGATTGATCGCAGCCATTTGAGTAATCATAGGAGCCGGAGTATTCAGCTCTCCTGTCTAGGCGATCTATCTCTCGTCTCACTTCGGTTATTTTTTGTTTTCGCTGTCGGAATTCTGAGCTATTTATTGCGCTTAGGCGTTCAGCGGCCTGCTCATTACCCTGATCTGCGGACAGCTTATACAATCGGATAGCCTCGACAGAATTTAAGCTTACCCCGAGCCCTTTCTCGTATGCCGCACCAAGAAAATATTGTGCCCTCGCGTCGCCTAGATCAGCGGCCACTCGGAAAAGCTTTGATGCGCGGGCAGTATCTTGGCTTGTCCCGCGGCCATAGAGAAGCATGACGCCGAGATTCGTGTGCGCCACGGCAAGTTTGCTATCTTCCGCCACTGCCAGCTCATACCATCGGACGGCCTCTGGCAAATTTCTTCGGACGCCAAACCCATTTTCATACAAGTAACCGAGGTTATTTTTAGCGCTGGACTGCCCATACTGCGCCGCCAGTTCTGTAAAAATTGGAAGAGCCTCACCGTACCGCTCACTTTCAAGGGCTTGATACCCTTGATCAAATTTGGACGTACAACCGACCAGACTGACGCATAGCAACGCGACCAAAATTTGGTATCGGATACGGGGAAAAGTCACCAGCGCTCCAGGCCGATCGCTGAACATACTCTGTCATTCATACGAAAAACCAAATCACGTACCTCCGTGCCGAGATTTTGTTCCTCTGTTAGAAATGAAAGAGGCTCGAGTAACCCTTCGGCATTTTTTTGAAACAGCAAACGCTGAGGCGGACATAATCCGAAATAGCCTAAATGAGCGTAGTTCATAAAAACCGATAGACATAAAGCAACAATTCCAATTGCTACAGTCGCTTTAAACATAACCCACCAAATAACTTGTTCAATTTAGAAACTTAGATTACAACATTTGTTATGGTCTTTTGAGACAAAATAAACCTAACTTGCTTGAGTATCTGAAAAATGGCTAACACATGTTCTCGTTGTCAAACATACGTTGCATCCGGCAGAACCTATTGCGATGCGCATTACCAAGAAGCAATGGCAGATTATCAAATCGAATATGCCAACTACCAGAATGCGCTTCAACAATATTATGTGGATGTGGATGCCTGGAACGAAATGGGCATCGAAGAACAAAATGCATACCACGAGGTGGCGGAGGAAGAATCTCTCAGTGGCATAGCGATTTTTGCAGGTCTAGTACTTGGGGGAGGATTTTGGTTTTTTAAGCAGGATGAAATACCTTGGTGGATGGGGGCGCTGATCACGACCTTTTCCACGGTCGTCTTCTATGTTGGCCGAAACTTGTTTAGCAAATTACTTCGGGGGACGTGGTACGGTATCTTATGGGCACTGGGACTAATCGTCACAGGGTGGGTTATAGAAGCGTGCTTAGGCTGGCTGGAACTCGGCTTTTCCATCATGGAAGCTGCTGGGGATCCAAGTGTTTTAGTCCACACTGGGCTCGTCGTCGCCGGACTGCTGATCGGTTTCTGGAACGAATTCACTGGCCAGCACCATGCCTACGGCGGACCAGTAGCACCAATCGAACCAAGTCGGCCGTCGCCATAGGAGACAATCGATGCCAGACCTAAATGTAAGCGTAATCCTTGCGATAATCTTTACCGCATTTCTATTAGTTAACCTGTTTCTAGCGATCAAGGTAATCCGGCAGGGTGAAAACGCCCTCGTTGAACGGTTTGGCAAATACACAAAAACCCTCGAACCGGGGCTCAACCTGTTAATACCCTTTATCGAAAAAGTTAGCCACAGGATGGATATGCGCCAACAGAGGATCCCATTTACCAGCGAGGCCTACACAGCAGACGGTTCGCCAGTGTCGATAGCGTGCGCGATTGTTTGGCGTGTGACCGATCCAGCACATGCATACTACCGAGACCAGTCCGTTGGGGATCAACTTCTTACCCAGGGTGGCGACTATCTCAGATCAGCTGTTGGAAAGATGGAGCTTGAGGCGTTAAACAGTAGCCGAGACGCCCTCAAAACTGAAATCTCTGAAGAGCTCCAGAGAAATGCCACGGATCTCGGGGTCGCTGTGACCAGTTTTGCGATCCTTGAGGTCCAATATCCTGACAATATTGATCAGGCGATGACACAACAATACACAGCGGAAATGGATAAACGTGTAGTCATGAAGGCGGCCGATGGCGAGCTGTACAAAGCGACCAAAGAAGCCGAGGCACTTAAGATTACGAGTGAAGCTCGCTCCTACGAACTTGCCACCATTGCCCAGGTAATCGCAGAGCACGGTAAAGCGACGATCGACTATGATGTCGCGATCAAGCAGGTCAAGGCGATGTCAGATATTGGGTCCTCAGAATCAACCAAATCAGTTATTTTGCCAACCAATATCACAGAGTCTTTGGGGACTATTGAGACAGTCTTGGAGTATTTGCGTGACAGAGGCAGTGTCTCTGCCGTGAAGCCTGACATTAACCCTAATAAAGAAACCCAAGTTCAAAAAGACCCACCAGCAAAGGATCCTGACAATTCCTCTGATGATCAAGTGTTAGACTAAGCGAAAGGTAAATATCAGAACATGACTACATTAATTTTTGATCCCGAGATTTGGCTGGCTCTGGGGCTACTATTGGTTATTCTCGAGATGACCATGGATGGCAGCATGACGTTTTTTCTCCCGCTAGGCATTGGTTGTGCTTTCACCGCAGTCGGGCTGGCCGGATGCGCCGACAACCCTGCAGGGCTGTGTTCGGCTTACACGCGATGGTACTACCTACTAGCGATGACCGGAGTGGCCGCGATAATAGCGGCGGTTCTTCTGAGGCGCGCCTTTCACAATACTCAAACCCAAGAAGACGACGTCAATAAGTTTTAAATACCTGTGTCAATTAACGCATAAACCAGCGCGCCAGCTATCCCTAAAATCGCGACACCATAGATGATGATGAGTAAGGTTAGAGCGCCGGACGTATTCAAATTCAACGCCAATCCAGTCTCGCGCAACGGCATCCACTCTTCCTTTCGGGGGGGATCCCGGGTCTCAACCGCCTCCATTTTTGCCTCAAACTCACCATCGGAGAGCCGGTTCTTGAGCTCCTCAGGGGCCCGAGTAAAGCGGCCCTCTCTATCGCGCCAACGCCCCACGGTCGCATCAAATTTATAGGGTTGAGACAAGTTAAACTCGATTGACTGCAGTACTTCAGATCCTAGTTGATTGGTTTGTATAGAGAGCAAACCCTTTTCATTCACTGAAAAAATTGTCTGGAACCGCTTCTCGCCAGCAGGCGCGGGCTCGATGTCAGCAATCTGAATGACACCTAAATAATCAGCATCCTTTAAGTTATTCGAGCTTGAGTTAGAGAGAAAAATATTTTGCTCAATAATGGACTGGTTATCTTCACTGGTCTCGAAAATATCCTTACCCTCGCAAGGCAGTTTTGTACCCCGTGGGATTACCTCAATGTACTCGGTAGACTCCGACAGGCCGCTACCGCGACCGACATATCGTTCATACCCGAGACTCACGGCAAGGCGGTTATTACTTATCTCTAGTTGAAGCGGGCTGACACCTTGGATCTTATTCGAATTATCAATTACCGGATCCACGTCTTTAATCTGAGGTCTTTGCAACCGTTCGTCGTGACGGCTCGCCACAATGACCGGGTCCGGAAAATTCGTGCTCTGAGCAACTTTCAATGCGGCGTCAAGGAACGTCGTGTTGTGATACACCCGGTTTGGGTTGACGCGCGCGCCAAAGAACCTCTCCTTCCTGACCATTACTTTTTCTCGGCCGAGTCGTCAGGCGTAGCTTCGTCGACCTGGTCGTTAGATAAAGATCCGATGTCGGATGGGGCCTCGCTAGACTGCGTCTCTGCTTCAGGATCAGCTACTTCCTGTTCAATCGAAGCATTATCAGAGACCGCGGGTTCGTCGACCAGCGCCTGAAGACCCAAGACTCTGCCCTCTACCTCAGCTTTGACTTCATCCGGCAGCTCATTATCGAGGAAATCTAACAGTTCCTGAGGATTATCCATCGGGACCGGAACGTAGACGTACTGGGGTACCTGAATCTCGCGTTCTTGTATACGTGTTTCTACTCTTTTTCTGCGCCAATTGACCACGAACGAGCGAAGCGAGTAGAACAACTTATGAACCACGCCGCGGGTACGGACTGGCTTACCCAGTGCGTTCTGAGTTTTCCTCGTCTCATGGTCAGCGATGCTCTGGAGGGCCAACGCGACTATCGCCGTAAGCGGTCCAACCAAAGCAGCCAACACGGCTAGTGAACCGGCCCAAATTACACCGACCTTTTTTGCAGCGGCGTCAGTGACGTCTTCAGCTTTGATGTCCTCACCATCGGAGAAAAATCCTGACGCTGCTAATCTCCGTATTTGATCCAATTGAGCCTTCCGTCGTCTCTGGCTCTCCAATTCGGCCTCCTGTTGCCTGAGTACTGAGAGCCTCTCATTATCGGCCAAACTCGTTGTAAGCGCCCTGTTTTCATCATCCTGAATTTTCAGGAGTTGGGTCTGAGCCTTACCAATCTGATCTTCGATTAGTTTCCGATTTACCTCTGCCTCGGCATCAACCTCGTCAAGTTTTGAAACCACGGCCGGATCGGTTCTTGCACTTTTAAGAATATCGTCAATCCTTGACTCAGTTTTTTGAATGATGCGTCTTGATTCAGACTCTAACTTCGAATACTCCGCATCTTTGTTCTTCCAGTCAGGCTTTGTTCGCGGATGAGCGAAGCTATCTAGTTTTTTTTGTATCGCCTTCGCTTCGGCTCTCATGCCCTGAGAGACATACGTCTTTATCTGCTCTTCCCAACTTCTTTTTTGATCATCGTACCGCCCTTGCCTTTCTGCCTTCCATGCCTCGAATTCATTTGTCGCAGTCTCGAGTAAGGACTGAGTGCGCTGGCTCTCTGTCTGCAAATTAGCAAGCTCTGCCGCCAGATCGTTGGGCAATTGATTCATCAAAACATTCGATTTTCGGTTCTTGCGTTGCTCTTCTATCGCAGCGAGACGAGCCTCAAGGCCCGCGATACTGGACTCAAGTTTTCCCTTATCTGATGACAGACGGTCTAAGGTATCTCCAGACTCAATCAGCGCGATGTCAGACTGAACTTTCTTGAGATCATCAACCACGTCTTGATAATCGAGTTGGCGAATAGTGATCGACTGCTCCAATCCTTGAAAAACCGATTCGAATGTAATGAATGCCATTCCAAGCAAAGCCACGAAGACAAATGGTTTAAAACCTAACGGAGCCGAGAATAAGAGCGTTGCAAGCGGAATCTTTGTCAACTCTGCGAACGCGACCATTACTGACGCGCCGATGAACGGGATCATATTGATCACCGCTGGCCAACCGCCCTGTTGCAGGCTTTGGTACAAAAGAAGTCCCGCGATGCTTAAGCCCACAATCGCGGCAGTAATTTCGAGGACCCACGCCCCCTTGTAGGTCCACTCACCGTAGCTTTCTAGTCTTTTTATCACTGACCTACCTCATTCATTTTATGAACAATTTTAAATTAACCACAGAAACCCTTTATTATTCCATCATTAATCGCTGGGAATGTCATGTCAGGTTTATTTCGGTACATCATCTTACCGCTCTGCCTTTGGTGGTTAATCACCGGTGGCTACGAGACGCTTATCCCAGAGAATAATGAAGATTCCGAGCTTCATGTGAAGACGCCGACCCCTGCGAAACTCATACAAGAACGCGAAACACCAAGAATTGTTCCTCCAAAGGCTGTTAAAAGAGAATACGTAGAGCGAAACGGTAGGCCCGATAAAACAACAGACCTTGGAAAATCGGCAGTAGCTGAAAGAAAATGCGAATCTCTAACAGCCAGGTTACTGGCCGCAGAAACCGACAGTACATCAATTGACATAAAGGCTTTGACCGAGTGGACGTCCTGCAGCGTGAGCGACTCAGAGAAACAACGATTGTTTCGGTACGGCTTGGTCGACTTTAAGCGGGATAAACTAATCGACAGGGCACTGGAGGTCTCTTCACTTTACAAGCAAACTTACCCCAACGATCCGTATCCACTATTTGAAGAGGCGGAGATCTATCAAATATCAGGGTTTCCTGAACGGTCGTTGGAGTCGTTTATTTCGGGTTTCAAGCTTTCTCGAACGAAGTCAGAGATTGAGCCTCGATATTTCATGACCGCCCTAAAATCCATGCAACGTCTCGGTCTAATTTGTGAGCAACAACAGCTACTGACGTCAATGCTGACACTCAATCAGCTGAATGCAGAAGTTAAGCGATCAATTTCTAATCAAATACAGATACTGAAACCGAAATGCGGGTGATCTTTCGGATTTCGAAATCACACAACTTTCACTCGGCGACCCGTCAAACGCCTCCCACTAAAAACGCCCGGAAACGGTCGTGGAATAACCCGTATCTGTCACCATCGTATCTGAGCAATTTGCCGGCCCGGACTCGTATCATTGCAATATCAATGGGGTACAACACTCTGCCGGGTAACACCTCATGATGATTGAAGTAGTCTGCAAAAAACTCGTCGTCACCTAAGTCGAACATGAGGGCCAAGGTCAACAAAATACGCTGCAATAAAAAATTATTATCGTCAGGTAGTTGCAGCCAAATCTCATCAAATGCATCCTCGAGAGACGCAGGGAGAGTTTCAGGGCGCCGTAGATCAGAACGACCGTCACGGATCGATTGTGCAACAAATCTTAAGAAAAAAGGATCGGCCCCTCGTTGAGATGTATTCGCGGTCAACCAGACATGCTCCGTAGTTTGATCAGGCACTGTCTCGTCAGTTGAAAGCTTCTTGAGAAAAGTTACTACATCTTCACGAGTCAGACCGTCCAGAGGATCTGCACTCTTAAGTTGATACCGATTTCCCTCACTCAAGTGAGCAAGCGAGTCTTCGACAATCGGATTTGATGTCGTCTCATCAACCCGGAAGCTGATGATAAAACGGATTCTAGGTGGTAAAAAGTCCGGGAGAAATTTTGCTATGGACTCATCCGAATCAAGATCACTCTCGTCTAGGGCATCGATGATGACCACAAGTTGTTCGTCGTCAGCTAGGGCTTGACTGACCCTATAAAAAAACTCCGGAAGACGTTCCTCACGGAACTTCGATAGATCATCGTCAAAATAATCTGTCGCATCGAGTTTTAATTGAAGGCCTACCTGCCCAATGATTGATCTAAAACAAACCTCAGGCCGATCACGGCCCTCGAAACGCGCACAAAAATGAAACGCCCAGATAATTTTTTTGTTTGTTTTTAATGGAAGTAAGTCTGTCGTGTTTCTGTGGTTGTATAGGTTGGCCAAAAGCGCGGTCTTACCCATCCCAGCGTAGGCCCTCAAGATGCCATACGGTATGTCGCTTGTCTCAAGGAATTCACTCAATTCCAAAAATACCTCATCTCGCCCCACGAACATAAGCGCTGAGTCCATTGCAAAAGTCGAAAAATCAATAATCGGATTTTTAGGTTGAGGTGGCGCTGGTATTTTAGCCATAAACTTTTGGAAAGAATCATAAGTACCTAGCTTCTGGCCATCTAGGCCGTGCGAGACCATGTAACGAAATGCGATGTATGATGGCACTGAGTCTCCAATCGAGTTCAGGAAAAATAGTTCAGAGACCTTTTCGCCGTCGAGTTCATCGCGAAATGAAAGTAAAGGATACAAAGGAATGGACTTGGATTCACTGATGAACAAATAGGTACCGTCATCGTCAGGACAAGACCACTGGGGATTTTCTAATTTGGTGGGATACTCTCCCACCAAGGTGAATGTGTCGGACTCGCTAAAGGCAACCAGGCGGTAGTCGCACAGCACTTCAAAAGCCCCGACCAAAGCAAAGATTTTGTCTCGTGATATATCGAGATCGTCGGGGGTTATTTTCTCTCCGTGCAGCAGTCGGTTTCTGAAATTAATTAATTCCTGTGACACCGCCTTGAACTTTTGATTTCTTTTACCGACGGAAACTTTCCCATCGAGGATACCGAGCAATCTCTCATATACTGAATTCGACTCAAGACTACGTATAGGTTTGCAGAGACTGCTCGCTAGATCGAGCCAGGTGCCGTCTGTGGGACTGCGAAGGGCTTCAGTAATTTGAATGTTGATCTTCCGATTTTTACCTCCCGTCTCGATAACGTAGATCTGAATAAATACCGTCGCGATAAAACGAAGTAGAAGGCTATGTAAAGCGCAAATGCTAAACCCAAGCTGGGGGGCAGGCTCTCCTCGTTGTCTTGCCTCATTTTCTTGCCACAAAAGCTTGAATCTCAACCCAAGCGGGTACGGGAGCTCACTGATTAAATCTGTATCTGACCTGCTCGACGACGTTGATCCGGCCTTAAAGAAATCATTGAAGGACTTCACCAGAGGGCCTATAGGAAACTGTGAACCACTCGTCTCGTTGACTCGTTGTACAAGATTCACGAACTTCTGCTTGACCTCCTTCGGAGAGCCTTCGCCAGACTCGGCAGACACTCGTAAACTCTCAAGTTCTGACAACTGAGATGGATTCAACGCCTTAATAAACTGCTCAAGCATGAGTCGTCTCTCCAATCAACTGATCCACTTGAGGCCTCTTGATGTGAAAAATTGGAGCCCATTTTTTTTCGCGAGTAGTAACATCTCTCGATTCATCCAGAAAAGGCGCCAACCGCCAAAGGGCCTTTTCGACTTCCGGCTCAAACACCTCACACTTCCACTCAGCTTCTAAAAGATCGCAGATTTCGAATAAAGTTCTAGGCCGACGGAGTGAAGATATACAAGCCAAAACCTTTGTAGGGAATTCCCCATAATTTTGGTGAATCAGAATCAATGAGTCCTTGTAATGATCTAACGAGAAAGATCTTTTCCTCCGCTCCATCGTCAGAAAATGATCATATGTGAGTAATGCCTTAACAGACCCCTTGATTACAGAAGCAACTACAGTAATGGGGGAACCCGACAGCAAATTATAAATATCCAAAACAGTGAGGACCTCTCCTCTGTAACTGACATCGCCGTGGTGGAGATCACAGATTCCGAGAAGCATCTTCTTTCCAGAGGCTCGAAGGTAATCGAGGCCCTCCTTTAACTCGCGGATACAGTCCGTGGGAATCTCATCGAACTGGAAAGCTCCGCGTGATAATTTTTCGATTTGCCGCAACAGAAAACAGCAGAAAGTCAAACCAGACTGTGAAACATGGTCTCTGTCCACGATATATATGGCGCATGCATCGAATCTGCGACCAATAATTGACTCGCCTTCGTCGACCAACAAGCTCTTAAAGATAAATTTTGCACTAAGGCCGGCCGGCTCATTTAACAAAATTCTGGATGGGGGATTTATCTCGTCGAGCCTAGATAGGACTGATTCCCAAACCAAATGTCGACGATTTGCTCGAAATGAAGATACCTGAGTGGCGAAATCGAGGCGCCCGGCACGCTCTTGCTGATATCGCTGATACCAAGCAGCAAGGCAATCCAACTGAAAGATCTGTTCATAGTTCAAATCAGTCAGATGTGTCGAGCTAGCATCGAGTTCGTAGTTTTCCCCAGAGAACCTTACGACAAATAGTGGGTGGGTTGTCACCAGATCACCATGCGATGTTCGAACGTAGATATGATGCGGGATCATATCTGCCGTCTCGATATTAACACCAATCCCCATATCCCATGATTCATTGACCAAACGAACCGCATGGTTTTCATCACGCCATAATAGTGAGCCTGAAAATAAGCTATCGAGTCCTTTCACAAGGGCGGCTAGTTTTTGTCTCATCTCATGGAGCTCACTCGAGACTGACTCCATGCTTCCGTGACTAAAACTATTACGAAACGTAATCAATTGTGTGATCGGTCCCTCGAAACCGTAGTCCAAGCCGGTCAAGCATTCACAATCAATCTCCAAGTCTCGAGCGGTCGCACATGTTTGTATTATCCGAGAAATGCCTGCCCATTGACCTACACCAGGATCCCGCCGCAGTGACTGAAACAGAAATTGATTAACCTCGACATCGGGTGCGCCGGAATGAATGTAGAAGGATAACCACAGCCTCCCAAGAAAACTGACTAATACTTCTATAACAGCAACTGTCTCGTCCGCGGTTGTCTCCTCACCACTCAACTCAATCTCAGACAATAGGGTTCGTATCGCTAAGGCAAGGTGTGGGGGAAGTGACTGAATATCAATGTCATCAAATTCTAATTTATTCATCATTTAAACCGCTCAGTCAGCAAATTTGCAGACACTCCATTCCATTAGTTTTTTACTTAGTAAATCCTCTAGAGGCTTATCAGGGTAGATTTCAAGCAAATGTTTAATCCGTCGAAGAATCTGACAAATCTGATCAACAGGAATCTTGCCTTGATGCACCAATTCTTCTCGAATACTTAAACTGTTTAAAAATTCACGTCCAGCTGACCGAAAGTTATTTGAATACTGGAACGTCAACCCCAACGCATTGGACACGGCGGCCAATCGATTGCTCCCTTGCTCGCAATGTTTTTGTGCGCGAGACAACACATCAATCGCCATGCTCAGCTTACCAGACTCTCGAAGACACACACCCAGCATTTGCTGAGCATTCAGGGTTCGATGGTCGTGGTCACCGAAGTTTTTAGCGTAACTATCAACCGCAAGCTGATAGTAATCAATGGAATCGTCCAACTGGCCAGCATCTTCGAGAAAGCCTGCTAGATTAATGATGACATCAGGTGTCTTCGGATGATCGAGGCCGTATTCAGACGTCAACCGCCGCACAACCTCTTTATAAGTAGTCTCGGCTTCTACCAGCTTTCCCTCGCCTTCGAGACTGCGGGCCAGATTGTTCTCCGTGAGTAACGTATCTAGGTGTAAAGGTGAGCGATGTTTCTTCTGCCAGTCAGCCACAGAAATAAGCAGGGGGCTCGATCGCGAGTATTCTGCGGTTTCAATGAATAAAACAGCCAGATTATTCATCACAGCAATCGTGACCGGATCATTATCTCCTCGAACCAGACGACTGTGATTCAAAGCATCTTCAAACAAAGAAGCGGCCTCTTCAAATTGACCGAGCTCTGTTAATAAAACAGCAAGGTTCTGCTTACTCTCCCAAACACTCGGATGCCCATTACCTAAAGAAATGGATCGCTTGCGAATGACCTGCCGATATGTGGTCAAAGATTCCTCTCGTAGTCCGAGATCATGCTGAAGCATTCCGAGAGCATTAAGTGCGGAGAGTGTTCTAGGATCTGATTCACCAAAAGACTTCTTACTAAGATTCAGGCACTCAGACCTCAGACTGAGGGCGTCGCGGTATTTCCCCAAGGAAACCTTTACATCTGACAAATTAGCGTATGAGTCAATAGTAGTGTCATGCATCTGTCCCAAATGAGATCGCCGCGATTCTAAGACAAGCTCCAGTAAACCTTCAGCGCGATCAAATTGACCCGTATCAGCAAGTATCTTTGCGTAAGTAGTCTGGAAAATTAATACCCACTCCATCTCATCCACAGACTCAAACGGCAATGAGGTAGCAACATCCTCCGCAAACTCTAAACTTTCCCTGAAACAGCCCGCCGTTCTTAAAAAACCGATCAAAGTAATTAATTTCGGTAAATTGGATGAGCAATCGCTAAGCAAAGACAGAGGTTCCAATGCCTCGGAATAGAGCCGGCCCCAATCTGAGGGCCCCAAAACTTGCCATAGTTTTTGCGCGGCATGACGGCGCAAATCGTCTTCAAGGAAGAGAAATAAAAAATTAATATTTAAAAGCAATAAACGGCTTATCTGAGGGCAGTTCGCCTTGATAGCGTGATCCGGAGACCATCTTACTAAGTAAGAATGACAATTAAGGAAGGAACTCTTTAACGCATCATTAATCTGGTCGATGACTTTCAAATGATGTGCTCGGATACTCTGCTCGCGTAGCTTCGCCATTCCCCCACCATAATATTTTTTATACTTTCAGCCGTCGCAGGAATTAAATTTCTCAAGAAAATCTTTTCTTAGATTTTGTTTCCAGCGATCGCCGACATAGGCTGGCGCGTTTAACAACAATTCATCCACCTGAGTGACCAGATGATCTGGATTACAACTGTCAGGCAAGACACCAGCAATGACCATCATCCCAGCCAACTCAGATAACAGAGACCCCAGATTTTCCTCACGCTCGTAACCCATCTCAACCCAAGAGTCTGCGATACCTTTCAAACGTACAATATGACCTGATAAATCTGCCTCTGGAATTTCTTTGGCTCTACCTAAAAATCCGTAGGCCCTTGCCTCAAATGTCCTCGCCATCAACGCATTTTTAGCGTTAAACGATTGATCTGGGCTTGGATACTCTTCAGATGACGCCAACCACTGGGGCAGACGATCTAAAAAACGCTTATAAGATGCAGTTGCTAATTCAATATCACCGGCTCTCTCAGCCTCAACAGCTGGAAAATACTGAGCTCTGGCTGCAGCACCGTAAGTTGCCGGAATATTCTCAAAATCCGAAAATTTCCGGAGTATATTGACTGCTTCGTCTGCTAAAGCAACAGCGTCATGTGCCGTTGAGTCCATATTACTAATATCCCTAAGAACTAAGCTCCTCACCAGAAGCTCTGACGCATCGCGACTCCATGCCGGAACAAGCTGCAATAACTTACGGCATGTTTTGACAACTCCAGATTGCTCTTCAGCTGAGTGACTGCCTCGATCCTGAATCGCAAGAATATGCTCCAAACGAACTCGCACCCAATTGGGCCGGGCTATCGCTCGCTGATCCATGAACACTTCACTGATCCTTGCTTTGAACTCTGACCGCAGTATGTCGATCTCCGATAACGATAAGCCTCTTGAGCGAAGACCCTGAATCATATGGGATAACGAGTGCACCAAATAGATTAAGAATTGATCAGAAACGAGCCGACTTAAAGGATACATTCCAAGTAACGTCATCACCTCTTGCAGATGAGAGGCTACCGCAGGCACATTGTCTTCCTTATTCTGAATCTGCTCTAAGTGCACCATCGATTGTAAAAAAAGATAGTCAGGCGCCAAAGTATAGACTTCACTATGATCAAGCTGATTGATTTGCAGAAAGCCATCGATCGTAACTATCAATCGATTAATCTGAGCAAAATATTCCCTATTGGGTTCCCGCTTACCTCCGAGCTGCGAAGCCCCTTTGAATATCGTTTTTTTGATCTCGATGTACTTCGTCGCAGCAAATGCAATGATGGGCTGTAAAAGGTGACCAGCATCATTACAGGGAATCATTGACAAATCCCCCAGCACGGCCTCGAAATCGCTAGATCCCAGCAGGTCCTCGCTCACAATCACGGATAAACATCGTGCAGTTAATAATTGATGAAACGACTCTTTTTGAAGAATTGGGCCTTTGAGTTCAAGAGCCACCGAAATCGCTTTCTCGAGTTCCTTCGACCTAAACCGTAAAACTATTTCGCGTGACCTCGGGTCATAAAAAATCGGATAGTGCTTGTTAATCGCATCTGTAGCAGCAAAGATTGAGCTCTCATCTCGGGCAAGAATTTGGCTCAACGCACTTACCGAGATCCTTCCGCAGTAACGCATCAATAAACTGGATGCTAAAAGAAGCTCCTGGTGTAGTCGGTCGTGGCATAGCTCACGAACTAACGCGACTAGATCACTATCTGTCTCAGCAAATGCTCGCTGCAAAAGATCATGAAAGTTGTCGAATTCCGGTCTCAAGATCTCCATTCTCTGAGATAACGAACGAATATCTCTCGGGTCACAGACTCCGTCCTCAGAGATCAAAGTCTCTACGGTCATTTCAAGTTGATCCCTCGAAATATCGGGGAAACATCTTTGCATGTACAACATGCTGAGCTCACGATTGGGCTGTTCAACCTTCCTAAACTGATCCGCTAGTTCTCTAAAATCAGCCTCAGCCTCGAGGTCTGAGTGATTAAAAAAGAGATAAAAAACAATCCTAGCTCCTTTCATATCAGAAGCAGAATCCTTCATCAGCTTCAGAAACTCGACCGACGGCGTCCCAAATTGAGAAGAATGAAGAACCGCATAAACAGCTGAATTGGACCTAATACGATCTTTAAACTTTCCAAGAGCATCTCGCAGAATATTTTTACGACCCAAGTCTGGATCCGACTGTCCAAGAGCCAACACGGTCGCGAACGGCAGACTACCCATTAACTCAGAAACAATTCCTTCTTCTGATTGATGATTCGAGTCTCTATCTAGCCGTTCTCCAGCCAATATTTCGACAAACCCCCACTCAGACATGCCACATTCAACTAACTCTGAATTAGTAAATGTTCCACGCGACGCACAGGTTTTAGCGAGAAGACCAGCGACGAACGCTGCATAGTCCTCATCAGCGCTCTCAAGCACTGTAATCTGAATTCCTCTATCGAAGGACTCGGCATGAGACACGAGATCGAAGTACTTCTCTATTGTTTCGCTAGAGGGAGCCAAGACATCGGGTTCATTTGGTATTCGTTGAATAGTCTCAGTAACGGATTGTCTTGATACAGCCACAAGCCAATATGCAACGCCGCACGCAACAATCACAAATACAACCAACGAAACATCAGAAAAATTCAATAACGCAAAATCAATAATGATACTGGGTATAGCAATGGCTTTGAGCGCCTGCCTTGCGGATCGCCCTGGCATCGACACGACTGTTGTCATGATAAAAATTTTGACTGTCACATACGAGACGAGGATGGATAACGCTGAAGGATCGTAGACCAAGCCAACAGTTAATAACCATACGGACGACCCCAAACTTAACGATTGCAGAGCAATTTTGTTATTCAAGCTTCCAGATTGTGAAGAGATTAGTGGTGCGATTTTCTCCCAGCCGCTATAGAGCACAAAAACCAACCCAACACCCCATACAAGAGCGATTACGACTGCAATTGGAAACGATGAGAAAGCAAGCGTTTCCAGAGAGAAGACCGGGAGGAATTGGCGACTGGCATGCAAAAAAGTCGGTGCAGCTAGCCACGCTACTACCGACATGAGGACAGATAGTCCGACAATCTGGAATACTGCCTTAGTTGCTCGAATTTCGCTAAATCGGAAACTAATGATCAACAGTAGACCAGCAATCAAAACGAATATGATGGTTGAAAATGTTCCCGTGCGATCAATAGCAAAGCCCATGTTTCGGATCGTTGAATCAGCGATATCGGCGCGATTGCGATAGACGCTCGCCTTAGCCACCTGAAAACTCGCGTTACTGACGGAGTCTTGGCGAGTCAGATCGAACACAACAAGCGAATTTGCATCAAAAAACTGTTGTGCCAATCCGACAATTTCTGAGTTGACTTCTCCATTTAAAAAAAGTTCAGTTAACTCTGGCGAAAGAGCCTCATCCTGGAATCGTTGTTGATCTATCTTGTTATGAACAAAAAATCTTGGATTCTGGTTAAAGAGATATAGAGCTTCATTAACTAGGGCATCACCCAACTCTGGCATAGGAACGAATAGCACGTCGAAGCCGGTCGTCCCTTTATAGTTTTGGCCGATATGATCAATAAGTGATGCTGTTGCCCGAGTGGCAGCAACCACTTCGATATCATCGATTGTCTCATAAATACCAAATGGTGCACCCAAATCGATTTGAGGATTAAGTGCAAAACGCGCAAGGGGAAAAACTCCGCCGAAAGTGTCGTGACCCATGTCCCGCTGTTCTTCAAGGTCTGACTTTATCGCTAAAACTTTGAGATCATCTAGCCCTGAATCCAGAAGCTCATCGATAATATGAAGCCCTTGATCTAGTAGGCTGATATTCCCCGCGTCTGCAAGTGCGACCCAATAAAAATATTCTGCTTTTTCGATTGACGGAATATGATCTGTCTTAGAGGGCAAGAGTATCAGTGCGCCAATCAATGTAACTAGCCCAATAGCTATCGCCCCCGCTATAGGTCTTACTATTGGAACTAACTTGTTGAACAACATCTACACCAAATCCGATCAGAGCCTTAGTTTGACGCACCACTCTTATTAATAATCTTGCCGAAGTCGCTGATATCCGATTCGGTCATGGTTGCTATGTCCCAGCCCTCGCCATTGAACTGAGTCTCTGGTCTCATGGCTTTCAGGGTTGGGATCATTGCCCACTCAGGATCCCCAGTCAGATCCGAGTCTGGATCAGGAAAATAGATCTCTACCTCCAAAAAATTTCCATCGACTCTTCCTTTCTTAAACGTGAACGCAAGAGTGTCTGTATTTTTTTCGTCGACCAACCATGAGTCCAGTAAGGCGACCATTTTAGTTCTTATATCGTCCATCACTATTTCATCATCTGCCTTTTCGATCAGCCAAAACTCATATTAATTAGCCCACTTAAGTACCAGGCATCCTCTGATTTCCAAGCCTTGTTGAGCCTTTTGACAACAGCTCACCATAAGCAGAAAGAATATGATTCGCGAATATTTCCGCGCAATCCAAATTTGTACTGCCTCCGCGATACTCATATTCGGTAAGCACTTAATTTGCATCGACGCAAGCAACATATGTACAGATTCGTCGTTGATCACATTTCACGGACATCTAACGAAACGTACAACTCTCAACCTGCAAATCAATTCCATCCCTCCGAAATTTCGAGACATATCAGCAAGCGAGTCAGCAGATCTAGGCGTAGATCAAGCCACCGCACCCGCGCTAACCGCTGTCATGAGCATTTCTATCGACGCGATCGATCAAATCATACACCAACTGGTGATCAAGTTTCGTATCGCCATGTTCAAAAGGGATGACATCCACTGTATCGTCAAAAACATTGTACCAACAGTAAATACAGACCTCCTCCTCGAGCCGATGGATAAGAGCAAAAGGAGTTTGTTCGTGCTCAGGGAACGGCTTACCCGTTAAAGAATCTTTATGGACGAAAACAGCAAAAGAGATGCTATTCAAATCGTCTTCGGTGTTTGTTTCTTCTTTGTAGCCGTACCCATCGAAAATTATCTTTACGCCTAAAGGCGCAGCTCCACTGTCATTTCCGGGGTTTAAAACACCTAGATCCATTGAGCTGTAAAATTCTCTGATCCATTCCTCTACTACCACCTCGTAGGGCCTCATTAATCTTCACCTCTAGCCTGCCACATCCGCTCCATTCTTAAACAACACATCTGCCACTTTATCAACTGCCACGCAAGCACTTTTGCCTTTGAGTATACCGATCATATAGCCGATACATCTGGAAAAATAAAATCAAGGCGGGGTAGCGAATAGGAAAGTACCGATGTTGCTCAGAGCGGTCCGAGAATGGAGTTGCGAATCGAAAATATTCTCCCAGGAACACATCAGCCATAAACGCAATGATAATACGCCAAATCCTTGATATGGTTAAACGCATAATCCTATTGGAATCATCCATTGACTTGATCAGTAGCGGCATGAAGTTTTCCACTAAAACCCAACGAGAAACTCATAGAAATTTTCTAATTTTAATGAACCCTTCAGTTACATCCGACTTCATTGGCAATTATTTAAATGAATTTTTTACCCATCATGCTATTGCTGCGGAAGAGTACAACAAGGCTCAAGAATTTTTACTAACTGCTAAAAAGAACTTAAACCATCATAGTGTATCGAGAGCTTTAGATTTTTTTTTCAACAACCTACCACTGAGAAAACATAGAGACGTCTCTGCGCAGAAAATAACTGCATTGGCGATGGGACATACTGGAAGGAAAGGACTAAGAAGGTTAGCCGGTTAT
>Ga0255758_10002306_pt1 | contig 17915 bp, 14 predicted proteins | sample 011ome_24_FD_179958 | JGI IMG/M metagenome (GOLD analysis project Ga0255758, IMG submission 179958) | Coastal salt marsh microbial communities from the Groves Creek Marsh, Skidaway Island, Georgia - 011513CT metaG (version 2) | ecosystem: Environmental > Aquatic > Marine > Intertidal zone >...
CCAAAAATTAAAGGGCTTCTTCGATACATTACCTGGGATATATTATTGTACGATCCATATGCTATTTATGGTGTTGATTGGCGTGATTGTATTTTTCGTTACAAATAAAACGTATTTATGTATGACATTGCTGGTTATTTCGTTGGACGCTGTTGCCAACGTTGTATTTTTCGACTGTCCTCTAAGTAGTCTGGAAAAAAAATATTTGAATACAAGTATGATTGAGACACGTCTCACCTCACTCCAAAAGTGGGGAATGATGTATGCCAATGATCGGTGCTACGACACACAGTTGGAAGTGATCATCAATGGATGGACATTGTGTGCTGCAAAAATTTTAACACTCATTGTCATGGATAGTTTTCACATTGGTACCAATTCCAATTCGACGCTTTAATTAGATTAGGTATAAATCATATATTTTTTGTATTTCTAAAATATATGTTAGATCTCAAATATATTCAGCATGTTGGTAGATCAGTCAAAGAAAATTATAAGAGTTGGATTATTTTGTTTCTGTCTTGCACAGTGATATGTTACAATCGTACATCTATTTTACTAGGCAACGCGCAATATTTATTTTGTATATTGTTTTCTTATTTAGCACATCGCCTCTCTCACGAACCAATTGGTTTCTTTCTCAACCGCGCGCATATATATCATCATGAACATACCGACTGGACCTCGCATGCAATACAGGTATGTGTCGAATTAGCGGCTAGTTTTTCGCCAATGGTGATTTTGTATTATTTCATGGATCTAAAGGACAACGTATTTTTATTTGATCCTTATGTTTTCATGTTATTCTCTATATTTTACACTTCCGTTCATAATGTGAATTACGGAATGTTCCATGTAAATCAAACTCATTATAAACACCATTTAGATTATGCGGTTAATTACGGCCCCGACATATGTGATATTGTTTTTAATACAAAGTATCCTGAAAATGATGTGGAAAATACGGATCATTACATTCCTAATATTTTGGTGGCCACCGTATTGACGTATTTATTCCGCCACTTTTACGAGAGAACTGAGCATAAAGGTATCGTCAAAGAAGGATTAGTGAAATTGTATTACGGAGTATGCCTCGTTGTGGGAGTATTCACGACAAAAAAGACGATTATGGATATTCAGAAAAACACCGTCAGCGAGGTGAAACAATTTCAACATGATGTGGGAAAATTAATGATGAAATTAGGGCACACAATTTAATATACTGAAACAATTAATATATTCAAAATTGAAATGAATTAAACACATCTCCAATAGTAATTACATGTATAAAGCGTTGGAAACTGTAGATAATTTGTTTCAGACTTCCGGATGGATCGTAAATAAAAAAACGGATTCCGAAATTTACCGCTTGTATTATCCGCGACATTTTGAGCTGGAACGATTTGAAATCAGAGCATACAGTAATGGTCGTTATCGAACCATCATTCCGATGAATGATGCAAGCTTCTCTGTGTCTGTAGACGAAGACGATTTATACGATTTTATATATGATCATTTTATGAATCAATCTGTGAATAAATATATGGATCAAAATTAATTATATTACGATTACCTACAATTCGAAAAGAGACGCGATTTTAAGAAAAAAATTGATTCCTTTTTTTGTATATTCTAGATATACAAAAAACATTCGTTAAATCAATATGCAAAATTTTCAATACCGTTACAATTTGTTCCTCGAACATTCAGGATTTAAATATCAGGCTCATCAAGAAGAAGGTATGTTGTGGTGTGCGCAACAAGAAACAGAGAAGAAACCTTTTCAAAATATTCACGGAGGTATCATTGCCGACGAAATGGGTTGCGGAAAAACATTCATGATGATATCGCTCATTGTATGTAATTTCGTTCCACAAACGCTCATCGTAGCACCGCTAGCTCTCGTAAATCAATGGAAGCAATCTATATTTGAAACCACTGGTCACGAACCACTCATTTATTACGGACACAAGATTAAAACCTCGCAGGAGCGTCTACATAGCGCGCCTATAGTCATTACAACCTATGGTGTAGTTTCTCATAAATCCGATAAAGATGACGGATTATTTCAAATAAATTGGGACCGTATTATTTATGATGAAGCTCACCACATGAGAAGTCGTGGTACCAAGAAATATGTGTCTGGAAAAAAATTAAAAGCAAACGCAAAATGGTTGGTTACCGGAACACCCATTCAGAATGCAATGAAGGATTTGTATGCGTTGTGTGAAATTATAGGCGTCAAAGAACCGAAGAGATTGGAGCCGAATGAACTACACCAAATATTACTCAAGAGGACCAAGGAGAGTGTGGGTATTTGTTTGCCACCTGTAATTGTTCACGTATCGTCCATTCCATGGGCAAACGAAGATGAGAAGACAGTTGCAACTATTTTGCACAAGTTGACCAATCCTCACGAAGGAGGAACTGATGTGAAAGACAAAGATGATGAAAGATCATTCAAAAGGTCAAATAAGTCGCTATCGTCTGAAAGTGATGGTAAAGGAGGATGCCGAAATCATGTAGATTATATTGACGATGATGTAACACCGATGAAATCGGTACCTACATATTGTCAATTGGCCGAAAGTAAAACTGAACCAAAAGCATACAAGCAAGAAAGCATGCTTCCACAAGAGTTAAAGAAAGATGTATCCGTGAAGCTAAAGGCTTATATCCATAACATGTTGGGTAAATACTACTTATCGTATTATTTACGCAGTAGGCAGATGTGTATTTGTCCAAAGTTATTATCCAAACTAGAGACTAATTTCTGTAAAAGCGAATTATATGATTCAAGTATTATTAGCAACGCTTTCGCAAATCAACATAAAATTCAAGAGGTAGTCTCGTTGTTATCCAGTCACGCCAACAATGGAAACAAAAAAATTGTGTTTTGTAGCTTTAGGAAGGAAATGGATATACTGAAACAGGAGTTGAATGATGCGGGCGTTCATGATGTTGCGATATACGATGGACGTATGACGCGAAAACAGCGATCGAATATTCTTCAGAAGAAGCCAGATGTGCTCATCCTTCAAATTCAAATGGGCTGTGAAGGATTGAACCTTCAGTATGCGAATGAAGTATACTTTGTAGGGCCATTATGGAACCCAGCCACAGAAGATCAAGCTGTAGCAAGATGCTACCGATTAGGTCAGAGAAAAACCACTCATGTCTTCAAATTTAAAATGATGGATATAGATCGCAAGAATGATGTCTATTCGATGGATAATTATATGGAAGAGAAAATGCGAATGAAAAAAGAATTGCGCTCCGTTCTCGATGTTTGTTAAAAATGTATTTGTAAACCAATTTTTTATTTTACACTCGTTTTGCGTATTATTTTTGTGTATATTATTTTATGTATTTATATATACGTTTATGCCAAATGTAATAAAAACATTACAATCTCAGCTCAAAAATGCTTTTAATAAATCGAATGTGCGTGAAAGCACCTACCGTATGATACAACATCCACAAAACGCAATTCAAGTAAATTTCCCAATTCTCCGCGATGACAAATCTATCGAGGTGGTGAATGGGTTTCGGGTTCAACATAATAATGCGTTGGGTCCTTTCAAGGGTGGTTTACGATTTCACCAAAATGTGGACATGGAAGAGGTCACCGCATTGGCCACGTGGATGACCATAAAATGTGCCGTCCAAGATTTGCCTTATGGTGGAGGAAAGGGAGGTATTACCATCAAACCATCCGAATATAGCAAAGCAGAATTGCAAGAATTATCGAGAAAATTCGCATCAAAGTTATCAGGATATATAGGTCCCGAACAAGACGTTCCCGCGCCTGACGTGGGTACTAATTCTCAAATTATGGATTGGATGGTTGATGAACAAAGTAAGATTTCAAAAAACATATTCGACGCACAGGCTACCTATACAGGAAAATCCATACCTGGAGGCGGAAGTTTATGGAGGGAAGAAGCCACGGGATATGGAGTGGCACTTTGTGTCCGCGAAGCATTTAATAATTCGACATACGGCAAAACATTCATCGTTCAAGGATGTGGAAATGTGGGTTCATATGCCATCAAAACACTCGAGGCTCACGGGATGAAATTACTTGCCGTTGGAGACCATACAGGATATTACGATGTATCGAATCGGAAGGAATGTTTCACTGATTTACAATCACTGCAAAAACAATCTGGTAGTATTCAAGGAATTAGTGACAGTATGCTAACAAAGGAAGAGTTTTTTGCCAAGGAATGCGATGTTATTATTCCTGCCGCATTAGAACTCCAAATTGATGAGAATATTGCTCGCACCTTGAAATGCTCTCATATTGTGGAAGGTGCCAACGGACCAATAACAGAAAGCGCAGAGCCTATTTTAAAAGAAAAGAATATCCAAGTAGTTCCTGATGTATTGGCTAATTCCGGAGGAGTATTGGTAAGTTATTTCGAATGGTTACAAAATAGATCTGGAGAATATTGGCATCAAGAAGAAGTAGTTGAAAAAATGGATAAAAAGATGCAACAAACATATCATAAAATAGTCGACGTAGCAAATAAATATGACTGTTCTCTACGTGAAGCTTGTTACATATATGCCTTGGAAAAAATAGATGACGTCTATAAAATTAAAGGTCTTTAGAATTTAAAATAATATGAATTTATATTTGATTTCATATTATTTATTATTGGGCTCAGCGGGGAATCGAACCCCGGGCCTCCTGCACCCAAAGCAGGAATCATACCACTAGACCACTAAGCCTACGATTTTAATTTTATGCGGGTTCATCGGACTTTGTTTCCATAATTTGGCAATTTTGTCATTATAACTACTTAGTCGCAATCCAGGAATATTTCCCTTTAATAATACGATTTGTTCATCATAAAACGCCTTGTATAAAGCCTTCACATTTTTACTGACTACTGCTTCTTCATTCAACATGTGAATAGCTTCGTCGATCCCTGTTATAGAAAGACTATCATCTACATAGTTTTGTTCATTATTCCTATCATCTAGTTGGTCTTGAACGACCATACCTTTTTTCATATATTCAACTTCCTTTTCGCGTTCCAGCTCTAAGCGTTGATTTTTTTCTTCTTCGCGTCTTCTTGCTTCTTCCTTTGCGTTGTCTCTGGATATTTGCGCTTTTGATTTAGGAGTATCAGCTAAACTTTTATATAGTAAATCCAAAGAATCTCCTTTTACCCTCTTATTATTTGGCTTCTTGATGTTTTCAAGATCTTCGTTTTCTGCATCTAATAATCCCTTCACCTCTCTTGCAAGTTGTTGTTTCTCATCATATTTTGCATTTTTTTCCGCTTCTCTTCTTTGTGCTCGTTTATTTGTCCCCAGTTCCCATGCCTCTTCCTCTTTCTGTTTGGCTTCTTGTTCAATATTATATTTGTCTTTTTGTGCTGCTCTTTCTTGCGCCTTCGCCTTTTTGGAAGGCATACTAAATAGAAATATAAATTATTCGCGAAAATAACGTAACATGAAAAAATATACAATTTATACATGTTTTTTCGTTTTATTGTTTTGCCTACGTCATTTGCTGTGCCTTGATTCTGGTAGATCGTCTGAGAGGTGCATCTTTCAGCACAGGTGTTCTCTTTCTACGAGATCTCTGCATCTTGATGAGACCTTCTGCGGCGTCATGTAATGATTGTTGCTCCTTCTCGATGCGTTCTTGCTTTTCGCGTTCACCAATCATTGAATGAATTTGCGTCCGATAATTATGCTCGATGGCTCGATATTCGGCATTCCACGCATCCAAACGATTAGGATAGTAATGCTTTCTCACATGATAGGAACTTAGTCTGCTAAGTTCTGTGTTCATTTCCTTGAACAAATGCTTCTCCTCACGAGTTACCATTTTCATTACTTTGAAAATATTCATGTTGATAGGTGCGTTGATTTCGTTGTTGTTTTGGATACTGTATTGGTTCATTTTTTGATGCTACATATATTCTAGAAAAACATTTCAATTTTTTTTCAATTGCTCAATAAGTTCTCAACTTCGAGGAAATTTTTAATTGTATTGATACTTCTTTTTATAACGCAACAACGGAGTATTGTTAATAATGCTCGTTTGTGCGGGGAAAATAAGTGTATTTCCCCTTCTTTCTAAACCTTGGGTATTTGGATTTGTTTGACCTTGACTTTGTGTACCCCATGTTCTTTGAAGAGGTGATCGACCACGATATATATTGGCAAGTTGTTGCTTCTTGGTTAAATTCGATGCATTCTTTTTATATTGTAGAATTTCTTCCTTTCTACGTTGATCAGCTTGTTCTGGGGTGACTTCGGTATAAATATCGGATTCCAATCCAGTAGAGCGTCCTTGGTTGTAGACTGGTTGCGTATTTGGATATATACATTCAAGCTCTGGTTCCGGTTCCGGTTCTGGCTCCGGTTCTGGTTCTGGCTCCGGTTCTGGCTCTGGTTCAGGCTCTGGCTCTGGTTCAGGCTCTGGCTCTGGTTCTTGAATAAACTCATCAGACAAAAGGGTCCAATACACTCTTTTCCCTTGATGTTGATCATCGTTTTCCTGAATGCTCAACGGGTCTCTATTAACGCTCAATGAATTAGTATTACTATATAAAATGTCCTCGACTGACTGAGATGAGCTAGATTTTTGTGCATAGGCATAGTGATCATTCGAAGCAAAATAAAGTCGGTACAATTCATCCGGTCCGTGGTGATCCTCTAATGCTTGAATGATCTCTACAATGGCAATTCCGTCGAATTGCTGGGCTCCTGTCGTGGGAATTTGTGTGTCATCAAGTGTTTGATATGAAGACTGTGTGATTTCCATACCGTACGAATTTGATCTAGGTTGGTGGTTCCAAATAGAATATTCATTTTTTGACTCACCTCGAAATACCGCTATGACATCTTTCTCTAATCTTTCCGTCAATGGATAGTAACTACCATCGCGAGGATACCATGTATGATTTTCGGCATTTATGTGGTCATCCTCACCCAGATGGTTTTCATTAAAAAGCAAATATTTATCGTCTCCTTTCGTTGCGCTCCAATTAATGAGAGTTCCTCCAACTTCCTTGTTGTTATTTGCTGATTTCCATCTATACTTCACCGGGTCTTCCTCCAAATAATAAAATATAGTACCTACCGATCTAGATGAATATTTGGTATCTTGATCTTGGTCATACGAATTTTCTATGCTGTTGGTTTCTACGTTATTTGCCGTACCATCGAAATTCTGAGGTTCCTTTCCAGAAGCTACTATTTGGATGATGTTGTCATCGGCGTCATAAAATTCAATTTCTGAAATTTGAAACCCGGTAAAGGTATTTTGCTGCTCAGGTTCGGGTTCAGGTTCTGGCTCTGGCTCTGGTTCAGGTTCTGGTTCGGGTTCGGGCTCTGGTTCAGGTTCTGGTTCGGGTTCGGGCTCTGGTTCAGGTTCTGGTTGAGACTCTAATTCGGTTCTAATAGTTCGTGGACCTATCGTAGAGCTTATTCCGTTGTTTACATTGAAAGCCCCTTCACTAACTGTGAACTTGTAGAAATAGTTGTAATTCAATCCTGGTTGACTAATGGTAACTATATTATTATTAATAGTAGTATTGTCACTGCTAAGTTCTACACTTAGCCTAACAACATCTGGACTACTAGAAAAAGCAAATTCAAGAGTTCCTGATCGTAACGATACGATGCTACCTTCTTCATAACTGATTACAATATCTACATCTACTGGTTGATAAGTTAGTCCGTCCCAGTCTGAAGGGGTAAAACTAATTGGACTATAACTAATTGGAGTATAATTGTATGCAAGTGTCTCCGTTCCATCCACCGTTCCCACAACAGTCATCGAACCTGCATCTGATCCAAAACCATACATAGCTATATTAATATCCTCGCCGATCTGTGTCCAGTATGAGGTGCCGATTTCGGGATCACTGCCATCAGTTATAATAGTATAATTGCCTTCCATATTCGAGGTGAACTCCGTAAACGAGTACACGCGAACATAAGGCATTCTGTCAATAATAGCGACCGTATTACCATCGGACGATATAACACAACTCTCCAAAACAAAAGTAAGCGTCATATCTGTAGAAATAGTATTTCCCAATTGCTCCCATTGCTCCCAATCATTATCTGATCTATAAACTTTATATTGGATCTTAGGATATATTCCGGTATCTGACCCTCCATACCCTCCAGAGATTACCACCGTATTACCATTAGAAGATAATGATAGTTTCATACCAAATAAATTAGCACCTACACCACCATCATCATCAGTCTCCTTTAAGGTTACCAATTGTTTCCACTCTATCCCGTCATATCGGTGTATATCTACCCTTCCCGATTCCGGGTTGTCGTCAAAAAGTGTCCATGTGGATCCAATAGCCACCGTCTTTCCATCGGAAGATAACGAAATTGTACTCGCGAAATATTTATTATCTGTTGCCGTTATACCGTCTACATCTTTATCCATAATACCAGGTATATATGTCGGGGAGCCCCAGTTATCATCAGCATCAGCATAATTATATACAGCGACATAATCTTTTGAGTAATCTGTTGGTGGGTTATCTTCCCAGTTGATGCCAATAGCCATAATATCTCCATCAAAAGATAAGGATACTGCATACTGATTTTCATATCTGTTACCGTTTACAATGGCCACAATTTCATCACCGTACTTAATCCAAGAGTCAGATTTATATTTATAAATCACAACTTTCCCCTGATACATTCCGTTAAAGGTAGATCTATAAATCGCTATGACAGATCCATCTCCACTCAATGAAATATTTATTGATAACCCGTCTTCTGGTTCATCAGGTATTGGGAGGTTATCTCCTAATTGTTCCCATGTTGTTCCATTATATTCATACACCCTTACCTTGTATTCTGACCCTGTATAACTCGCAATCGCAACTATCTTACCATTTTCTGATAGCTTAGCTCCTTCTGATATATTTTTATTTTGATCTTGTGTGATATTTGTACTCAGTTGTGACCAACCCGACGATGAACCTGTGCCACTGGTGTTAAATAATAAACTGTTAGTATTTTCTTCAACTTTATATATTTTCATCAAGGTCTCTCTGTCAATGGGGTGATTGATTCCATCTATATCATAAGCTTGTCCATTATTGTATGGTTTTATGTAATCATAGTCGAGGGCATTGTATTGAAAATATACGTTAGCACCTGAACCAGGGACAATTTCTACTACATATTTCGTATCTTCTTCCAACTCGAGAGGAGTAGAAAATATAAAGCTACTTATAGGAAAACCTTCATTTTCCGTACTTTGACCGTCAATTGTACCAAGGTTGCTTTCACCTAATTTGTCACCTGTCAAAGCATGAAGGTCTCCTGTCTCTGAATCATTGACATATTTTCTAATGATGAGTTTGGTGCCTCCTATTGTATCGGTTGACCCGCTTATACAGGTGGACGTAATTTTGCCTATTTTACATGTCTCTTCCATTGTGAAACTCTGTCCATATTGCCCATTGCTACTAGAACCTAGTTGTGTTTTTGTACCGCCAATATCTATGAGCTCTTTATGTTGCGAGTAAAATTCTATCCCTGATATAAGGTCTAATTCAAATGGCGAAGAGTATGCATTCATATTGTACGTATTTGTTATTAGTGGTGTATTTGTTGTTAGTAGTTCTCGAAACTCATATACCCGCACATGTCCTGTACGGATGTTAGTGTCAGTTGCATATGCAAAATAGGCGCCTATGGCAACAGTATTACCGTCATTATTTATTGAAACGGCAATTCCCGATCCATCAACAGCACTTTCGCCATTAATATCGTTTCCAAGTTGTGTCCAATAAGAATTACCGACGATAGGTTCACTACCTCCAGTAATAATAATCGGTTTTGTGTTACTGGTATCTCGTATAGTATTAGAGTAATTGTATTGATCTATCATATTCGAGGTGAATTTCACAAACGAATATACGCGCGTATGGCCCCTATTGGAATTATTGGTATCATTACCATCATTATACCTGGATCCAATGGCCACCGTATTTCCATCAGACGATAACGACACAGACCATCCTGACTGATCACCAGGATCTTCGCCATCAATGTCTTTTCCTAATTGGATCCACTCATTATCATTACCATATTGATATACACGCACGTGTCCCCTATTGGAATTATTAGTATCATTACCATCATTATTTATTGCACCAATGGCCACCGTAGTTCCATCAGACGATAACGACACAGACCATCCTGACTGATCACTAGAAGCTTCGCCATCAATGTCTTTTCCTAATTGGTTCCACTCGTTATCATTACCATATTGATATACACGCACGTGTCCCCTATTGGAATTATTAGTATCAGTACCATCATTATTTATTGCACCAATGGCCACCGTAGTTCCATCAGACGATAACGACACAGACCATCCTGAATTATCACCAGTAGCTTCGCCAACAATGTCTTGTCCTAATTGCTTCCACACTTCATTTGTATTATTGCTTTCGTATTGATATACACGCACGTGTCCTGAATTAGTTCCATTACCATCATTATTTGTTGCACTAATGGCCACCGTATTTCCATCAGATGATAACGATATAGAGGATCCAAAATTGTCAAAATTGCTTTCTCCTTTAAGTCCACCGATGTCGGTCCACTTATTATCCTGATATCTATAAATATTGACGGTACCTTTATCACTATCCTCACCTATTGCGACAGTAGTTCCATCTTTACTTAATGAAACCTGTCTTTCTCTAGCAGAATATGTACCTGTACTTCCATCAATATCCTCTCCAAGTTGTGTCCAGTAAGAATTACCCTCTTCAGGCTTGATACCATTAGTTATGATAATCGGTTTAGTATTGCTTGTATCTTGTATAGATGTTTCATAATTATATTGATCTGTCATATTCGAGGTGAATTCCATATACGAATATACACGCACGTGTCCTGTATTTGTATTGATATCATTACCATCATTATTGTGACTTCCAATTGCTACTATTTTACCATCCCCTGATATAGAAAGACTTTCTCCAAAATCATCGAAACGAGCTTCTCCATCAATATCAAAACCCATGAGTTGCCATTCGAACGGTCCCGTTTCTGGCTCCGGTTCTGGCTCCGGTTCTGGCTCCGGTTCTGGCTCCGGTTCTGGCTCCGGTTCTGGCTCCGGTTCTGGCTCCTCAACTATATCCATTTGTGTAGCCTCTCTCATAAAAAGGGACACTTTATACAATCCACTTGTATCTAGCTCTGGTTCAGGCTCAGGCTCAGGCTCAGGTTCAGGTTCAGGCTCTGGTTCAGGTTCTTCAAAAGTTTCCGGTTCAGGTTCAGGTTCAGGTTCTGGTTCTGGCTCAGGTTCTGGTTCTGGCTCAGGTTCTGGTTCTGGCTCTGGTTCTGGCTCAGGCTCAGGCTCAGGCTCCGGTTCAGGTTGGGGTTCTTCAATCAAGAAGACACTTATTTCATTACCTTCATATGTAGGATACCATGTATAATTTTCGTTTCCAATTTGCTGATTAAATGTATATGTTGTTCCTTCCACTACTATTGTCCATTTAATTAATGATCCGCCTGCTGTATCACCCGTCTTATTATCGGCACTTTTCCAGCGGAACTTGGTTGGTACACCGTTAAGCGTAAACGTTACTTCCGCAGGCACAGGTAGCCTAAATTTTGTATTTTGGTCTCCATCGTAAGAATTTTCTATATCTGTTTGATCACTTGTAGCCACTACTTTCAATCGTGTATTCGTTATATCATAAAATTCAATTTCTGATATTTGCGCATATTTTTGTAACGCACTTGGATCGTTTGGATCATCGGTAACCTCAGTTATTCCCATACTTACTTCCACCCCCAACGCCTCTGGTTCCGGTTCAGGCTCAGGTTCTGGCTCTGGTTCAGGTTCAGGTTCTGGCTCGGGTTCCGGTTCGGGTTCTGGTTCCGGTTCTGGTTCCGGTTCCGGTTCTGGTTCCGGTTCCGGTTCGGGTGATGTAGTTGTGTCAATTACAAATAAATCAATTAATTTATCTGTACCGCTCTGGGGATACCAGGTAAAATTTTGTTCTGTTTCCACAGTTTGTTCGAATAATTGTGTTCCACCATCCTTCTGTAACACCCACACAGTCCATGTAGTTCCATAACTTGTATGATCGTTTCCTGTTTTCCACCGATATTGTGTTGGACCGCCATTGACACCGTTTTCTATGACATAATATATCGTCCCTAGGTTGGAGGAATACCATTTGGTAGTTTCATCGTTATCGTACGTATTTTCAAGACCCGTCTCTGTGACATTATTCACGGTGCCACTCAAATTTATTTCAGGTATTCCAGATTCAATAATATTTAATTTGGTTTCCGTGCTATCGTAAAATTCTATTTCGGATATTTGTGCACCTGATGTTCCAGTAGCAGTGAAAATTTGTATGTCTATTCGCGTAGTGCTATCATTGTTATTGTTATGCAGAATTTTCTCACTATTTTCAACATAATTGTTTACTTCTCCATACTCGGTATTGTCACTCGTTTCCACATATTTATCTTCTTCAGAAATGTCTTTGTCACTACTGTCCTCCAAGGTCACCTCGGTAATTTCGAGCTCTACATTTTCTCCAGAAATTCCATACTTGTCAGCCTTATCATAATTTACTTCAAATCCAATATCATCCAAAAATCCAATCGTAATCTCACTCAGTGCAGGAATATAATCATAGTGCACGTCACCGCTTCCTAATATCATACCATCCAACCATCCGGTCATGAGTTCTTTATCTAGTCCAGGATATCGAACACCATCAATCACTCTATTATCGTACGATGTATTATGTTCAAAACCTTCCTCTGGATGAATAAACTCTGTTCCACTTCCACCATCATCTTCCATAGGTATCAAATTCCAAGTTACGTTATTATCCGTATTCAAGCATGCATCATATTTTTCGACTGCTTTTGATCCTGGATGCTGATAAAATACATTTTTTGGATCGTCGTCATCATTCAATCGACGTATAATGCCCAAATAATGCGGAATAGATAAAATGCCTAAAATGTGTCCCATTTCATGTAACAATGTATGATACACAGCATCCTTACCGTCAGCGTAGATGATACTTTGCATTTGTGTGAACAAACTAGAGTTCAATATAATCTTTCCACTTCTTGGGAGAACAGATCCATAGCGATAAGAACTATTTAATTGTGACAATGAAAATGTAGTTTTCGTGTCAACATCGTATACATACTCTAAAATAGATCCTCCTAGACGATTGGCTCCTAAATCATCTCGAAAGTAAATGACAATCTCTGTGGTAATATCGTCAGGAACAGAAATAATAATTTCGTTCCATCTACTTACCACATCATCAACATATTTTCTATATATAATCGGTATCTCATCGATATTGGTAATTTGAATTTTATCATTCATAACTATATTGGAAGCATATTATTTTTTGTACATTATATCGAGTATTATATTGAGTATTGCGTATTTGAGCTTGCTGTGAAATAGGGGTTCAGTAATTCTTCCACAAATGGATTGGAATAAAGTTTTTCGTATTTCCTCTTTCTCCAAAACCACCACCATTTTTTCCTTTTCTCGGCATGCTTCATTTCATTTTGAAACATCTTTTCAATCATTGTGAATGCTGACTTCAGTAATAATATTTGATGCAGAACATATTTCTTCTTTGCATATCGTTCATCCACTTGTAACTTCTCAGCATCTGTCAGTTGACGCTCTTCTTTCAAAGCATAGTAATACCGAATGTCGTTTTTCACCGCCTTCAAAGACGTGATGTACTTTTGCCGGATATCATCAATACGCTTGATAACGGAAAAAACGTTGGTGTTGTAAATAATGGGATATCTGTATCGAATTGTTCTTGGTACAATGAATTGATTTGTTTCCTTGATCTCCATGATCTTATTTTGGAACTCACCCAACTTTTTCTCCATTTCTTCTTCCAACTTTTTCCGAGATTTCGACGAACAGGATAAATCTTCGTTATTGAATAGCAAGATTCTACCCGATGTGAATTCGATATAAGATTGTAATTTGTCATATTGGTGCGAAGATGTCTTGTGAGCTTCACATACAGCGTCCAACTTGAAATAATTCGCCAGGGCAAGTAAAAAGGAAACTGTTCCATTTAAAACAGATAATATAAATAATTTATGATGTAAACTTTCGGTAGATACAGACCCTGATATTACACATGCTGAAGTAGTCAACAAAATAGATGGCATCATCAGTAAATGCAACCGGAACTCGTTATAATATTTAGACTCCATGTATACAATTTTTTGACCCTTCACATACGTTGCAAGAATGTCCATGGAACTACTTAGTTGACTGGAATAATTGAAATAATTATCGTTGATCTCGTTTTCCATTTCTTTGTACGAAATCTTGTTGTATTGAATAGGAATGTCTAGATCAAACTCGTGAATAGATAGGTCATCTAAATTATGTACTACATCAACTAGCTCTATTTGATCACTATAATTATTGTCGTCGGCTACCGTAAGGACCAAGTTTGTTGGAGCCTCTATATCCGGAGAGTTTTCGTCGTCCGAAACATCGGACATATTAGAACCATTATCATCGTTTTCACCAACGCGGAACATTATAATAAACTTCAATAAAAAATATTTATATCAAGTTTATCGACTAATATTTAACAACGACAACAGAGGTCTATATTCCCGTTGATCCAAACCCCCCAGATCCTCGGCGTGTCACTCCTAGTTCTTCTACAGAATCCACCAATACTACCTTGATGGGCGAAAGAGTAGGCGAACAAATTTGAAAATATCTTGCATGCTTTTCTATTTTTGCGCCTTCGGTGCTAATCTTATCCAACATGCACATAATATTTCCACGATAACCCGAATCAATAATACCTACACTATTTGCCATTCGAAATACCGTTTTGGAAATACTTGAGCGAGGATATAAGTAATAAGAAATATTATTTCCATTCGTAATATCATAAGCAGTACACTTTACTCCTAGGTCAACTTTGCAATTGGTATCGTTTGGATACACCATAATATCGCTTGGACAAAAAAGATCGAAACCAGCATCAGGATACTGATCGTTAATCTTGTGATTATGATTAGCAATAGCATTTCTGTACTTTTCCTTTAATTGATTATCTTGTACGAAAATTTTAAGTATCATTCGACACATACTTATAATCCACTGAGTATATTTTAAGTCTTTTTGTAAATAATTATTGAAAAACTATATTTACAATGAAGTGGTATACTTGTATTGGCGATATTTCGGATCGCTCTTGTGGAAGACTTTGAACACGCGAGTAATATAATCCACATTCAAAAGTGGGGACGCATACTTTGTAGTGAGTTTTTCATGGTGAATGAGGTGATCGCTGGGAACAACAAGAAATGGTGTCCAAGGTAATCGAATATTCCTCATTTGAGGACAATGCACAAACGAATTTAAAAACGAAATGGTCGCAATGGCCAATTGGAATGTAATGCCATTCGGTTTGAACAAAAATGCACCTAATAAAAACGGCATAACATACGCAATATTGTATTCATGAACAGAAACAGCATTTCCATTCGATGGGACGGGCTTTACAAATTTGTGATGGAACTTGTGGAGAAAATAGAGAGATTTTATTTCATGAAACCATTTATGTAATTGATAGAAAATGATATTGTGGGTCAATACGATACCCAGCCAATTGAATAGTTGTATTTCTGTAGATTTGTTTGTCAGTAATATGTTCTCTGCTATGACGTAGTAGATGGGAGACAATCCCAATAAATTGATAAAATTAGAAATCGAACTTTGTACGTATAATTTTGGATGTTTTTGAAGTAACTCCAGCGTGGTCTCTTTACTTATAGTATAATCCAGAACATTAGAAAACAGATAGGTATAACTACCCAAATGTAATCCTTTTATATATGGGTTGATTATCTGATTTACAATCTTCATATGTATTTATTTTTTATTTGTTTAGATGCTTTCATTGAATATAGAATTCCACTTTCTATATTCAATATTCAATATGTAACATTTAGCAACCGTCATCCGCCTTCTTCTGGCAGGCTTCTTCAGTCTCACGCAACTCCTGTGTGTGTGTAGAGGACGAGTTATTTCCTTCTACATCCTTGGCAACAGGTTGCTTCTCAAATCTACTAGCTATATACCCATTTGTGTTTTTTGCACTTATTTTTACTACGGAACTATCGTTACTGGATACATTTGGTCTGTTTTGCTCCGATGACCTCCCTATATAAGGCAAATTTCTTATCCCACCATTTAGTGAAAATGTTCCCTTTGAAATATTTTGTTTCTCGGCATGCTTTCTTTTCATAGCGATGAGTGACATATATACTATTAATGCAGAATAAAAAATAAACCGTATACCTCAACCGAAATATCGACGATACATCTATTATTATAAAAAATTGATTTACAAAAATAGATTAGATAATAATATATAATACCTACAACAAAATTATTTCTAGCATGAACAACCAAAACAAATCAACTCAAAATAGAAGCGATACCGTCTCCAATTGGAGAGACAAAAGTCAAACAAAGCGAAGCGACGATTACAAGTCCAGTCAGTCTTCTTCAATGGATCGCCATACAAGTGGAAGAAGAGAAGGGAGACAACATTATTCTAGTAGGCATTATGACACTTACAGTAAATATAATCGCAAATATACTCCCGATATTATCGAGAAAAAAAAAGAATTTTCCCTTACAGATGACGACTTTCCTGAACTAGGTGGTAATGCTTCTAAACCATCTGAAGTTTCCACAGAATACTTGGAAAAGTGTAAGAAAACAAAAGAGGAAGAAGCAGAGGAACGTGAAGGATGGATTGATACCAGCGATCCTCAATACTGGGATAGTTATCGGTGGAAAGGTCCCATGTTTCTCCGATCATCTAGAAAAGGTGATGATATATGCTCGAATAGCGGAACTCTTTATAGTAGAGATAATTATACGTGGTTTCCATCTTGGAAAGAAACATTTACAGATACAGAATGGAACAATATGGACTATCAAGATCATATGGAGACATCCAATGAAATTATGCAATATTTAGCCAATAAACACGAAGCTGAAATTAAGAAAGCTTATGATATATATCATGAAACAGGGCATGTCAATTTATGTTTACATACACATTTGGATGGCATTGAATATGAAAAGTATGTTGATCAATTAGAAGAGGCATGGAACAATAGCGAAGAAACAACTGATTATGAAGACGACGATCTGGATTACTTATCTGATGGTTCGTATTAAAATAAAAAATTAGTTTGACTGATAGATATAATATCAGGGGGTACTGTATATGGAATCAACTCAATATATCGTTTTTTCTTTTTATTATATCAACACAGAAGGTGAAATTGACAAAATATTAAAATATAAATACGTATTGCGAAAAGATGATATATTGACCCATCAAGAATTATATAGTGAAATTACACGTCATAAACACATGTATCACAGTCCGGTAGCTCTACATGAAGTATTGATGTATCGAAATACAGATGAGTGTATTGAGATGGAACAATATGAAACAGAACATTTATTTCAACATATTAACTACATGAAAGATATAAAATTACATAATGATCGTCCACTTCAAGAATTGGATCGTATCTACGTTTTTTTTCGGAGCAAATCTTCTCCTTTCACATCTACGCATTCTCATAAGAAAAGTATTCGAAATAATATTGTGCGATCATCCAGTAAATATACCAGACGAGCCTTGTTGTAATTTTTTTAAATATCATCTACATCGACTTCCTCCCCACCACAAAGGTAATCACCAGGGGTTGCCTCTCCGTCTAGTTGTTTCTGTAATTCTTCTTTTAATTCCTCCTTTAATTCTTCGTTTTCCTGACCGAACCCAAAGATATCATCCATATCATCTGTT
>Ga0255758_10002319_pt1 | contig 17875 bp, 20 predicted proteins | sample 011ome_24_FD_179958 | JGI IMG/M metagenome (GOLD analysis project Ga0255758, IMG submission 179958) | Coastal salt marsh microbial communities from the Groves Creek Marsh, Skidaway Island, Georgia - 011513CT metaG (version 2) | ecosystem: Environmental > Aquatic > Marine > Intertidal zone >...
GAAGAAAATTATTTACAAACTGTCTTTTTTTATCCTGAAAAAGGATTAGATAGACTCGAGTTTGATTTACCAAGTTTAATAGAACTTGCAAAATCTATGCACGAACCATATGATTCAATTAGAAGAAATGTTTATGATGTAATTCCAGTAGTACCATCATACAATGAGAATTTAACTGTTGTAATGTTTCCATTTACAGAAACCAGATATAGAAAGGATGGTGAAATTGAAAAGTATAGATTTTATGAAAGACATTATATCGTAGATGGTAAAATTGCTGGAGTTAGAAAATGGAGTCAGGAGCAATAAAAAAACTAAAAAAATAGAAGTGTACAATCCTTATTTTATGAGAAGAGGATGGACAAAAGCTAGTGAATATTTTACGATAGGTAATAATGAAGAGTAAATAGTATTTGCGTATCTACTTTAAATTATATTAAAAAAAAGGTAATATTTTAGAATTTTGTGGGTAGTTTAATGTAGTCTAAAAACTCTTGCTTTTTATCTTGATTTTTAAAAACTCCTCCAAACTCACAAGTAACGGTACTGCTAGCAATATCTTTTATTCCTCTTTGATTTACACATAAGTGTTTAGCATCAATAACACAAGCAACGTCTTTAGTATTAAGTACTTCTTGTAGTTCCCTTACAATTTGTATAGTTAATCGTTCTTGAACTTGTGGGCGCTGAGCATAGTATTGAACTATACGATTCATTTTTGATAAACCAACCACATTTCCATTTGAAATGTAAGCTATATGTGCTTTACCAACTATTGGAAGAAGGTGATGTTCGCAAGTTGAATAAAGGGTAATATTTTTTTCAACTAGAATTTCTCCATATTTGTATTTGTTATCAAATGTTGAAGCTTTTGGTTTATTTTTAGGATTTAAACCACTAAAAATTTCATTGACATACATCTTAGCAACTCTCTTAGGAGTACCCTTCAAACTATCATCGGTCATATCCATACCTAGGGTATAAAGGATATCAGCAACTCTTTTTTCAATTATTTCAATTTTCTCGGAGTCGGTGAGTTCAAAAGCATCATCTCTTAGTGGAGTGTCTTCGCTTGTAGACAAATGACTGTCTCCAATAATATCTTCAATAGTTTTAAGTTCCTTATCGTACTTCATAGTTTATTATTACAAATTTAACTAAATATTATTTAAATATTACCAATAAGTATGCCATTATAAAACCAATAAATAATAATTTATCTGATTTAAATCAAATTAATTAACTGTTTAAATTTTTTTAAAGTTATTTTAAAGTGCCCAGATATTTTTAACTTTTCCTTCTTCATCAACCAAAAATACCTCAACTACGTTCATAGTTTCACCAGCTTTTGTTGTGATTTTTAAAAAACATGTTATGTAATTTCCATGCTCAACAATATCTACTAGTTCTTGTTGAAGTTCTGTTTCTTTAACAAATCCAAAAATTACTTCTTCAATTTGTTCAGCACCTTTAGCTTCAAGTCCTAAATTAGGAGCTAGCATATGATAGTCATCAGTAGTTGGTACTTTAGACCATGATTCAAAACCATTTTGCCACTGAAAAGTATCCTTATAATACTTTATGGCTGCTGCAGTTGGAGAAAGTATTTTTGTAGCTTCAATTGTTTCTACAGTTTTGGTAGTTTCTTGACATGAAAATAAAAGCAGGGTAAATAAAATAGTATATAATTTTTTCATATTTATAAAGTTTTAAATAAAAATAGTAAAAACTAATTCATTATTCTAACTAAGAAATTCAATAAAATAATTTAAGTAATTTTAAAATAAAACAATATTTATGAAAAAAATTTTAGAGAAGAAAATTGTTGTTTCTAAAGAAGATTTAGATGAGTTAAATCATGTAAATAATATTGTTTATATACACTGGATATTAGACATAGCTAAAAAACATTGGGTAAGTTTGGTTTCAAACCAAACTTTAGAAAATTACCATTGGGTTTTATTAGATCATAATATAAAATATTTGCGACCTGCTTTATTAAAAGATAAAATAAAAATAAAGACTTTTGTTGAGAAAACAGCAGGCGTTAAGTCCAGTAGAGTAGTGGAAATATATAATGATAATTCACAAAAACTACTAGTTAGTTCCATAACAAATTGGTGCTTAATTAGCTCCAAGACTAATAAACCTTGTAGAATTCCAAAAGAAATAATAGAGGCTTTTAGTTAAACCCCTATTTAAATTTATTTTCAATGAATAAAACATTTTATACAGAATGTTTTATATTAGTGGTTAACTAACTAATAATTTATAAAATGAAAATTAAAATTTTACTAATTGCATTTTTTGTAACCATATCATTAAATGCTCAAAAAAAGAAAAATGGTAATATTTATATTAACCATCCTGCCATTGAAGTTATTGAAAATTTACACACTGCAATGAATGCAAATGATTCAGAAGCTTTGTCTAAAATTATATCAGACGACTTTAAAGGAGTTTCTGGAGAACAAATGAATAAAGATGCAGAACCACAAACTAAGGCTGAATTTATTCAACAAGTTAATAGTGCTCATACTATATCAAAGTACTATAATGTTAGAAAAACCTCAAATTCTTATCCAGATGCAGTGGAATATAAAGATGAAAATTTTTCAGGTGTCACATGGATTTACAGCTGGGAATATTTTACTGCAGTAGGTGGAACAACAGGAATTGATTATTCTCAACCAAGACATACTCAATATGTTGTTAATAAAGATAATCAAGTAGTATTTGCTAGATACTATCTTAATCAAAGGCCATATACCGAAACTCAAAAGAGTCAAAGAGCATTAAAAGATGGTGATGTTTATTCACATCATTCCAATATTAATACAGTTAGAAGGTTTATAAAGGCTTTCCAATACAATGATGACGAAAATTTATTTGTTGATTTCGCTGAGAACGTAAATGTCAATGGATTATTCAATGATTGGGGAGCTGATCCTTTAAATTTAGAGGATTTAAAATCTGGCTTTCAAAATTTTAAAAGTCAAAACAAAATAAATAGTATGGATAACGTTTGGATTAAATACTTTGAAGTAGAATCAGGTTCGAATTTTGTTCAATCGTGGTGGAGAGTTTCTGTAACCAGAAAAAAAGATGGAAAAGAAATAGTATTCCCTGTAATGTTTAACCACAATTTTAATTCCGATGGTAAAATTATAAGTCATTGGGAATCGTGGAATCAAGCAAAACTTCAATAATCAATTACAAAAAAACCCTCAAGAGATTGAGGGTTTTTTATTATACTAGAAAATTTAAATCTAAATCTATAATTGATCAACAATTGGTTTTATAAATTTAACCCAGTGGTCGTATCCCTTTTCATTTAAATGAACTCCGTCATAACTAAGCTCGTCAATAATTAATCCAGAATCATTTACGAAAATTGAGTATAAATCGATTACAGAGTATGAATTTGAATTAGAAGCATTGTTTTTTATAATTTGATTTAAACTAATTATTTGATTTTTATAAATTTCTTTTTTCACTGGAAGAACAGTTTGAACATAAATTATTGTTTTAGGAGATTTTTGTGAGATATTAATAGCAATTTTATGTATGTTGTTTCCAATTCTTTTAATTGATGAATCCGTTTGAGGGTTATTCCAAAGATCATTAATGCCAATTAATAAAAAAACTGCTTTAGGTTTAAAATATATTATTTCATCCAATCTAGCTATAACACCATCTGTTGTATCTCCTCCAATTCCTCTGTTTTTTATATTAGATATGTTTAATCTTTCACTCCAATCGTTACCTCCAGCTGTGATACTATTACCTAAAAAAACTATGTCATTTAAATTTAGAGGCTTTTCTTTAAATTCTTCAATAACCTTTTTATAATTTTTTTTACCCCAATCATCTTGAGATTTAATAATTAAATCATTTTTTGGATAAAGATGATTTATAGTTAAGTTATTTTGAGATAATAGGGTAATAGGAAATACAATTAATAATAAAATTTTTAAATAATCTGTATTATGCATGGCTATCATAAAATAATTTATTTTTTTATTGCGGTAGCATTGTCCATGATATAAACTCCACTACTAACATCGTCTCTTTTAAGTCGGAGAATTCCAGTAACTGTCACCAGTTCATCCATTAAAAAATCATCATAACCAGGATTTAATCTGAGTTCTATGGCCGACTCAGGTCCTCCAAACCCACAGAAGAAACAATCAGCATAAGGATTTTCAGACAACACGAAAATACCTTCATCTGGCGCAAGAGTTAGCATATAGCCAGTAATTCTAACTTCTTTGTTATCTAAAGATTCAACTGTTTCACCAAAGTGTGCAATTTGATAATATCCATAAAGTTCTTCATTGTATTCGGATTCGTAATAAACATCTCTTAGTTTTAGCCAATCAATTTCAACTTGAGAAAAAATTGAATTAGAAATCAAAAAAAAGATTATAAAGGTAAATTTATTCATCAGCAAGAATTTTTGAAATATTCATTCTGTACACTTGAATAACAGGAATTAGTGCAGAAATTAAACCAATTAATATAGATAAAGCTAATAGCCAATATTCTTCTTTAAGTATTATAATTGAACTCAAGTCGTAATTTATACTTTCGTCCATTAGTGAAGATACAAACATTACTCCAAACCTGCTAAAAAGTAAGCCCATTACAAAACCACTAATTGTAAGAATTAAACTTTCGAAAATTATCATTTTTGATAACTGAAATCTTGAAGCTCCCAATGTTCTAATTAAAGCCATTTCATATTTTCTATCATTCATGGAGTTGAATAAATTAATAAAAAGACTGAAAGCAGAAACAATTATTATTAAGTATGCTAGATAGCTTAAAGTCTCTATGCCAAATCCAAAAAGTTTAAATAGTCTTGAAATTTCATATGAGGGTACTGCTGCTTGAAGATTAGTATTTTCATTAATCTGTCTAGGAAATTGAATAATGTTCATCGGGCTCTTGAATTTGATTAACATCGCAGTTATTTCTCTATCATCATGTTCATGTTCTTCATCATGGTCATGTTCTTCGTCATGTTCATGTTCTTCATCATGGTCATGAGAACCATGAATATTCCATACACTTTCAGGAGATGTAAGAATAAGTTGATCCATTACGGAACTGGACGGTTTCAATAATCCTACAACTACAAATGCTCTATCTGAATGAGCTTGACCTGTTTCTCTTAATCCATGAGAACTGATTAAGCTATCTCCTAATTTTATTTTTAATTTTTCATAAACTTTGGATCCAACTACAACTTCGTAAGGTTTATCCCATTGTTTACCTTGAATTAATTCACCCTTATATAAATCAATTAATTTTTTTTCAGTTCCTACTATCCTGTAACCTCTATGATTGTCTCCGTATAGAAGCTTGATGCTTGATCCAACCATTTTATTATTACTAATTTTTTCTGCCTCAGAAAGAGATATATTTCCAGTTGGTGAGTCAATGTGATAAACCGAAGAAAGTATTAATTGAAGAGGGCTTCCTTTTGCACCAACAACCATATCAATTCCTCTTAAATTATTATCCATTTGATCTTTAATTAGTGAATTTAATTGAAGAAGTAAAGAGATTATTCCTATTCCAAGAACTAGTAAAGCAACAGTTATAGTAGAGCTTAAAGCTTTGTTGAAAATATTTTTTATGCTTAGTTTAAATATATTCACAACTTAATAGATTTTTTAAAATGTTTCTTTAGTCGACTGTCGTGAGTAATTACTATTAATTGAGCCCCAAAATCTGATGCTTGTTTTTTTAAAAGTTTAATAACGTTAGAGCAATTATCATCATCTAAGCTTGATGTTGGTTCATCAGCTAAAATTAATTTGGGAGAATTAACAATAGCTAGAGCGATAGAAACCCTTTGTTTTTCACCCTGACTTAATTCATTTGTCTTTTTATTTATTTTATCAAAAATATTTAAGTTGTTTAAAATGGTTTCTATCCTTTTATTATCTTTTTTATCAGCTATATACTGGGCTAATTCTAAATTTTCTTTGACTGTTAATGAATTTACAAAATGAGGTTTCTGAAAAACAATTCCTATATTATCTCTTCTAAATCTATCAAGTTGAAATGAAGAAAGTTTAGTTAGTTCTTTACCATACAATTCAATTGAGCCTGATTTAGCTTTTAGTAATCCAGATAAAAGATGTAATAATGTAGTTTTTCCAATACCAGAGTTACCAAGTATCAATAAATTTTCTTCATTTTTAAGCTTAATGTCTTCAAATTTGAATATGAGTTCATTATCATAACTAAACTCTATTTTTTTGGTTTTAATCACTTAACTTAAATTTTTTTGATCACAAAAATAATAAACCTTATTAAATCGAATATTTGTTTTTATATTTATTATAAATTTTAAAATAGACTTTGAATTTACTAATTCTATACGCTACACTCACCATAACTTTATCTTTTTTGTGCTCAATCTTAGAAGCTGTGCTTTTAAGTGTTAATCCTACCTTTCTAAAAATCAAAATAAACGAGGGGAAAAAATATGCTGAAAACCTTCAAATGATGAGGAAAAATATTGATGAGCCATTAATTATTATTTTGACTCTCAATACTATAGCGCATACAGTAGGTGCAATTTTGGTAGGAGTTCAAGCAAAAGAAGTTTATTCGTCAATAAATAATGATTCATATGAACTTTTTGGAACGTTACTAACTGAAGATTTAGCAGTTGGAATAGTTTCAGGAATAATGACAGTGTTAATTTTATTAGTTTCGGAAATCATTCCAAAAACTTTGGGTGCGACTTATTGGCATAAATTGGTAAGATTTACATCTGCTTTTTTAAGCTCAATCATTCCACTTTTTAGAAATACTGGAATTCTGTTTTTGTTACAATTTTTTACCAGACTTATCAATAAATCAAAAAAAATAAGTGTATTTACTCGCGAAGATTTTTCAACAATGGCTGAAATAGCAGAGGAAGAAGGTGTTATTGAAGAAAGCGAGTCTGATATTATTAAAAATATGGTAAAGTTTAAAGATGTTAAGATTCGAAACATTATGACGCCTTTTTCAGTTATGAAAATTGCTTCAGAATCTGAAACTATTCAGAATTTTTATAATAAAAACCCTAAATTATCTTTTTCCAGAATTCCTATTTATAATGAAAAAATTGATAACATAACAGGCTATGTTTTAAAAGATAATATATTAGAGCAAATAGTAAAAAACAAAGGAGATTCTTTGTTAATATCAATTAAAAGAAAAGCTATTTTTTCAAATTATGAATCTCAAATCCCTCAAGTTTTTGACAAGTTAATTAAAGAAAGAGAGCATATATCCATTGTCACTGATGACAATGGAACAGTCAACGGAATTGTAACATTAGAAGATATAATAGAGACTTTACTTGGTCGTGAGATTATGGATGAAACCGATACTGTTAAAGATATGCAAGCTCTGGCTAAGTCTAAAAAAACGGGTGTTGAAGAATAATATTCAATTTTTTATTTCTTCAAAATAGAATAGTTTTTCAATCCGAATATTAAGTTTTTCAGCAATTTTCATAGCTAGTTCTAGAGTTGGCTTGTACCTATATCTTTCAATTGAAATAATTGTTTGTCTGCTTACTCCAACACTGGATCCTAATTCTTCCTGTGTTAAACACTTTTTCTGTCTGACTTCTTTCAAGTTGTTTTTTAATATCATCTTAAGCTGTTCTGTGTAGGTAGAATTGATACATTGATTTAATTATCGATATAAATGCAAGTAAAACTAGAACACCAAAAACAATTCCAGTATCTGTTATTTGAAAGCTACTATATAATTCTTGATTTCCTGTGAGATTTAATAATTCTTTATTTTGAAAATTAGAACATAAATATCCAATAAATATGAACAGAGAGAGTTCGTAAAGCAAATAACCTAATTTATAGGATTTTGAATTTATCATATCGTCTCTTTCATCTCTATTTTCTTTTTTTTTGAAAATAACCTCTAAAACAGAATAGGCTATGGAAAAATAGATTACTGTAGAGATTATTATTTGAATTATTTTTTCAATTAAACCATCTATTAAAATCAAATTTTTCTCTTGATTTTCATAAAAGTAAGGAAGGAAAATTAAAGCAAATACAATTGAATAAGTGATTTCAATTAAAATGGATATTTCTTTTTTAGATAATGACATGATTTTATTTTTGAATGATCCTTAGAACTAGAACTGAAAGTTTAGAAATGGAATAAGTAAATAGTCCAAATAAAGTTGAAAGTAAGGCTACTTTTAAACCTCCAGCCAATATTGAAGGCTCTGCACCTCCAGTTGCTTCAATAGCATCAAAAGCAGTTATAAGTCCAATAAATGAACCCATAACACCCAATCCTAATCCAAGCGAACCACTATCGTTAATGTGTTTAATCATTTTTTTTGAAATTTCAACATTTTTTTTGAGATTCATTAAGGATTTTACTGTAAAGAATATTGATGTCAATAAACAGATTAGAATTAGTGACATAAATAATGCTCCACCCTCTAAAAATCTATTAAACAAAGTTGTACCTATTAATCCTGTTATAATTGCCATAAGTCTTAAAATTTTAAGTTTCATTTATTATTGATATGTTAAGTTAGCTTTACAAATATATATAAAATAATGTTAAGTTAACTTAACATTATTTCTTTTTTTCAATTTTGTATATTGTATAAATGTCAATAAATAAATTTTTTTACTTTTTAACTCTTTTATTGTTTTTTTCATGTGACTATTCCAACGATAAATTAAAACCCAATATTGTTTTATTTATGGTTGATGATTTAGGTTGGCAGGATACTTCAGTACCTTTTTGGGATAAGAAAACCAAATACAATGAGATTTATAGTACACCAAATATGGAATTGTTGGCAGATATGGGTGTAAAATTCACTAATGCTTATTCAACACCGGTTTGTTCACCAACCAGAATTAGTCTAATGACTGGTATGAATGCAGCTAGACATAGGGTAACTAATTGGACTTTACATCCAAACGTAAGAAAACCTGCTGAAATCAATCATAGCACATTTGATTTTCCAAATTGGAACTACAACGGATTGTCAGTCTCTGATTCAATTCCTAATTCAGTTTCAGCAACTCCACTTCCTCAAATTTTAAGAGACAATGGATATTTTACTATCCATGCTGGTAAAGCACATTTAGGTGCTATTGGATATCCATCAGCAAATCCTTTAAATATTGGTTTTGATATTAATATTGCTGGGCATGCTGCAGGAGCTCCTCAAAGCTATTTAGGAAAAGATAATTTCGGTAATAACGATTCAAAAAATAAAATATGGGCTGTTCCCGGACTTGAAAAATATCACGGAAAAGATATTTTTTTGACTCAAGCTTTAAGTGAAGAAATTTTAAAAAATTTAGAAAAGCCATTAAAATTAAATTCTCCCTTTTTTCTGTATTTTTCATTGTATGGTGTACACACTCCATTAATGGAAGATGAACGATTTAGTGAAAAATATAGAAATATTGGACTTGAAAAATCTGAGATTAAGTATGCTTCGATGATTGAGAGTATGGATAACGCTTTAGGTACAGTTTTGAATAAATTAAAAGAAGAAAACATTTTAGATAATACAATAATTATTTTCATGTCTGACAACGGAGGATTAAGTGCAGTAGCTAGACAAGGAGAAAAACACAAGCATAATTATCCTCTTAAAAGCGGTAAAGGATCTATTTATGAAGGAGGAATAAGAGTTCCAATGATAGTTTATTCCCCTTTTCATAATGATAGTAACAAAGAAGTAAACCACCCAGTAATTATTGATGATTTTTTTCCATCAATTTTAGAATTAACTAATTCAATTTCAAAATCAGTGATTCAAAAAATAGATGGAAGAAGTTTTGTTCCATTATTAAATAATGAAAAATATGAGTTAAAACCTCTTTTTTGGCACTATCCAAACTGGTGGGGACCAAGTGGTCCAGGAATTGGAAGTTACAGTGCGATTAGAAATGGAGATTGGAAATTAATTTATTTCCATCACAATCAAACTATTGAATTATATAATTTAAAGGATGATATTTTTGAAAATAACAACCTAGTATTAAAAGAAAATAAAAAAAGAATTGAACTGTCTAATATGCTAACAAATTACTTAATTTCAGTAGATGCTCAAATGCCATTCAATAAGTTAAAAAATTCAGTTGTTCCATGGCCTAATGAAATTTCTTTAAATAATGAAGAAATCTAATCTTCCACAAAAAATATGTCCTGTTTGTAATTTTCCATTTAATTGGCGAAAAAAGTGGGAAAAAAACTGGGACAATGTTATTTATTGTAGTAAAAAATGTAGAATGTCAAAAAATAAATCATGACAAGAAATTGGTGGAAGGAACAAATTATTTATCAAATTTATCCAAGATCTTTTTATGATTCAAATGGAGATGGGATAGGTGACTTAAAGGGAATAACCTTAAAATTAGATTACTTGAAGTTTTTAGGAATTGATATTATTTGGTTGAGTCCGCATTTTGATTCCCCAAACGATGATAATGGATATGATATTCGAAATTATAAAATGGTGATGAAGGAATTTGGTACAATGGAAGATTTTGATAATCTATTGTCTGAAATTCACAAAAGAAATATGAAACTTATAATAGATCTAGTTGTAAATCACACTAGTGATGAACACGACTGGTTTTTACAAAGTAAATCATCAGTTAACAATAAGTTTAGAAATTATTACATATGGAAAAATGAAAATGGTAATTTTCCACCAAATAATTATACATCATTTTTTGGAGGATCTGCTTGGGAAAAAGATGAAAACACTAAAGAATACTATTTACATTATTTTTCAAAAAAGCAGCCTGATTTAAATTGGGAAAATGTTGATGTTAGAAATGAGGTTTATAAAGTAATGAAGTTTTGGCTTGATAAAGGTATAGATGGTTTTAGGATGGATGTAATACCTTTTATTTCAAAACATCAAGACTTTAATGATTTGACAAGTTCAGAACTAAAAAATCCAGAAAAAATATATGCGTCTGGTCCCAGGTTGCATGAATTTTTGAAGGAGATGAATATCAAAGTTCTTTCAAATTATGATGTAGTCTCGATTGGAGAGGCTTTTGGGATTAGTCATAATTCCATGTTAAAAATGACAGATGAAAGAGAAAAAGAATTAAACCTTGCATTTATTTTTGATATAATTAGAATTGGTCGTAAAAATTGGATTCAAAACAATTGGAATCTTCAAGATCTCAAAAAAATGTTTGATTTTCAATCTAATACAACTGATTTTAATTGGCCCACAGTTTTTTTAAATAATCATGACAATCCAAGAAGTGTCAGCAAATTTGGAAATGATATTAAATATAGAATTAAGTCCGCAAAACTTTTAGCTATGCTTATTTTGACTCAAAAAGGAACTCCTGTTTTATATCAAGGCGAAGAAATAGGAATGACAAACCATAAATTTGATTCTATCAATCAATTTGATGATTTAGAAGTTTTAGGAAATCTTTCAAAAGCATTAAAATCTGGACTAAGTAAAAAAGATTATTTATATAATTTAAATATGTCATCAAGAGATCATTCTAGAACAACAATGCAATGGAATGATAAAATACAAGGTGGCTTTAGTTTTGAAAACAAAAATTGGTTTTTGGCAAACCCAAATTTTGAAACAATCAATGTAGAAAACGATAAAAAAAATCCAAACTCAATACTCAATTTTTACAAAAAACTTATTTCTTTTAGAAAAGCGTCTAAAGATTTAGTTTATGGAGAATATAAAGACTTAGATCCGAAACATAAAAAAGTATTTATTTATGAAAGATATAAATTAAATAATTCTTATGTGATAATTTTAAATATGTCTGATTCTTCATTAACATATAATTTTAATAATTTAACTGAATATTCTTTAAAAATATCAAATAGGGAATCTAAAATAAATTATTGCTCAAAAAAGATAAAATTGCTTCCATGGGATGCGTTATTATTTAAAAATAATATAAAATGCTAAAAGAAAATGATGTTGAAATTTCATGGTTTGCTCCAATTTGTGATGGAGATGATGATCTGTTAGGATCAAGAAATCCAAAATTTAAAAGTACATGGGAAAACACGTCAAGAATTATAAAAACAGCTGATAAACTTGGTTACACTAATGTTTTGTGCCCATCCTCTTATCAAGTAGGTCAAGATACTTTAACTTTTGTATCTGCAATGGCTCCACTAACCAATCAAATAAATTTTTTAGCAGCAATTAGGTGTGGAGAGATTCATCCTCCTATGTTAGCCAGAAGCCTTTCAACTTTAGACCATATTTTAAAAGGAAGGTTAACAGTTAACATAATATCCTCTGATTTGCCTGGAAATAAGCTTGAATCAAGTATTAGATATTCACGGTCAAGGGAGGTAATTAATATTTTAAAACAATGCTGGAATGATGATAAAATCAATTTCAAAGGTGAGTTTTATAATTTAAATTTACCGACTGATCCCGTAAAACCTTTTCAGAAAGGCGGTCCTCTCCTTTATTTTGGAGGATATTCCCCTGATGGTGTTGAATTGTGTGCTGAACATTGTGATGTTTACTTAATGTGGCCAGATACAGAAGATAAAATATCAACTTTGATTTCTAATATGAAAGCTAAAGCATTAGGTTACAACAGAACAGTTCAATTTGGCTTAAGAGTTCATGTTATTGTAAGAGAAACTGAAGCTGAGGCTAGAAAATATGCAAGTAAATTAATATCAAATTTGGATTATAATTTAGGTAATGATATTAGAGACAGAGCTCAAGATTCAAAATCATTAGGAGTTTCGATGCAATCTGAATTGAGGTCAAAGTCAGATAAAGATTTTTATGTTGAATCTAATTTATGGACTGGAATAGGACTTGCTAGATCTGGATGTGGTGCTGCAATTGTTGGAGATCCAGATCAAGTCTATAACAAATTAAAAAGGTATATGAACCTTGGAATACGATCTTTTATATTGTCAGGTTATCCCCACCACAATGAGTGTGAACTTTTTGCTAAATATGTTTTACCTAGGTTTAATAATATTCATTTTTCAAAAGCTTTTAACAGAGTACCTAAATCAATTCCAAATACTCCACTTGGCAGTGGAATAAGAAAATAGACCTATGTTAGATTTTAGTATCGTTATTTTCTATTTTATTTTAATTTTTTTTGTAGCATTAAAGGGTAAAGTTGACAAAAAAAGTTCTGCTGACGAGTATTTTTTAAGTAATAGAAACTTAAAATGGTATTCAATTGCGCTTTCAACAATTGCCACAAATATTCAAGGATATCAATTTTTAGGAATGATGGGTTCAGCCTATTTATTTGGACTGGCTCAGGCAAACTTGGAAATAAATGCAGTTCAAGGTATTTTAATTGCAACTTTTATTTTTGTTCCAATTTTTCTAAAAGAAAGAATTACAACCATTACCGAGTTTATAAAACTAAAATTAGGTGAAAAAATTGCACTTTTTTATTCGCTTAGTAATATTGCTTTGTTTTCGACAGTTACACTAGGAGCAGCTCTTTTTTGGGGAGCCTATGCAGCAGAAATGGTTTTTGGAGAACAACTTTCTTTTTTACATGAAAACAGAATCTTCAGAATAGCGATTTTAATTATAATTCTAGGATTTTTTTCTGCTATTTATACATACTTAGGTGGTTTAAATGCTGTTGTTAAGACAGATATAATTCAATTTTCTATATTACTTATAGGAGGAATTATTGTTTGTGCTATTGCTGTTAATGAAGTTGGCGGATGGGATCAACTTTATGTAAAAACACCAGAAAAAATGCATCTTCATCTTCCCAGTGATCATCCTGTTTTACCTTGGACTCATTTATTGGGTTTATTTTTTCTTAATATCAATTATTGGTGTGCAAATCAAACTGTTATGCAAAGAGCTCTTGCTGCAAAAAGTGTATCACACGCACAATCAGGTTTAATGATAGGTGGACTTATTAAGTATATTATGGCTGTTATTATTGTTATTCCTGGCATAGCTTTGTATGGAATTTTAGGTGATAGTTTTTCTGAACCAGATTTGGCTTTTCCTTATTTGGTAAAAACCTATTTGCCAATAGGATTAAAAGGAATAGTGTTGTGTGGTTTGTTTGCTTCACTTATGAGTACAGTAGACTCTACCTTTAATTCACTTGCAACTCTATGGTCAGTAGATATTTATTCAAAATATATTAATAAAAATGCTTCAGACTTTCAAAAAATTAAATCTGGAAGAAAAGCAATTATTTTTAGCTTTTTAACCGCATTAATTATGTCTATGGTTTTATTGTATTTAAAGTTTGATGATCCTGATTCAGCATTTACTCATACACTCAATAATTTGAGATATTATATTAATTGTGGAATAGTGGTATTGATATGTAGCGCTATTTTACTTATTAAACCCTCAAAAAGTTCAATATTAACTGCTTTCTTAATTACAGTTCCATTGAATATTACTATTCAATTGACGTTTCCTGAAATGAATTATTTTTTAAGAGCTTTTTGGGTTATTTTTATTGGACTAGTTATAGCTTTTACCATAAATATTAAGAAAATTAAAAATGTTTTTAAATTGTTTTACGTTTCATCAAAAGGCAATTTGACATTAGGATGGTTCTTGTTATTTAGTCTTTTAATTATACATTATATTTTTCATTAGTTTTATAAGGAATGATTAATAATTTTTCTTATCGACAGCTATTGTTTGCAGGAATCTTCTTAGAAGCTATAATTTTTTTTATTTTCTTTTATTTTAAACAAGATTTAGGAGATGTGTTTAGATATTCAGCCCGTTACTCAGGAAGATTATCTCTAATAATCTATTTGTATTGTTTTTATAAATTTTATAGAGCTTTCTTAAACAGCGATAACCTTAAAAGAGTTAAAGATTTGGTTTTTATATTTGGTGTTTTACATGTTATTCATTTTGGGTTTTTGGCATTATCTGTTCACTTGAACAACTTACCTATTATTCCTGTTAAGATCACAGGTGGAGCTTTAGCATATTTAATGATCATAATTTATCCATTTATAATTGAAAAAATAAAAAAACATATATATCATTTAATATACTTCTATTATGTAGGTATAGTAATGCTAATGACCTATGTTGCAAGAATTAAAGGAGATTTTGAAGGGGCAGAACCAGAAATTTTTCACAAAATAGCTTTTGTTTTTTTGATTTTAGTTTTTTTAAAATTTGGTTATATATTTTACATACAAAGAAAAAATTTCAAACATGAATAGATATATAATTTTACTATACTTTTTAGTGTTTACATCCTTTAATGAACTTAATTCAGAAATGGTTTGGGGAAATATAGGGCACAAGGTAGTAGGTGAAATTGCAGAACGAAAACTAAACCCTGAGGTAAAAAATATTGTAAATAATTTATTGAATGGTGAGTCAATGTCATCAGCAAGTACCTGGGCTGATGAAATAAAATCAGATCCTAACTATAAAAAGTATAGTCCTTGGCATTATGTTAATATGCCACTTGATAGTGAATATGATAATTCAAAAAAAAATCCTCATGGAGATATAGTTTTTGCCTTGAAGAAGTGTATAGATGTTTTAAAAGATCCCAACTCTAATAAAAAAGAAAAATCTTTTTATCTAAAATTTTTAATTCATTTGGTTGGAGACATCCATCAACCACTACACACTGGGAGGTTTGAAGATAGAGGAGGTAATGATATTAAACTTACTTTTTTAGGAAAACAAACAAATTTTCATATTGTTTGGGATATTCACATTATTGAATATTTAAATATGGACTATTTGCAGCTATCAGATGAACTTATGTTAAACAAAGATGTTAGTTTTTCTTTAAATCCTGACGATTGGGTTTTTGAAACCCATCAAGATGTTAAAAAATTATATGCCGAAATTGAGAATATTAAGAATATTGATAACGATTATATAAATCAAAAAATTCCGTTTATAAAAAACAAATTATTTAAAGCAGGGTCAACACTTGCAGGAATCTTAAATCACATTTTTTCATAAAAAAACGCCCATAAAGGACGTTTTTAGTTTTTAATTTTTATTCCGAATCATCATCTGGAACAATTTTAAACACAAGTTCTCTACCTTGCATTTTCAATTTCATAGTATCTTCCTCAAAGGTCACTTCAATACCAGCAATTTCTTGTTTAAATGTATTAGCAGATGTAGCTTCAAGTACTAATTCTTGATCCATTCCAACAGGATTCATTGCTAATTTTGCAGACTTTGTGTAGACTTCAAATTTAAGCGGCATTAGTTCTGACGCGTATACACCATGAAATTTCTTAAGATCGTCTCTTGATATCTCAAATGCAACTTTTTCAGGTTTAGGATCAACTACAAGTCTTTTATCTCTGTTAGCTATATTCCATGCGGTATAAAAAATAAGTCTTGATCGCATCTCAAGAAGATCGTATTCGATCTTGTCAGGAGTATCAGTTATTTTATGATAATCTGCGTGAGTTCCAGTAAAATAAAAAATTATTGGTATTCCGTTTTTTGCGAAATTATAATGATCACTTCTGTAATAGAATCTATTAGGATCATTTTTGTCATTGAATCTGTAATCCAAAGTCATGTTCACTGATTCAGCATTAGTTTGCTCCGAAAGTTTGTGTAAATCAACGCTATCATGATCTGATCCAATCAAATAAATATAATCTCTATTTTTTTCTCTTCTAGATGGGTCAATCCTTCCAATCATATCCACATTCAAGTTAACAACAGTGTTTTCAAGTGGATATATTGGGTTATCAGCATAATATGCAGAACCTAACAACCCTTTTTCTTCACCAGTTACATGTAGAAAAACGATAGATCTTTTTGGTCCCTTTCCTTTGTCAGCAGCTTTTTTAAAAGCTTCGGCAATTTCTAATAATGCGACAGTTCCTGATCCATCATCATCTGCTCCATTGTAAATTCCTGTGTCATCAACTCCAACATGATCAAGATGAGCAGTTATTACAACATATTCATCTGGTTTTTCAGATCCTTTGATAATGGCTACAACATTTTCAGTTTCAACAGTTTTGGGTTTTTGACCTCGTCTTCCCCTCATTGTTAATGTCATTTCTTGAAAATAATCACCCTCTTTATCGCCTGGTTCAACTCCAATAGATTTGTAATAGTTTCTAAGATATTCAACTGCTTTTTTCTGTCCTGGTTCTCCAGTATCTCTACCTTCAAATTCATCTGAAGCATAAATATATAAGTGTTCTTTTAACTCTTTTTCAGTAATTGATTTAGCAAATTTTTTAGCTTTTGAGGTTTGAAAAGAGTATGAAAAATTAATTGTTAAGAAAGAAATAACAACTAATGAAAAAATTTTTTTAATCATAATTTATTATTTAGTGCAGGGCAAGTTAATCAAAATAACTTATTAATTGGATTTTAATAATTAATTTAGAATTATTATGACATTTAAAAACCTAATTATCTTATCATTTAGTTTATTTAATTTTTGCTACATCTTCGGATTTCAAAACAATATTAAACCTAATTACATAATAATATTTGTTGATGATATGGGTTATGGTGATATAGGAGTTTTTGGTAATCCTACAATTTCAACTCCTAATCTTGATAAAATGGCCTACGAAGGACAAAAATGGACTCAATTTTATTCTGCAGCTTCTGTTTGCACACCAAGCAGAGCAGCCTTGCTCACTGGAAGGCTTCCTGTTCGTAGTGGAATGGCAAGTTCAGAAAACCCAGTATTATTTCCCAATTCTTTGAATGGCCTTCCTCAAAGTGAATTTACTTTGGCTGAAAAATTAAAAGAAAGGGACTATAAGACAGCTATCGTCGGTAAGTGGCATCTAGGACATAAAAAGAAATATTTGCCTTTAAATCATGGATTTGATTATT
>Ga0255758_10002327_pt1 | contig 17807 bp, 11 predicted proteins | sample 011ome_24_FD_179958 | JGI IMG/M metagenome (GOLD analysis project Ga0255758, IMG submission 179958) | Coastal salt marsh microbial communities from the Groves Creek Marsh, Skidaway Island, Georgia - 011513CT metaG (version 2) | ecosystem: Environmental > Aquatic > Marine > Intertidal zone >...
CGCTTTCACGCTTAAATACTCCTCTCCGCTACTACTAACGAGAGGACCAACGTGTTGTTTTGTACCACATATAGATGATCAGAGAAGAAATACATTGAATACTTTCATCGCGCATACGAGTATGTTCGTACACCGAAGAAAAACACACACACAAACACACCAAAACTTCTCTCTTCTTATTTAAAGCGTTCACGCATTTTTGGCACTTTTTTTGATACTTTTTTCTTCGGAGAATTGGCTTACTCAGCAGTTTCTTCTCATCCATACGGACAGAAACACCACTAATCTTTCTTCGCGCGGATAGAAAAAAATGTCAACTTTATCCTCGCGCGTGGGCCTTCGTGCCTCCACCACCACCCTCGCTTCCTTCCGAAAACACGCAAAACAATCAGTAGTCAACCCACACAGTAGCAATTTTAACAGCAGAAGAAAGTCTTTACTCGTCTCGAACGGCGCGACGATTTCCTTCGTCCGAGACTCCGTGGAAACATCCGTCCCGGACGTGAAACTCACAAAGTCGAGAGACGGAACGTCCGGGACGGCGTTTTTCACGTTCGAAAACCCGGACGTGTTCGAAAGCGCGACAGGGGACATCACGGGGATGTACTTGTCCGACGAGGAAGGCGAGATGACCACGGTGAGTTGTTGCTGTCTTTTGTATCATCTCATCGCGCGATGTGTTTCGTATCTTAAAACGTCAGACGTCATCGCTTCCCCGTTTGACTCAAAATCATCATCGTGTTCTCGATGTTTCCATCTTCGTCTCTCTTTCTGTCTCTCTCTCTGAACCCCCACTCTTCTCTAACAAACAAACTCTATTTAACTCTGATTTACGTGTGATGAATAACTTTACACAGGTGGACGTGAACGCGAAATTCGTAAACGGGAAACCGAAATGCATAGAAGCGAGATACATCATGCGTTCCTCCCAAGAGTGGGAAAGATTCATGCGATTCATGACGCGATACGCGGAAGATAACGGATTAGGATTTAACAAGACGTCGTAAGTGTACTTTGAAACGTAAAAGAAGAAGAAGAGAAAACGACGACGAGTGCACAGAAGAGAGAGAAAAGAAGTTTAATACGAATGAAAAGAGAGAGCGTTTAAGAAGGTTTGACGCGTGCGAGCGTCTTTGCGTATTGATACGTACGCTCTTTATTACTCGCGTCGAAACGAAACGAAACGACGTCACGAGCGCGTGTGTTAATGTCTCTGCTTAAACTCGAGGACGAAGAAAAGTGTTACATAATCCTAGCATCGAAACCACGAAAGAGATGAAACGTATGCTTTTCCTTTTAAAATCTTTGTCTTCTTTGTTGTCTTCTTTAACTTCTTCTCGCGTTCTTTTCTCTCTCTTCCGTTGTTTTCTTTCGCGAGACCTTCAGAAATCGGATTCTCTTCGCGCTTGAGTTATTCTACTCTCCTCGTCGTTGGTTTCGCATTTATGCCTATTCCGTTTCTCAGTGGTGCTTCGTCGAGTGTGCGTGCATTTTCTTTGTCTTTCTCTTTGTCTTCTTCTTGGAAAAGTTCTTCTTCTTCTTCTTCTTCCGTCGAGCGCGCGAGGACGACATCTCATCCGACGGGGAGGAAATCCACCCCGAGGTGGATTTCGCTCGAGACGACGATGTCCTCCTCCGGTGATGCGCAGCAAAAGAGAAACGAACAACGAGGACAAGAACAACAAAATCAGCGTTATTACGCGTATAAACTCGGTCTGACCGGATCGATTGGCTCTGGGAAATCCACCGTCGCGAAAATGTTCAAAGAACAGTTACAAGTCCCAGTGTTTGACTCGGATGCGGCGGTGCACGAGTTATACGAAGAAGGCGAAGCGGTGACGAAGATACGAGCGATATTCGGCGAAGACGTTGTGGATTCGGAAACGAGGAGTTCAATCGATCGGAAACGGTTAGGGGAGAAAGTCGTCGGCGTACCCGAGGAGATGGCAAAGCTGGAAGCTATCGTGCACCCGCTGGTGGAGGAGAAGCGGAGACGGTTCGTCGAGGAGTGCGTTCGTTCGAGGAGGAGGAAAGAGGAGGAGGAGACGAGCGCAGAAGACGCCGCCGACGAAACGGACGTGTTGGTGTTCGACGTGCCTTTGCTCTTCGAGAAGCAGTTGGAGAATACCGTGGATGGGATTTTAGTCGTTTCGTGTTCGTCGGAGACGCAAAGGGAGAGAGTGATGAATCGAACGGTTGGCGCGAGGATGAGTTTGGAGAAGTTTGAGAAGATTCGGGAGATGCAAATGCCGGACGAGGAGAAGAGGAAGAGAGCGACGTGGGTAGTGGATACCGAGAAGTCGTTGGAGGAGACGGAGAGAGATATCGAACGCATCGTAGATGAGATTAGGAGTAGTAAGAGAGGAAGCGGGCGGTAAAGCAACAAGTGCTAGAAGTAGATAGTCGTAAATGTATTTAACTATATTCTGAATTTATTTATACAAAATAATTAACTACGAGCTGCTTGCTTGCTTGTTTGCTTGTGTTGATGCTGTTGTTGTTGTTGTTTTTGTTGTACACGTGTTGTTCTGATACCTTCTATTGCTTATCCGTAAACATCGCTCGCACGTAATGGTTTAGATTTTCTTCCTCACACGGCGGTGGCGGTAAACGAATGTTCTTCGTTTTGGAATCCCCGCTATTGCTGGAGGGCGTTTTCCGGATGAGCGTGTGTGGTACATCCACGACGTCCCAATCTTCGTCTTCGTTTTCAGCGTTGCGATGAGGGCGGTTGACTTTCGATATTTCGTCGTTGTCGTCGTTGTTTTCCGGTACTCGCGTCAATTTCAAATTCTTCTCGAATTTCTTCGTCGGTTCGGCGACGAAGCTCCAGACGCTTTTTATCATCGATTTACTTTTATCCGCGAGTTGTCTCTTGCGGCTGCTCTTTCTGTTCTTCTTTTTCGTCGTCATCGTCGCTTTGGACTTTGCCGTGTTGTCGATGTTTCGTAATGAGGACGATATCACGACAACCGGTTCGAAACCTTCTTTGTTGTTGTCGTCGTCGTCGTCCTCGGACGAGAAAAGCTCTTCGCACGACATCGAAGACGACGAAGAAGATGCGCTCGAGCGGTAGTATAAATCCTGCAAACGTTTCCTTTCCGCGATTTCAACGAGCGCTTCAAACGCCACCAGTAATGAACAAAACGGACCGCCACGAGTGGCGTTGTTTGTATTTCCATTTAATTCTTTCATCAAGCGACGAGTGAAGTGATACTGATTTTCATCGTCATCGAAGATATCGCTCGTTACGAGTTCGGTAACTTCCGCGGCAAAGTGCGCGGTGACTATTTCGCACGATTTCTGTAGCAAACGCACGGCGCGGAGAAGGCGTTTCTTTTGCGCTCGCGCATCTTCTTCCTCCTCGCCGCCGACGCCACCGCCTTTTTTTGGAGCGGCTCGAGCGTAATACAGCGGTAATATCTCGCACTCGGGCGAGGCGATGTCACCGTACAAAACCACGTCTTCGTTTCCAAACGTTTTCCTAAAAAACTCATCCACTTTCACGGCTTCGTCGCGCGCGTAATCGTCGTCGTCGTCGTCGAAAGATTCCTTCCCGCCTCGCTCGAAATTCCTGCTCGAAGACGTTGTCGTTGAATCTAACGGCTTCCATATCTCCGTCGCGTTCGTCACGCCCGGCGTCGATCGATGGAGCGACGGGCAGAAGCTATATTTACCTAAAAGCGTGACGAATCTGTTCATCATCGAAAGCGTCGCGGCAATTTCGTTTTCGTTTTCAATTTTGTCGTCGCTTTTCTTGTTACTACTATTGAAAAGCACTTCGATGAACGCGTCCAAATCTTTGTTGTTGTCGTTGTTGTTGTTGTTGTTGTTCTGAGTCGATTGTTTCGAAGAGTACGCGAACGCGTCCACATCCGGTAAAAACTTTCCGTAACTGCTAATGCTGTCATTCCTTCCACGCACCTTCCTCTCTCCTCCGCTTTCCAACTCAAACACGTCCTTCACCTCTCCAAAGAGTCTCGAGCGTTCGCACCGCAACTCAAACTCGCAACTCTTCAATCGAATTTTGATCAACTCTCGAATATCTTCGTCTCTCCTCGCGTTCTCCTCTGTCTCTTTAACCGAAGAAGAAGAGAAAACTCCTCCAACCTTCTTCTTCTTCTTCGTCGCTCTTTTCTCCATCGCTCTTTTCTCTCTTCTCGCGCGTTCCTCTCGTTCGCGCACGTTCTTCTCCATCGCGTCGTTTCGACGCGTCTCCTCCTCCACCGTCTCTTTGAGCGCTTTCGCTCGCGCCGAATGTTTCTCAATCTCTCTCTCGAACAACAGTAATAACAACACCTTCTCTGTTGTCTTCTTCTCCTCCGCCTCTTCTTTTTCCTCCGCCTCTTCTTTTTCCTCCTTCTCGTAATAACAGTTCTCCTCTTTCCGGTTGTTCTCGTCGTCGTCGTTAAAAGTCTTTCTCGTCGTCATCTTTTCCTCCAACTGCGCTCGCAGTGTTTCTCTTCTCCTCGCTACGCTCGATACAACTTTCTCCCTTTTTGCTCTCATCGTCGTGAACGTCGTTCTCAAAATTCTTCCTCTTATTATTTTCGGAGGAGAACCCCGAGGCGTCTGAAGAGGAGGATAAAACGACTCTAATCTCTTTCCAAGAAGAGAGAGATGACCGTTCTCACGAACGCAGAAAAGCACATCTTCTCCTCCTCCTCAAAATCATCATCAAAACACAAGAGAAGAAGTGTTAAAAAGAAGAACAGAAGAGAGATGATGAAGAAGAGAAGAACTCCTCCTCACGACGTTTTGGCAAAAACCACGCTGGAAAACAACTTATTCGTTTTTGAAAAAAGAACGAGAGAGAGAGAGAGAGTAAATAAAGAGCGTTCTGTTCTGTTCTTTTTTTTATGGTGCGTTATTATTCTCGTGTCATTTCGTGTTCCTTCTTGTACTTTTTTTGAGAGAGGAGAGAGAGAGAGAGTTGTTTCAACCAAAAAAAAAACAGACAAAACAAAAACGAGAGGAGTCACAAAATATCTCATCAATTTTATTATTCTTGTGGGAAGTTCTTCTCTTCATTAGTCTTGTCACATCATCGAAATTATTATTAAACTTCTCTCATCATTCAGAGAGTACTCTTTTCACACATCAAACACTCTCTGCTCTTCTTGTCTTCACGAGATAAAAAAGCAGAGAGAAGAGTTTCTCTCGCGAGGAGGATTACGCGAGACGAAAACAAAGGAGATTTTAGAGGAGACAAAAGACTTTTCAAAAGATGATGATGATGGAATCATTAACGACGACAAAACAGACGACGACGACGAAAGTCGACGATTCAAACAACAACAACAACGATTATTCAAATTCGTTCCGCGTGAACGAACTCATCCTCGCCCTGAAAGATGGATTCCTCTACCCGGCGAAAATCATCGACATGAGACGTTTAGAAGATGGAAGCTCCGGGGTGCTCATTCACTACCAAGGGTGGAACAAAAAATACGACGAGTGGGTGGAAGAGAAAGAAACGTGCAGGAAAATGAACGAAGAGAACACGAGAGAACAGAAAAGGTTACTCGAGGAAGATAAGGAGAAAAGGAGGAAAGCGAATGAAAAGACGACGATTCAGATTCAGATTCAGACGACGAAGAGCGGCGGTAAAAGTAACAACACCGCGGCGGCGGTTGGGAACAACAAGAACAAGAACAAGAACGACGACGAGGTATTAAAGAGGAAGAAGAACGCGACGACGACGAAACGCGAGAAAAGCCAATCAACCGGGAAAGACGGTAAGAAAAGTATTACTAAAGAGAGTAATAGTAATACTATTTTTAATACGAGTAGTAATAAGACGACGACAACAGGCGGCGCGAAGAAGAAAGCGACGAGCAAAGGCGAGGGCGAGCAACAGCGGGAGCCACAACAACAACAACAACAAAAGCAAAAACGAGACTTGGTGGATGCCGCGGCGACAAAAGCGGTTTTAACGACGAAAGAAGAAGACGAATCGGAAACAAATAATGCGACGACGAAAAAGAAAGCCGCACCAAGCGGTGGTCGGCCATCGAAGAAGCAAAAAAGTGAAGCAAAAACCGCCTACGAACAGAACGCGCCGCCGACGACCAACAAAGGAAGGAAAGGCGCCGTCGTCAACGCGACGAACAACACCAACAAGAGAAAGAACGCGGCGGCTTTGGAAAAAGGGGCCCCGGCGAATGCTGCGAGTAAAGAGAAAAAGAACGCGAAGAAAGATACGGCGGCGGCTCCAACGACGAACGCGAAAAAGCAAAAGCAGGAAAAAGAAAAGACGGAAACGGAAGAACAACGAGACCGGCAAGAACAAGAACAACAACAAGCGCCTTTGAAACCAAAAGTGAAAGTCATCTTGGCGACGGCGTTAAAGAAAGAGCTCATCAAACAACACGAAGCGCTCGCGCACAACCGCGTCCTGAAGCTCCCGAGAGAACCCGCCGCGCATACCGTCCAAAGTCTCTTCTCCGATTACGAAGTCGAAGCGATCGCGAAAGCTCGAACGCCGAAACAAATCGAACGCGCGAAAGAAATCGTCGCCGGTCTCAAACGCTACTTCGACGCCGCCTTGCAAAAAGCTTTACTCTACGAAAAGGAGAAGAAATACTACGACCTCGCCGTCGCGAAGAACGACGCGTTAAAATCCAAACCCGCCTCGGAAATCTGCGGCGCGGAACACCTCCTCCGCTTATACGTGAAACTCCCGGATTTCATCCCGGTTGAAGCCTTCGTCGGCGAAAAAGGCGAAAAAGAGGCGCAACTCATCGGTCACCAACTCGGCGAAACGTTGCGATGGTTGCAAAAAAGATCCCACGAAGCGTTCGACGGCGCGTACGTGGAAATAGACGAAACGAGCGGGAAAGTCATTCGAGAGATTCGAAAAGGCGCCGAGGTGGACGACGACGACGACGACGACTTTGATGAAGATGGCTTTGAAGAAAAAGAACAACAACAAAAAACGACTGATAATAAAGCTGCTGGAGTTTTAGAAGAAGAAGAGAAGACGGAAAGGGCTACCATTGATTTTCCGTAGTTTAACTTTATCGTTTCAGTATTATAAATACACTCTCTCTGAGAGTACTTCTGCACAACGAAAGAACAACTCTAAAAAAAATACGACTGACTGCGATGCTTTTTTGCTTTTTTTTTCTTTCCTCAAACAAAAGAAGCAAAAAAATTTCAGCCGCCACCTTGCTTTTCAGAGTCATCATTTTTAGTCAGACACACACGCGTTATAAACGCACACGCATAAAGTTACATCACCACTAAAGCAACGAAGAAGAAAGACAACAAGAACAAGAACAAGAAGAAGAAGAAGAAGAAGAAGAGAGTCGTTTATTAAAAAAGTCCTAGTTTCCGTGTTGTCGTTTAAGAACAATCGCAGAAGAACAACAAGAATAAGAAAGAACAAAAATGGGCAAAAAAGCGAAAGGGAAACATCGTCTGGACAAGTTCTATTACTTAGCGAAAGAGCAAGGATTCCGCGCGCGTTCGGCGTTTAAGTTAGTTCAACTGAACAGGAAGTATGATTTTTTATCCAGCGCGAAGGCTTGTTTGGATTTATGCGCAGCTCCAGGCGGGTGGCTGCAAGTGGCGCAGAAGTACATGCCGATGCAATCGACCATCGTTGGGATCGATTTAGCTTCGATAAAACCCATACGCGGATGCACGACTTTAGTGGAAGATATCACGACACCGAGCTGTCGAGCGGCGATTAAACGGGTCACGCCGGATGGTTTGAAGTACGATTGCGTGTTACACGACGGCGCGCCAAACGTCGGGGGCAACTACGCCAAGGAAGCGTATTCGCAAGCGGCGCTGACGTTGGACGCGTTGAAATTGGCGACGGAGTTTTTAACGTTGGACGGTTGGTTCGTGACGAAAGTGTTTCGGTCGCAAGAGTATCACGCGTTGTTATACGCGTTTCAGCAGCTGTTTAAGAAGGTGGAGAGCACGAAGCCGGTGGCGTCGAGAGACTCGTCGGCGGAGATTTTCGTCGTGTGTAAAGGGTACTTGGCGCCGACGAAAATTGATCCGAGGTTGTTAAAGGCGGAGTATTTATTCGCGAACGTGGAGGATGGCGGACAAGGTAACAAAGGAGGACAGCAGAACAGGGACGTTTTGAAGGTGGAAAAAGCGAAGCGAAATCGAAGCGGCTACGAGGACGGGTTACATTCGCTGTATAAAGAGACGTACGCGGAGAATTTTATCACAAACGAGAAACCGGCGGAGATGTTAGGGATGTACCACTGTTTTATTTTAGACGGTGGGAAAGGAAAGAAAGGAACGAACGTGGTGCCCCCAAAGGATGGATTTATGGATTTAGACGCGTGCGAGGAGACGAACGAGGAAATTCGGACGCTCTTTCGAGACTTGGGCGTTTTGAACAAGAGCGATTTTAAGATGTTGTTGAAGTGGCGTTTGCAAGTGAGGAAACGGTTAGGTATGGAGGATAAGAAGGTGAAACCGAGGACGACGACAAACGCCAACGAGGACGAGGAGGACGAGAATAATGAAAATAAAGCGGCGGTGCCCGAGGACGAAAACGAGCGCTTGCTGAGCGAAATGGAGGAATTGCAAGGAAACATGGACGCGGAGGCGAGAAGGAAAAAGAAAAAGCAGGCTAAAATGAAACAGAAGGATAGAATACGCGCGCAGTTAGGATTAAAAGGAGACGGCGAAGCCATCGTGGCGGAGGAAGATTTATTCTCTTTGGTTCGATTGAAAACAAAGGTGCGTTAGATTGCGCATCGCCGCCGCGCGCGAGCGTTTGTTTTTTGTCTCTTTCGATTTCTCTCGTTTTTTTCTTAACGTCTCTCTCTCTCTCTCTCTCTCTCTCTCTCTCTCTCTGTATGTATTCAAAAGCCGGTGAAGATACTCGCTTACTCACTTGAGCGGCGTTAGAACCCGCGTAAACTGAAAACCTTATGCAAAAACATGCCGTTTACCCATCTGAGGCTTTTTTTCTTTCTTTTTTTCGTCGCTCGCGCGCGACGCGTTGTTGGTAGTAAATATAGTTTTACGCCAAACTGACCATTTTCTTCACCCACCAACAAAAAATAGGAGGATGTCGATACGGTCGCAAACCAAGCCGCTCCGTCTGTGCCGGCTGACTATTACGAAGACTCTGACTCGGAACTGAACGCGGCTCGCAGAAGACAAAACCGATACGACTCTGAAGACTCTGACGCAGAAAATGACGTGGAAAACGACACGTCGCGGCTAGACTCGAGTTTAGACGCTTTGTACAAACAGTACAAAGAAAGGCAAAAGAAGAAAGGCCGGTCGGTTGGAGAAGGCTCGAAAGGATCCGCGATGAGACGCGATAAGAGGGCGACGTTAGAAGGCGAAGGCGATGGAGAGCTTGGCTCGGATGATGACGAAGACGTCGATGAGAGCGATGAAAGCGATAGCGAGGAGACTGGTTTCGAGGAAGACGACGACGCGCCGTTGGAATGGGAGAAGAACGAAGACGTAGAAGGCGAAGAGAAGAACAGGAAGAAAAAAACGAAGGAGGATAAAAACAAAAACAATCTGATCGTCGAGTTCGACCCGAGCAAAGTGAAACCAAACTCAAAGGCAACCGTCGATCGATGGTTTTCCAACGATCTTTTTTCGGAAATTGAAAAAACAACCTCCGCAGCGACGAGCGGCAAGGCGGCGGCGGAAAAGAAAATAACAAAGACAACGAGGGAAGAAGCAAAAGAAGAGAAAAATATGATGAAGAAGAAACAAAAGAAGAACGACAAAGACGATGTCGTCGTTGATGAAGACGAAGACGATTACGAAAGTCTACGGGAACAAGCGAGAGCGAGGAAACTGGAGAAGGCGAAAGAAGCGGCGAAGATTGCCAAGGAAGGTGAACTGAAAAGTAAAAAACAACAGGATAAACTCGATAAGAAGCGAAAGAAAACGAGTGGTGGTAAGAACGGAAATGGTGACGACACGACGTACGATTCAGGTTCAGACGATGTGGACGTCGGACGTAAAAGACGAGCGCTGCGTGCCGAGGCGGCGGCAGATGATTTACATATTGTTCCCAGAGGAAACGATGACGATGCTCGAGAGAACGACGACGACGACGACGATGATGATGATGATGACGACGACGACGTATCTGATAGAGGCGTGGGAAGAAACGCGAAAGGAAGTCGTCAGCGCGTACGCGCTGATGGTTCTGATAGCGATGAATCTACAGACGTCGACGAACTCTCGGATGGCGCCCGAGCCGAAATCCTCGCCATTAGCAAAAAAATGCTTCGAAGAAAACAACGCGAAGAAATCATCGAAGACGCGTACAACCGGTACGCATTTGAGGACGATCCGAGAGACTTGCCTGATTGGTTTGTCGACGACGAGCGAAGATTCATGAAAGCGGAACCGATTTACGATCAGAGCGACTACGAGGAAGCTCTCGCGAGCGTCTCCATTAAAGTTGACGAACGGTCGATCAAAAAAGTCGCCGAGGCTAAATTGCGAAAGAAAAAACGCGCCAAGGATAAAATGAGCGAAGCTCGACAACGCGCGGGCGCCATCATGGATCAAGACGATATTCCTGACGTTTCGAAAGTTCGAGAAATTGAAGCAATTTACGCCAAAGCGAATAAACTCGCCAACGGCCGCAAAAAGCAAATCAAGCACGTGGTGGCGAGAAAAATGCATAAAGGCAACGCCGGTGGACCGTCCGTAGATAAGCGCATGCTCGCCGATCGACGAGGTCAAAAAGCTGCCATGAAAAGAGGCGGCGGTGGAAAGGGAGGAAAGAAAGGCACGTCGCCCGGTTCCTCGATTGGAAAGCCGAAGAAGAGTTCTCTGAGAAAGAATCGACCTCGGCGGTGATTTCGTTTTTTTAATACATTATTTAGAGGGATTTTTTACGACACGTGTGTAGTAAATACACCGCACTGTAGCGGCGTTTTTATCGCTACGTTATTACAGCTCATTCATCGTCAAGGAATAAAAGCGAACGCGTACATACTCACCTAAGTAAAGCTTCCTCTTTTCATCTCGATTTTTAGCAGCAATTTCAAAAATTTCGCGAGCTTTTTTTCATTTTTTTTTTCAAAATTCTTCAAAAGGACTGTCCTCCCTCTCTCATCGTCTTTTTCCGACGACAACTACACGAGAATGCGCTTTGACGAAGACGAAGACGATGAGTACGACGACGAGAATACTCACAGAGGAGAGAATTTTATAAACGGTGGTGGTGGTGGTGGTGCGTTCATTGCGGCCTCCTCCCCGTCGTCTCTTCTCCTTCGTCGTCAATCCGACGAAGCAGAAGAAGAAAGAGGAGGAGAAACGATGTCGACGAAAGCGATGATGAGCGGCGAGAAAAAAAGCAACAACAACAACAACAACAACAGTGGTCGTCTCTCCGAATACAACTTGCTCGATTTAGTCGGCGAAGGATCGTTCGGGAAAGTGTACAAAGCGAGAAAGAAGTTCACCGGTGAAACGTCCGCGATTAAGTTCATCGCGAAGAAAGGAAAAACGGAACGAGATTTGAGAAGTTTAAGACAAGAGATTGATATTTTGAGAGTGTTGAAACATCCGAACATCATCGCCATGCGAGACGCGTTTGAAACGGAACACGAGTTTTGCGTGGTCATGGAATACGCGCAAGGCGAGTTGTTTGAAGTATTGGAAGACGATAGGACGTTGCCAGAGCTAGAGGTGAAAGCAATCGCTCGGCAGTTGGTGTCCGCGTTGCATTATTTGCACACGAATAGAGTCATACACAGAGATATGAAACCGCAGAATGTTTTGATTGGAGCGAATAAGGTGGTGAAATTGTGCGATTTTGGGTTCGCGCGATCGATTCGATCGCAATCTATGGTGATGACATCGATTAAAGGAACGCCGCTGTACATGGCGCCAGAGTTGGTGCAAGAGCAGCCGTATAATCACACCGTAGATTTGTGGTCGCTGGGAGTTATTCTGTACGAGTTATTCGTCGGGAAGCCGCCGTTCTTTACCAATAGCATTTACACTTTGATTCAAAAGATTGTTCGAGACCCTTTGACGTGGCCGGAAGATATGAGCGCGGAGTTTAAATCCTTTTTGAGAGGATTACTAAATAAACGACCGAGCGAACGGTTGTCGTGGCCGGCGTTGTTGGAACATCCGTTTGTGAGGAAGAGCGAGTACGACGACGAACACGAACACGATGACGAACACGAACACGAACGACAGCAACAACAGCAGCAGCAGCAGCAGCAACAGCAACAACAACAACAACGCGGAGAAAGAGAGGCGGGTGATCAAGAGGAACGACGAAGAAGAGCGGAGGAGGTTGAGAACCGGTTGTCTACGGGAGCAAAGACGACGACAACGACGACGGCGGCAGTAGCGACGCACAACAGACGTCCGTTAGCTTCCACGCCGCAAGGTGCGACGAGAACGACAAACGCCGCTACGACGACGACGACGACGACGACGACGACGAACAACAACAAGATGCCAATAGTTAGACGAGGTGGTTTACCTCGTAGAGAAGATGTGCTCGCAGGAACAGCGACGGATGGCTATAGCACGCCAAAAATACCGGCGAGAAGACCACCGCCGTCGACTACGCGAGGCACAGCGGTTACTGCGGCTACTACTACTACTACTACTACTGCTGCTGCTGCTGCTATTGGTGGTGCTGCACTTATCGGCGGAGTGGTTTCGGGAACGACGCCACGAACAGCAACGGCTGGTGAGATGCCACAACGCCACGCGTCGAATACTAATCTTGCGATTGATAGTCAGCACGGGCATGGTGTAGACTCGGCTTTACTTGAATGCGAACTTAAATCGCGCACAGAAGATGGCGCCGCGCGTTTGCGACGAGATCGGACGGCGATTAAAGTTATTTTAGCGGCTTTGCAGCCTCCTCGAAGCGCGCCTGGATCAAAATTTAATATTCTCGCGCTTCTATCGCCAGGGAGTGAGCGCGAAAGAGGAACGTCTGCGCATACTGAACCTGGTATCGACGACGCGCCGTCTTCCAGTGGTTTGAGTAATCACGCGAGCAACGCAAATGGTCCAATGCCAAAGTTGACGAGTTCTTTAGTAGATGCGGTGTCTGCTCTGAGAACGCTTCGAAATATCGTGTGCGTTTCGAGCGCGAGTTTAGCAAAAGTAGGTGGCGATGCCAGTGGTGCATTAGCGAGAGATGCTCCCGGCGCCGCGTTATGGACCGTGCGGGCCATCGCAGCGATGTGGAATCCAGTAAACGAAACAAAGGACGACGCGCAAATGCGGGAAAAGTACGTTGCCTTTGAAATCGAACGCGAGGAAGCGTTGCAACTCGCTTTGAACGTCGCGACGCTACTTGCGAGCGGATCGGGCCCTTCCCCGTGGTGTAATGTCGGATTGGCAAACTATTTACGCGCTTTAAGCGAGTGTTTGGTGAGTTTTGAACTGCGTCGAAATAACGACGATTCAGGCCACGACGAAGACAAACTTCGCCTTCGTCTGATCCAATCGAAGCTCGAGACGCAGCACTTTGCTCGGGTCGCCGTCACACGCGCCATCGATCTCGCCTCAAAGCGCGGTGAAGGTCAGGAATGCGTCATGGCACTTTCAAAGCTCCCGAAACCAACGTTTTGCGAAAGTTTAATCGCGCATTTAGCATCGTCGTTTAGTCAGCTCGAACGCGATTTACTCGAAGAGCAAGCGAAAAGCGCGCAAAAGAAAAAAGACAGAGAAAGTGGCAAAGAGTGCAATAATGCTCAAAATGAAAACGACGAGCGCAAACGACGCGCCATATTCAAACGAAGAGGCGAGGCTGTCGGCGACGCTTGCGATGCCTTGTTGAAATGTTCTTCGTGTTACGCGCCGGTTTCGATTACACTCGTCGCGGACTCATTCGTTCGATACGGCGAACGCATGGGCGCATTCCAAGCACTCATTAAAGCGTCGTCAAATTCAACATACTGTGGATTTCTCAGTCTCTCTGGGTGTCGTATCATTGGCGCGTGTTCGAGGGCGTCGACAGCTTTTGCTGACAAGGCGCTCGAAAAAGATGCGTTGATGCGCTTCTCGACGAGATTGATTAAATTGGTCGCACGCGCTTCCGAGTTGTCCAAGGGAGTGACGCTATCATCATCTCTCGAAACTAAAAGTGCAATCATGACTAAGTTACGTCCAGTTGCAGACGGTATCGCAGCTGTGGCTTACGCGTTACATCCGTTGGCGAAGGAAAATTGCGAGACTGCGCATCCGGCGGATTTTCTTTGCGACTCTGGCGTCGCGGAGAGCTGTTGCGACGCGATGGAGATTTTCTCCTCGTTTTCAACGTCGATTGTGGCGACGATAGCTCGGACGGCCCCAGGCTCCGACGCGTCTTCAAAAGCGATCGAGGAGTATAAATCCTCGCAGCATCTTGCGATTTTCTCCTTACTCAACGTTTTGCGGTTACCGCTGGCGTTCATCCCGACGAAAGGCTCAAACGCAGAAAAAGTTGGCGCCGTGGCAAACCGTAAATTCATGACAGTATTGAAGGAAAAAAATGTGCTCGGAACTTTGTTGAAGTGCGTGAAGTCGATGAAGACAGATCTGGAAATGCGCGCGTTAAGAAAATATAACGGGAACGGTAACGAGAACGAGGAGGAAGAAGTAGAAGAAGTGGAAGAAGAAAATAACACGACCAAAAACAAAGCGAATAGCAAAAAGAACAAAAAAGCAGCGGCGGTTGATACTGCTAGTACTAGTAACAGCAGTGAAGCGCATTCTTTATCGAGTGCTATTAGTTTAATTTCGCGTCTGGTCGTCACCGGCGGCGATGTCTTCAGCAACCAGTTCATCGAAGCGAAAGGATGCTCGGCGTCTCTCAGCGAGTTTGCGCTTTCGCAATCTTCGTTTGCGTCCTCGTTGCTGAACATTAAGCAGAAATCTATTAAAGTGGAGTTTGCGAACGAAGCAACAACCATTGTTGATTGGACTATGATTCTCTCACAGCTCGCCAAGAGTAACGAGAGTCGGTACGAAAATGTTGGCGAGGCAAACGCAACTTTTCATTTAACAAAGTTGCTTCGACACGAAGATTTCAACGTGCGCGCGCGCGCAGCGAACGCACTCGGTAACCTTTGTCGCCACTCGGACTATTTTTACGCATCATTTAAGAAGTATGGGACGGTCGGCGCGCTGATTGATCGTTTAAACGCAGACGAAAAAGAGGAACCCTCTGCGTTGGTTCGAAAGTTTGCCGCTTTCGCCATCGGGAACGCCGGGTTTCACTCCGATTATCTCTACGATGATTTGCGACGATCAATTCTCCCACTCGTGAGGAATATAGGTAATCATTACGGGTCAACTTTTGGTGTTGGAAGAAAAGATGAGAACGATGGGAAAACGAGAAGCAACGCCGCGGCGGCGCTCGGAAACTTGGCGAGAAACGGCGATGCTCTCATCGCAGACTTGCTTGCGAACGATGTGCCCAAGGCGCTAATTTTACTCGCCAAAGAGTACGCTTCAGAGAAGAGTAGCAGTAAAAAGAGTAGCAGTGTAGGAGATAAGCAAACGCCCGCGCATGTTGCGCTCTTTTCGCTCGGAAATCTCTGCGCGCACGAAGAGTGCAGATCGGCGCTGATAAAATTAGGGGTTCGAAATGCTCTGCAGCAATCGCGCACGAGCGAGGACGAATTGCTCCGAAAATACGCTCTGAGAGTGTTAGCGAAACTAGAAAATTCTTAATAGTGATTGAGATAGAGAAACATCATTCCTTATTTTTACACAACGATAACTATATATAATCAGTCACTATCGTCCTCATCTGCATTCTCTTTTGGCGTGAATGCCGCGCGCATTGCATTTTCCAACTGTTGATTAATATCTTCATTTTTATGCGCCTCGTCCGCCTCGGTGGTTTGGAAGACTTTGCCTAACACGGACAACGCCTCGCAACGCTTTTTTCTCACTTCTTTCTTCACGCTCTTATCGTGACAAACTTTATCACACACCGATCTAAGTGTCGATTCAATGTCGAGCGCAGAAACGTTCCAAAGTGCTTCTAAAATGTGCGGCATGACGTCTTTTTGATGCTGCGCGCGTCGCTGCATTATTTCAGCCTCTGTCAACGGCGGTTTCTTCTTCGTTTCCTTCCCTTCTTGCTCTTTAGCGATATTCTCGGCGATTTTCCCGTCTCTTTCGCCAGCGCTCTTTTCAATTTCACCCTCTTTTCCTTTTCCTTCTTCTTCCTTCATGTATCCCTCCTCTTCCTCGGCGATTTTCTTCACCGTTCCAAACGCGCCAAACGCGGCTTTCATCGCGCTGAACTGTGTTTTCGTTCTGTTTGTATTTTGCTCCATGGCGGCAAAGTTTGAACGAACCCCTAAATCCGCCCACGTCCCAAAACCAGCCACGGGATCCGTCAACACTTGCTCCGCTTGCTTCTCGTACACGAATCCAATCTGTTTCAACATTTTTGGTCCGTGAGAAGCGTTGGCTAAACTCTGCGCGATTGGTTTCATTTGCGCTTCAAACTTTTCCAGAGCCGCTTTTTCGCGCAGCTTTTCCTCCTCTTCTTTTTCATTCGTCTTATCAGCCGTTAAAGTCGCAGTCGGTGTGACCATAGCGCGAGCCGACGTAGCGTACCCATCCAAAATAGCAGCCAAATTAATCGCTAATCGAACAATTCTTCGGTCTTGTAAAATCCGCGTTTCATCTCTCGTCAAATCGCTTCCGCCTTCGGCCATGACTGCCATTTGCAGTTTCCCGACGAACATTTCCATCTGGTCCGACCCGAACAATGCGGCAAAAAACGCCGACGCGTCTATCACGGGTATATCACCTAATCCATCTTTCCCTCTTGAATCGTATTTTTTCCTCAACTCTGGATCGGACAACACTTGGTACGCCTCGCCGACTTTTTGAAACTTGTTGTGCGCGTCCGGGTCGTCCGGATTTTTATCCGGATGTAACTTCCTCGCGAGTTCGTAATACGATTTCTTAATCTCCGCCGACGAAGCAGTCGTTTCAACTTTCAAAATCTCGTAATATTGCGTCTCTTTAACTTGCTTCCCTCCTCCGTTTCTATTATTATCATTACTATTATTATCGCTATTACCTCCTCCCATGCTCTCGTTGAGTACTCCGTTGAGCCCGATGCCGCTTCTACCTTCACTCATCGCCCTCTTCCTCGCCTGCTCATATATATCCTCGTCCGTCGATTGCGCCAACCAAATCCCATCTCGCACTAAATCTTCATCCACCCACTCTCTGGTGTGTCGATTCCACCTCTTTCCGTCATTCGCCGCCATAATCGCCTCGGGCGTATTCGCCACGCCGCGACAAATTTGCGTCACTCCGACGCCGGCGCCGACGACGGGTAAAACCACCGCCGCCGCCAATCCGGCGCCTAAACCTTTGAAAAACCCACTCGCACCTTCCGCTTTAGCGCCGGCAATCGGTGCCGCAATCAACGCCGCTGCTCCAGCTAACGCGCCTTTCCCCACGGATTTCAAACCAGAGTTTAAGCCGCTCGCGGCATCTTTCGGTCGTCTCAATGAGAAGAAATCGTTGAAATCGACGCTTTCCGCTTGCTTGGAAAGCGTCGCGGACATTGCACCATTACCACCGCCATTACCACCATCATCACCACCGATTAACGCGAGTTGCATGTGGTTCAGTAATTCTTCCGTCGTCGAAGTTTTTGGTTGTTGTTGTTTTTGTTTTTGTTGTTGATTACTCGAAGAAGAAGAAGAAGAAGAAGAGGTGCCTCGTTGTTGTTCTTGTTGTTGAAATGCGCTCATCTCTCTCTTCTTTTTCTTAAACACGAAGAAGAAGCAGCGCAGTTTAAAGAGCAAAGAGCGAAACTAAGAGCGTTCGTTCGAGCAAACAGCGCG